>Ga0308174_10000389_pt1 | contig 18262 bp, 15 predicted proteins | sample PhyPR2_FD_203894 | JGI IMG/M metagenome (GOLD analysis project Ga0308174, IMG submission 203894) | Soil microbial communities from UC Gill Tract Community Farm, Albany, California, United States - DLSLS.P.R2 | ecosystem: Environmental > Terrestrial > Soil > Agricultural land | place: USA... | reverse complement strand
CGGAGGTCGACGACGTCCTGGGGGTGCACGAGCACGCCCCCGTCTCGCCGGGCTGACCCCGGCACGACGGCGAACTGGGCCCGGTGAGCCTCCCGCCGCGGCAACGTGCCTCCTGCCGCGGCAACCGAGGCTCGTCAGTCCAGCTCGTCAGTCCAGCTCGTCAGTCCAGCTCGTCAGTCCAGCTCGTCAGTCCAGCTCGACGAGGGTGCCCGACTCGACCACCTCGGCCGACACCCCACGCAGTTTCACGTTGCGTTCCTGCGACACCAGCCGCAGGGCGTGCATGGCCTCCCCCTCGGTCAGGCGGTAGCGGCTCATCAGGACACCGCAGGCCTGGCCGATCAGCTCCCTGCTGCGCATCGCCGCGTGCAGGTTCAGCACTTGGCGACGCAGGCCGATGAGGTCGCCCGCCTGGGCCGCCAGGGCCTCGACCATGGTCAGCACCGGCACGTCGACGTCGGCGGTCCCGGTCCAGTAGACGCTGATCGCGCCGGCCGGTCGCCCACGGGAGAGGACGGTGACGGCGAGCTCCGACACCGGCTCCTGCCCGGCCGCCGAGGACGTGGCTGCCGGGAACCGGCACGGTCGATCGTCAGCGGTCACGATCACCGGCATACCGGTTCGCACGGTCTCGTACACCGGCCCGCTGCGCGAGCGGAGCTGACCGGCCGCCATCTCCAGCGCCAGCGGGCTCGTGCCGGCCAGCGGGTCGTGAGCGTCCAGGTCGAGCTGCACCAGGCTCAGGTGCCTCAGCTGCGCACTGAGCCCGGCGGTCGCGGCCAGGAGTGCGTCGAGCGTCGCCGCGACGCCCTCGAGCCCGGCCGGCCACACGCCGCGCGCCGCGTGCGCCGCGTGCGCCTCGCCGGCCCCGCTACTTGGCAGCGAGCCCTTCATCAGCGGGTCGCCCCTGGGGATCGGCTGGTCGTGCATGACCACTCACAGCTGTCCCGGTCTGCCGAATCGGTCGTACTCCCAGCAGACGTGATCCAGGACGGTGCGATCGCGTTCGGACATGGTCCACGCTCCGTTGAGGTAGGCGTCGAACTCGACGAAGTCGGCCCATCCCCCGAGTGACACGAACTCCCACCAGAGGTCCGCGGGGTCGATCGCGCCGGTGCGCAGCCAGGCCAGGGTCCGGGCACCCGCTTGCGTCGTCGGTGCCGCACCGGTGAGCAGCCCGGGCAGCGAGGCTCCGGCCGGATGGACGCTCGACCGTGACAGCCGCAGCACGGTCAGCGCGTCGTGGTTGCGCACGGCCTCGGCGAGCCGACGCTCGGCGGCCGCAGCCCTGGCGCGAGCTCGTGCCAGGCGGTCCCGGGCAAGGGCCACGGCCGGGCTGCCGATCAGCGCACCGGCCTCCTGCAGGTCCGAGACCCGCCGTCGGCACTCTGCGGCCCGGGACTCGGCCGCTGTCGCCGACTCCTCGAAGGCCCTGGTTCGGAAGTCGCTCCGGTCCATGCCTTCATTATGCCGTGCGTGACGCCCAGTGGCGCACTGTGCGGCAGTCGGGCCCGCACTGGCATAGGCTGGACAGAAGCAGCAAGGCCGGTCCCGCCGTGCGAAACCGGCCTCGACAGAGAGGGCGTGATGACAGTTTCCGATCCGCCCTGCAGCCGACGCGACGTCGTCGTCGTCGGCGCCTCCGCGGGTGGAGTGGAGGCGTTGCGCGCACTGGTCGCCTCGCTGCCTGCCGACCTGCCCGCCACCGTGATCGTGGTGCTGCACGTCCCGTCGTACGGCCGGAGTGTGCTGCCGCGCATCCTCGAGCGCGCCGGGCACCTTCCGGCCCGACACGTCCTCGACTCGGCGGACCTCGTCGGGGGCGAGATCCTCGTTGCTCCGCCGGACCACCACCTCGTGGTCCTCGACTCCTGCGTACGGGCCACGCGGGGGCCACGCGAGAACGGGCACCGCCCCGCCATCGACGTGCTGTTCAGGTCAGCGGCGCGGGCACTGGCGCACCGCGTCGTCGGGGTCGAGCTCTCCGGCGTCCTCGACGACGGCGCCGCCGGCATGTGGGCGATTCGCGAGCGCGGTGGTCTCGTGGTCGTCCAGGACCCCGAGGACTGCCTCTACCCCGAGATGCCCCAGAACGTGATGGCGACGGTCGACGCCGACCACGTGGTTCCGGCGTCGGCGATCGGCGGTCTTCTCGATCGGCTGTGCCGTGAGGAGTTCGACCCGCCGGGCGCGCCGGCGCCATCAGCCCTCATCCAGGCGGAGACCGAGTATGCGCTGCTGGAGGAAAGTGCCATGAACTCCATCGACGGAGCCGCCGCGGCCGGCTTCTCCTGCCCGGACTGTGGAGGCACGCTGTTCGAGATCCACGAGACAGGCGTGCCGCGATACCGGTGCCGCGTGGGGCACGCGTGGACGACCAAGGCGCTGCTCGGTGAGCAGTCGGTGCAGTTCGACACGGCCCTGTGGATGGCGTTGCGCAGCCTGGAGGAGAAGGCCGCGCTCGCGGCGCAGCTTGCCGAGCGGGCCGGCGAGCGCGGTAGCTCGCTGTCGCAGGCGAGGTTCCGCGAGCAGGCGGCGGAGGCGCGCGACGCCGCCAACAACGTACGCAAGCTGCTCGAGTCGCGACCCGTGACGGCGTCGGAGCTGGTCGATGACTGACGCCTCCGTCCGGAGCGGGCAGGACGCCGCCCCAGCAGAGGGCGAGTCGGCCGCCTTCGAGCGCCTCCTGCTCCACCTGAAGGATGGCCGGGGGTTCGACTTCACCGGCTACAAGCGCCCCAGCCTCCTGCGGCGGGTCCGGCACCGCATGCGTGCGGTGGGCTACGACACGTTCGACGCCTACCTGGACTACCTCGAGGCCAACCCCGACGAGTTCGTCCCCCTCTTCAACACCATCCTCATCAACGTCACGAGCTTCTTCCGGGACCGCGACTCCTGGGAGTACCTTGGCAACCACATCGTCCCCACCCTGCTCGAGGAGGCGAAGCACGACATCCGCGTCTGGAGCGCCGGGTGCGCCACCGGCCAGGAGGCCTACAGCCTCGCGATGATGCTCACGGAGGCGATGGGCCTCGAGCAGTTCCGCGAGCGCGTGAAGATCTACGCGACCGACATCGACGAGGATGCGCTCACCTACGCGCGGGCCGCCACGTACACCGAGCGGGAGATGAAGAGCGTCCCGGAGGAGCTGCGCTCGAAGTACTTCGAGTCGGCACCGCACGGCATGGTCTTCCGGCAGGACCTGCGCCGGAGCGTGATCTTCGGCCGCAACGACCTCACCACGGACGCGCCGATCTCGCGCATCGACCTGCTGACGTGCCGCAACACCCTGATGTACTTCAACGCCGAGACCCAGTCCCGGATCCTGTCGCGACTGGCCTTCGCCCTGAAGCCTTCCGGGACCCTGCTGCTGGGCAAGGCGGAGATGCTTCTCAACCACACCGAGACCTTCGTCCCCATCGACATCAAGCGACGCCTGTTCCGGCGCGGCTCCCTCGCCGCGGTCGACCCACAGCTGGTCCCGCGGCCTCCGGCCACGGCCATGAGGTTCGCGGTGGCCGACCCGCTCCGGAACCTGCGCACCGACGCCTTCGCCGCCGCCCCGCTGGCCCAGCTGGTCATCGACGCCCAGGGCACCCTGGCCCTGATCAACGAGTCGGCCAAGGAGCTGACCGGGCTGGGCGACCCCGACGTGGGGCGACGGTTCATCGACCTCGACCTGTCGTTCCGGCCCATCGAGCTGCGCCCGGCCCTGCAGGAGGCGCGCGAGAGCCGTCAGCCGCGTCGCCTCCGCGGCGTCCGCTGGGCGCAGCAGAGCCCGGGGGTCTTCGTCGACATCGACCTCATACCGCTCGCCGACACCCGAGAGGGCTATGCCGGCACTCTCGTCGCCTTCAGCGACGTGACGCGATACCAGCAGGTCCACCACGAGCTCGAGCAGACGACGAAACAGCTGCAGGCGGCCTCCGAGGAGCTCCAGTCGACCAACGAGGAGCTCGAGACCACGAACGAGGAGCTCCAGTCCACCGTCGAGGAGCTCGAGACGACCAACGAGGAGCTGCAGTCGACCAACGAGGAGCTCGAGACCATGAACGAGGAGCTGCAGTCGATGAACGACGAGCTCCAGGGGGCCAACGAGGAGCTGCGTGACCGCAGCTCCCAGCTGACCGAGCTCAACGACTTCATGGAGTCGATCCTCGGCAGCATGATGTCGGCCGTGATCGTCCTCGACCGCAACTTCACCGTGCAGATCTGGAACAAGAACGCCCAGGACCTGTGGGGCGTGCGCTCCGACGAGGCCGTCGGGTCGCACCTGCTCAGCCTCGACTTCGGACTGCCGAGCGATGCCATAGCGCCCCTGCTCCGCGCGGTGCTGGGCGATCCCTCGGAGACGCGGCAGATCACCGTCGACGCGATCAACCGGCGCGGTCGGCCGGTGCGTCTCAGCGTCACGGTGGCGCCGCTGATGTCCCAGGAGGAGTCGACGGGCGTCCTCCTGGTCATGGACGGTGAAGCCCGCGCGTGACCCGAGCCCGTGGGTGACCCGAAGCGCGGCGTGACTCTCGCGTCAGCGTCCGGTCATCGGGTGACCATGCGTTCAGGAGGCATCCGGTTCCGGCGCCTCCGTCCAGCGGGCGCGGTCCTCTTCGCCGGCGAGGCGGTCTGCCCCGGCGGCACGCCGGTGGGCCGCCGCGTCGTTGAGCAGGATGCTCCTGCGTGGCTCCTGCACCCGCAGGGCCTGCCGTTCCAGCGCCAGGGCGGCGCGGTCGTGCGCCACCGCCGCGCGGTCGTGGGCCAGCACGGATCGCGCCTGCGCGGAGCGAGCGCGCCGGGACGACCGCTCGGCCGAGCGCGCCGCCGCCAGCACGTCGTCGTCGCTCGACGGTGCACCGGCCAGCAGCTGGTCACGCCGACGGGCAAGCTGCTGCGCGCGCTCACCGGCCGCGTCGGCCGCCGCTCGGGGAGTTGCCTCCATGCCTCACACTAACGCTCTCCCGCGCACCCCACGGTCCATCGGGGTACGCGTGTTCGGCCTCAGCGAACGCCTCGATCCGGGTCGTGCTCGCCGGCCCGGAGAGGCAGCTCGCCGGAGAAGGTGACCTCGTCGGCCACGTCGCGCAGCTTGCGGTTCATGTCCTGGCTCACCTTGCGCAGCAAGGCGAACGCCTGCTCGTCCGAGAGGCGGTACTGCGACATGACGATGCCGACGGCCGTGCCGATCTGCCGGCTCGTGGCCAGTGCCTGCTGCAGGTTGTCGACGTCCTTGCGGTGCAGGCTCTGCTCGACCGAGAGGGCCACGAAGGGCGCGAGCATGGCGCCGACCGCGACGTCGTCGTCGCCGTACGCGTTCACGTCGGAGGCGTAGAGGTTGAGGGCGGCCCGATCGCCTCCGGACAGCGAGAGCATCACGCTCAGGATGCTGTGCACGCCCAGTTCGGCCGCGCAGCGCACGGAGAACGCCGGCCAGCGAGGCTCGGCCGACAGGTCGCCGCTCACCACCACCCGGTTGCCCGCGCTCGCCTCGAGGCAGGGGCCCTGACGGGTCTCGTACTGCAGCCGGTCGACGGCGCCCGGCAGCTCGTCGGTGGCAGCGACCGTCGTGGGCCTCGCGTGCTCCCGCAGCAGCGTCACCGCCGCGTGCCGGGCGTGCGGCACCATGCGGCTGGCGACCTGCACCAGCCGCTCGGGACTCACGGATGAGTCCGGACCACCCAGGAGGCCGCCCAGCTCGCGGAAGTCCGGCTCGAGCGGGTGCTGGCCGGCGGTCGTCGGCTGCAGTGGTTCCCTGGACACGTCAACCCCTCACCGCTCGTGGCGGGCGTCCCACGCAAGGGACACCTCTCGGTCGCGAACCTCGACCGTACCCGCCGACACCCGGGCCCGTCACGGGGCGTCCCGCGCCGGCACGCCCCGCACCGGGGGCCGGCCGCACCGGGGGCCGCCCGACCCGGCGACCGGCCGACCCGGCGACCGGCCGACCGGCGACTGGCCGCACTGCGTGTGACGGCGCCGGCGGCGTCAGCCCGCCGTCTGCACTTCGAGCTCCCCGGCGGCATACCGGCTGCGCAGCACCTTCTTGTCGAACTTGCCGACGCTCGTCTTGGGGACCTCGTCGATGAGGGCCCACCGCTCGGGCACCTGCCAGTGCGCGACCCGCCCCTCGAGGAACTCGCGGAGCCCCTCCACCGTCACGCCGGCGTCGGGCCGAAGCACGACGGAGGCGAGCGGGCGCTCGCCCCACTTCTCGTCGGGCACCCCGACGACGGAGGCCTCGAGCACGTCGGGGTGGGCCATGATCGCGTTCTCGAGGTCGACCGAGCTGATCCACTCGCCGCCGGACTTGATGACGTCCTTGGCCCGGTCGGTCAGCTCCAGGTAGCCGTCGGCCGAGAGGCGGCCCACGTCGCCGGTCCGCAGCCAGCCGTCGTCGAACTTCGCCGCCATCTCGGCCAGCTCCGACTGCGGCTCCGTGCCGTTGGAGTAGTAGGAGCCGGTGATCCACGGCCCGCGGACCTCGACCTCGCCGACGGCCTCGCCGTCGGAGGGCACCACGTCGCCGCCCGGCCCGACGAGCCGGGCCTCGACACCGCAGAGGATGCGCCCCTGCGAGGCCTTGTACCGCCAGAACTCCTCGGAGCCGGGCTCGACGCGCGCCGGCGGGAGCGCCAGTGACGCGACCGGGGACGTCTCCGTCATCCCCCAGCCGTGGACGATGTCGATCCCGTGGCGGTCGGCGAAGGCCCGGATCAGGGCCGGCGGCGCGGCCGACCCGCCCACCATGAGCATCCGGCACGCCGAGACGTCGGTCTCGTGGTCGTCGAGGTAGTGGAGCAGGTCGTTCCAGATCGTCGGCACCCCGGCACCGCCGGTCACGCCCTCGGCGGCGATCATGGTGGCGAGCGGCTCGGCCTGCAGGTACCGGTCGGGCATGACGAGGGTCGCCCCGGTCACCATCGCGCTGTAGGGGTAGCCCCAGGCGTTGGCGTGGAAGAGCGGCACGACGATGAGGAACCGGTCGGCCTGCGTGATCCCCAGCGAGGCGGAGACCCCCATCGCGTGCAGGTAGTTGCTCCGGTGCGAGTAGACGACGCCCTTGGGGTGGCCCGTCGTGCCGGAGGTGTAGCACATCGACGACGCGTCGTCCTCGGACAGGTCCTCGGGCCAGTCGAAGGTGGTCGGCTCGTCCGCGATGAGGGTCGCGAGGTCGTGGACGCCCTCCGTGTGCTCCGCGAGGGCGAAAGTCGTGGCGTCGTCGACGGGACCGTTGAGGATGACGTGCCTGACGTCCGGGAGGTGCGGCAGCAGCCGGGCGAACGCCTCCGCGAGGGTGTTGTCGACGAGCACGACCTGGCTGCCGCCGTGCCGCGCGACGTAGACGAGCTGCTCCGGGAAGAGGCGGATGTTGAGCGCGTGCAGCACGGCCCCCATCGACGGCACCGCGAGGTAGGCCATGAGGTGCTCGGCGTTGTTCCACATGAACGTGCCGACGCGCTGGTCGCCGGTGACGCCGAGGCCGCGGAGGGCGTGGGCGAGCTGGGCGGCCTGCCGACCGAGCTCGCGGTAGCTGGTCCGACGAGCGCCGTCGGGCGTCCACGTGACGACCTCGCTGTCCCCGTGCATCGTCGTGCCGAAGCGCAGGAGCGACGAGATGAGCAGAGGCGAGGTCTGCATGGTGCTCTTCATGACCTGAGGGTGCCACCAGCGCGCCGGGGACGCACCCCGTTCGAGGCGGCGGCCCGCGCGTCGCCACCGGTCCCTTGCGTATGCGTGTCGTCCCCCCGGTCACTGCGGCGCGAGTAGGCATGTCGCCCCGGTGGGTACTCACGCAGGGAGGGTTCACGGCTTTCGCGCCATGGTCCCGACCGCCGACGAGAACCAGGTGCCCCATGACGTCGTCCCTGCCCGTGCTGCTCCTCGTCTTCGCGGCTGCCGCCGCGGCCATCTGGGTGGCAGGCGTGCAGCTGTCGAAGCAGACCGACGTGCTCTCCACCCGCCTGCACCTCGGAGCGGCCCTGGGCGGCCTGATCCTGCTGGCCATCGCCACGAACCTGCCCGAGATCGCGATCGTGGCCAGCGCCGCCGTGTCGGGCAACATCGGCGTGGCGGTCGGCAACATCCTCGGCGGCATCGCGATCCAGACGGTCGTGCTCGTGGCCCTGGACGCGTTCGGCATCCGCGGTCGGCGACCGCTGACCTACCGCGCGGCGTCCCTGGTCCTCGTGCTGGAGGCCGTGCTCGTCCTGGCCGTCCTCGCCGTGGTCGTCGCCGGGAGCCAGCTGCCCGACAGGCTGATCTGGTGGCGGCTGGCCCCCGCGCCGGTCCTCATCGCCGTCCTGTGGGTCGTGGGCCTGCTGCTGCTCCAGCGCGCCGGCAAGCACCTGCCCTGGCACGAATCGGGTGAGGCTCCCGACAACCAGGAACCGCCGAAGGGCCACTCGCAGCAGCAGGCGGAGCAGGACGCCTCCACCAAGGGCGTGAGCACGGCGAAGTCGGCGACGATCTTCGGCGTCTCGGCCCTCGTCACCCTGGCGGCCGGGGTGGTCCTCGAGCGCAGCGGGGACGCCATCGCCGGACACATCGGCCTGTCCGGGGTGCTGTTCGGCGCGACCGTGCTCGCCGCGGCGACGTCGCTTCCCGAGCTGTCCACCGGCCTGACGTCGGTGCGCCAGGGCGACTACCAGCTCGCGGTGAGTGACATCTTCGGCGGCAACGCGTTCCTGCCGGTGCTCTTTTTGCTCGCGACGCTGCTCTCGGGCAAGGCGGTCCTGCCGCACGCGCAGAGCACCGACATCTACCTGACCGCCCTGGCGATGCTGCTCACCGTGGTCTATGCCACCGGTCTTCTGTTCCGGCCCGAGCGGCGGCGGGCCCGCATGGGAGTCGACTCGATCGTGGTGCTCGTGCTCTATGCCGTCGGTGTCGCCGGCCTCTTCGCCATCGCCCGGGCCTAGCGTGGCGTGGTCCAGGCGCACCACCGGTCCGTTGACGGAGTTCGAATGCCAGGCAGAACCGATGTTCCCCCGAGCCCCCGGCGCGTCGGGATGCTCGATGTCACCGACGGCAACACGGTGTACTGGGAGGAATGGGGATCCGCGAAGGGTGTCCCAGCCCTCTACCTGCACGGTGGGCCGGGAGGGACCTTGGGTGCCGGACGGTACCGCGAGCGGTGCGACCTCGGCCGGACGCGGCTCGTCGGCTTCGAGCAGAGAGGCTGCGGCCGTTCGACGCCGCACGCGTCCGATCCGCGGGTCTCCCTCGCCGGCAACATGACCGCCGCCCTGGTCGGGGACATCGAGCGGCTGCGCACCCACCTCGGCATCGAGGCGTGGATCGTCAACGGCGTCTCCTGGGGGTCGACGCTGGCCCTCGCCTACGCCCAGGCGCACCCGGAGCGCGTCCTCGGCGTCGTGCTCTTCGCCGTCACGACGACCAGCCGCCGCGAGGTCAACTGGATCACCGAGGGAGTGGGCGCGATCTTCCCGGAGGTTTGGGACCGCTTCGCGAGGCACGCCGAGCGTGCCGGCATACCCACCGATCCTGGAGCGCGCCGCTGGGCTGGCCGACATCCCCAGCGTGCTCATCCACGGCCGGCAGGAGGTGTCGTCCCCGCTCGTCACCGCCTGGGAGCTGCACCGCCGGTGGGCGGGCTCCCAGCTGGTCGTCGATGAGGGAGGTGGGCACGGCGGCGCGTCGATGGTGGAGCGGTGGCGGGAGGCCAACGACGCCTTCACCGACCGCTGGCACTGAGGGGCTCAGCGGGCTCAGCGGGCTCAGCGGGCCTGGGAGACCGGCCTGCGCCGGTTGGGTCCGGCGACGAAGACAGCGGCTCCGAGCACGAGGGCTGCGCCGGCGAGCTGCCAGACGCCGAGCCGCTCGCCCAGCAGGAGGTAGCCGAGGGCGACCGACACGATCGGGATGACGTAGGTGACGAGCGATCCGACCTGCTGGCCCACTGCGCGCACCACGTCGAACTGCAGCAGGTACGCGACCCCGGTGCCGAGGACACCGAGCGCCAGGAGGGAGAGCACCGGCTGGGCCCAGCCACCGGTCGCGCCGGCTACCGACGACCAGGGCGTCGCGAAGGCGCCGCGGTGCAGGGCCCACCAGGCGAGGAGGACGACCACCATCTGCGCCGATGCCACGACGAGCAGCGCTGCGGGCAGCTGCAGGCCGCCGAGGTCCTCCTTGGCGAGGTGCTTGCGCACCCACGTCCAGCCGATGCCGTAGGAGGCGCCGGCGACGAGGGTGAAACCGAAGCCGAGGAGGTCCGGTCGGCCGGAGGCCTGCCAGGGCTGTGCGATGACGAGGACACCGAGGAAGCCGACGCCGACCGCGACGATCTTGCGGCCCGGCAGCCGCTCGGCCGGCAGCATCGCCGCTGTGGCCAGCACGGTCGCCATCGGCGTCGTGGCGTTGCCGATCCCGGCCAGCGCGGAGGCCACTCGCTCCTCTCCCAACGGGAACAGGGTGAAGGGCAGGGAGGCCAGGAGCAGCCCGACGACGAGAAGGTGCGCCCACACCCGGCGAGATCGCGGCAGGCGACCGCCGACGAGGCGCAGGAGCAGCGTCACGGTGACGGCGCCGAAGAGGATGCGCCCGGTGGCGATCTGGATCGGCGCGAACCAGTGCAGCGCGTACTTCATGAGCAGGAAGCTGGAGCCCCAGATCAGGGCGAGCGCACCGAACTTCGCCTGCCACGGGAGGCCGGGACGGGTCGACGGTGGGGGCCCGTGCCCGGCGGACGGTGTGGCGGCCGGTGGTGGGGCCACGCTCTCGGCCGGCCCCGGGATGACGCGATCAGGCACGCGCAAACCCTAGACCGGACCTCTGACACTCCGTGCGAGGGTGTGCGCCCCGGCCTCACCCGCGGCCGGGCTCCCGCGCGCCGTCGAGCAGCTGGGCGAGGTGCACCGCGCGCCGGTCCCGGAGGTCGGCGACCTGCGTGCGGCAGGAGAAGCCGTCGGCCAGCACGACGGCGTCCGGGGCCGCGTCGACGGCAGGGAGCAGGTTCTGGTCGGCGACGGCGAGCGACACCTCGTAGTGGCCGGTCTCCACACCGAAGTTGCCGGCCAACCCGCAGCAGCCGGCGAGTGTGGTGACGCTGGCACCGGTGGCCGCGAGCAGGTCGGCGTCCGCCTTCCAGCCGAGGACGGCGTGGTGGTGGCAGTGCGGTTGGGCGACGACCTGCGTCCCGCTGAGGTCGGGCGCCTCCCAGCCCGGCGTCTCGGCGAGCAGCTCGGAGAGGGTGCGCACCCGGGACGACACGACGGCCGCGTCCTCGTCCCCGGGCAGCAGCTCGTGGACGTCCGAGCGCAGCACCGCCGTGCACGACGGCTCGATCCCCACGATCGGCAGGCCGGCACGCGCGTCGGGCGCCAGTGCCGACACGGTCCGACGCAGGATCGCCTTGGCGGAGTCGAGCTGACCGGTGGTGATCCACGTGAGCCCGCAGCACACCGACCCGCTGGGCAGGCGCGGCTCGTAGCCCGCGTCGCGCAGCACCCGGACCGTCGCCTCGGCGACCTCGGGCGAGAAGGAGTCCGAGAACGAGTCGGCAAAGAGCACGACGGGCTTCAGGTCGGAACGACGCGGCGCGAACGTCCTCCTGAAGGGCCGGTCGGGGAACGGCGGGATGGAGCGGCGCCGGTCGACGCCCGCCAGCCACAGGGCCACCGGGCCGACCACAGGCAGCGTCAGCGCCCGGTTGGCCACGCTCGGCACACGGCCGGCGAGTCGCGCCCACATCGGCAGCCGGCCGAGCGAGTAGTGCGAGCGGGGACGGAGGCGGTGCCGGTAGGTCTGGTGCAGCACCTCGGACTTGTAGGTCGCCATGTCGATGCCGGTGGGGCAGTCGGACGCGCACCCCTTGCACGACAGGCACAGGTCGAGGGCGTCGTGCACCGACGGGTGCGACCAGGGCAGCTCACCGCGCACGACGTCCTGGAGCACGCGGGCGCGGCCGCGGGTCGAGTCCTTCTCCTCGCGGGTCGCGAGGTAGGAGGGGCACATGACGCCGCCGGCCGCGGAGTTGTCGGCCCGGCACTTGCCGACCCCGGTGCAGCGGTGCACGGCCTGGGCGAGGTCGCCGTCGTCGTGCGGGTAGGCCATCGCCAGCCTCCGGACCGGGAAGTGCCCGGCCGGCCGCACGTCCGCGTCGACCGGGTCGGGGTCGACGAGCACGCCGGGGTTGAGCAGGTTGCGCGGGTCGAAGGCGTGCTTGATCCCGCCGAAGAGCGCGATGGCATCGGCGGAGTACATGTGCGGCAGCAGCTCGGACCGCGCTCGCCCGTCGCCGTGCTCACCGGACAACGACCCGCCGAATCCTCCTACGAGACGGGCGGACTCGGTCAGGAACTCGCGCATGATCCTGGTGCCGTCCGGCCGGTCGAGCGGGAGGTCGAGCCGCACGTGCATGCACCCGTCGCCGAAGTGGCCGAATGGCGCCGACGTCATGCCGTAGGAGCCGACGAGCTCGTCGAAGGCCGCGAGGTACTCCCCCAGCCGGGCCGGCGGAACGGCAGCGTCCTCCCAGCCGGGCCACGCCGGCTTGCCCGACGGAGCTCGTCCGGCGAGGCCGGCGCCGTCCTCGCGGATGCGCCACAGCCGGGCCTGCACGGCCGGGTCCTCGACGACGACAGCGTCGTCCGCGAGCCCTTCCCCCGCCAACCCCAGCGCACGGGCGGCGACCTCGCCGAACTCCTCGCCGGCGAACTCGACGAAGAGCCAGGCCCGCCCGCGGGGCAGCGGCGGGATCGCGTCCGGCCCGCGGCGGGCGCGGAGCACGTCGATGAGCCGCGAGTCGAGCCCCTCGCACGACGTCGGACCGTGCGCCACGACTGCGGGCGCGGCCTGCCCGGCGGCGACGATGTCGGGGAAGCCGAGCACGACGACGACGCGCACCGGCGCGTCGACGACGAGCTTCACGGTGGCCCGGGTGATGACGCCGAGTGTCCCCTCCGAGCCGACGAGCGCCTGGGTCAGGTCGAACCGCTCGGGCAGCAGGTGGTGCGCTGCGTAGCCGGAGACCTGCCGGCCGAAGCGGTCGAACTCGGTGCGCGCGGTACCGAGATGCCGGGACATGACCGCACGGACGCCCGAGACCACGTCGTCGGCGCCGCGGGCGAACGGCACATCGCCCTCGTCGTAGCCGGTGGTGAGCGTCTGACCGGCCGCCGTGAGCAGGTCGAGCCCGGCCACGTTGTCGGAGGTGCGGCCGTAGGCGAGCGACCGCGACCCGCACGCGTTGTTGCCGATCATCCCGCCGATCGTGCAGCGCGGGTGCGTCGACGGGTCGGGGCCGAAACGTATGCCGTGTGGCGCGGCTGCCCTCTGCAGCACCGCGTGCACCGTGCCGGGCTCCACCTCGGCCGTCCGCGTCTCGGGGTCGACCGACAGGACGCGGTTCAGGTGCCGGGAGAAGTCGAGGACGACGCCGCGCCCGACGGCGTTGCCGGCCACGGACGTGCCGGCACCGCGGGAGGTGACCGGCACCCCGGTCTCGCGTGAGACGGCCAGGGCTGCCGCGACCTCGTCGACGTGCCGCGGGCGGACGACGGCGAGGGGCGGTATGCGGTAGAGCGAGGCGTCGGACGCGTACATGCTGCGGGTGCCCGCGTCGGCGCGCACCTCGAGCCCCGCACGCTCCAGCGCCCCCACCACGTCAGCCTCGTCCACCATGCGTAACATGTTACTCATGGTCCTGCTCGCGCTCCCCGACGGAGCACCGTCGCTCGCGGAGGCCGTCGTGGGCGCCGTCCGTTCGGGCATCGCCGCCGGTGAGCTGGTCCCGGACCAGACCTACTCCGTCTACCAGCTGGCCGACCTGCTGGGAGTCTCGCGCAGCCCGGTGCGCGAGGCCCTCCTGCGCCTCGCCGAGGCGGGACTCGTCCGGATCGACCGCAACCGGGGCTTCCGGGTCCTGAAACCGCAGGCGCGCGACATCGAGGAGATCTTCGACCTGCGCCTGTCCCTCGAGCCCGTCGCCGCCCGGCGCGCCGCGGAGCACGCCGACGACGTCGAGAGGGACGAGATCCGCGAGGCCTTCGCGGCCATGTGCGCCGCGACCGGTGACGAGGAGCGTTTCTGGGTCGCCGACCACGCCGTGCACGACCGGCTCATGCACGCCGGCGGCAACCGGCGGGCGGCCACCATCATCGAGCGGCTCCGGGCCACCACCGCGCTGCTCGGGCCGCCGACCACCACGGCCGGGCGCACGCTCGCGGAGATCCGCGACGAGCACGAGCCCATCGTCACCGCGATCCTGCGCCGCGACGGCGACGCCGCGGAGCAGGCGATGCGCGACCACCTCGAGCACACCGGGCGGCTGCTCGCCCGGAGCCTCGCCGACCTCGCTCGGGTCTCCTCGTCCGCCGAACCCTGACCGCACCACCCTGACCGCACCACCCTGACCGCACCACCCTGACCGCACGACCCGGCCGTGCTCTCCCCGGCCCGGCCACCCCAACCGTCTCAACCACCGCACGACATCGCGCGGCCGTCGCCGGCTGGGGCACCCTGAGACCGACAGCTCCACGAGAAACCAGCTCCACGAGAAACCAGCTCCACGAGAAACCGACGACACACCAACGAGCAGGACCGCCCGCACAGGGACGGCCCCAAGGAGAGAAGCGTGAAGGTACTCCTGCTGGAGAACGTCCACCCCGTCGCCGTCGAGGCGTTCCGGCGCCACGGCTTCGAGGTCGAGGTCCGGCCGACGTCGCTCGGCGAGGCCGACCTGGTGAAGGCCCTCGCCGGCGTCTCCGTCCTGGGAATCCGGTCCAACACCAAGGTGACCCGTGCGGTCCTCGACGCCGCCCCCGACCTGCGCGCCATCGGCTGCTTCTGCATCGGCACCAACCAGGTCGACCTCGGTCATGCGACCGACCGGGGCATCGCCGTCTTCAACGCCCCCTTCTCCAACACCCGCAGCGTGGTCGAGCTCGTCATCGGCGAGATCCTCGCCCTCGCCCGACGTCTCCCCGAGAAGACGCAGCGCATGCACGACGGGATCTGGGACAAGTCGGCCAAGGGCAGCTACGAGACCCGCGGCCGCACCCTCGGCATCGTCGGCTACGGCAACATCGGCACGCAGCTGTCCAACGTCGCCGAGGCCATCGGCATGCGGGTCGCCTTCTACGACACCGCCGACCGCCTCGCCCACGGCAATGCCCAGCGCATGGGGTCGCTCGACGAGCTGCTCGAGGTGTCCGACGTCGTCACCCTCCACGTCGACGGCCGGCCCGGCAACGCGGGGCTGTTCGGTGCCGAGCAGTTCGCGAAGATGAAGCGCGGGTCGGTGTTCATCAACGCCTCGCGCGGCATGGTCGTGGACGACCTGGCCCTGCGCGAGCACATCCTCATTGGGCACCTCTCGGGGGCGGCGATCGACGTCTTCCCCATCGAGCCCAAGGCGCAGGGCGACCTCTTCGAGTCGCCGCTGCGGGGCCTGGACAACGTCATCCTGACCCCGCACGTCGGCGGCTCGACCGAGGAGGCCCAGGAGGAGATCGGCACGTTCGTCGCGACGAAGCTGATCGCCTACATCGTCGACGGGGCCACGGCACTGTCGGTCAACCTCCCCGACGTCGCACCCGCGCCGCCCGTGGGCGGCTTCCGGGTGGCCCTGCTGCACCGCAACGTCCCCGGCGTCCTGGCCGCCATCAACAACGCCCTCGCCGCGGCCGGAGCCAACATCGTGGGCCAGTCGCTCGCCACCCGCGGTGAGCACGGCTACGTCGTGACCGACACGGACGTGCCGCTGGCACCCGAGACGCTCGACTCGCTGCGCCACGTCGGTGAGGCCGTCCGCCTCGAGTCGTGGTACGGCCAGCCGGCCTGAGCGTCGGGGGCCGGTCCTGGTGGGTCCGGGCCAGCATGCGTGAGCCGGGCGCCTGAGCCTGGCTCGGGCATGCCGCATGGGCTGACGTGAGGGTGCGGCCCGGTCCACACTGAAGGCATGTTCATCGACGCCGTCCCCGAGGACGCAGCGGAGGGCGAGCTCGCCGACTACTACCGCCAGCAGCACGAGGCGTGGGGCTTCCTGCCCAACTACGCGGCGGCATTCTCGGCGCGTCCGGACGTGGCCCGCGCCTGGGGCGCGCTCAACGGCGCGATCCGCGGCGGGATGGACCGTCGGCGCTTCGAGCTGGCCACCATCGCCGCCGCCCGAGCGCTCCGCTCGACCTACTGCACCGCCGCGCACTCGAAGTTCCTGCGCGACGCCTGTGGCGACGAGACGAGCCTGGAGGCCATCGGCCGCGAGCCGGACGGCACGGAGCTGGGCGAGCAGGACCGGCTGGTGTACGCGTTCGCCGCCAAGGTGGCCACCGAAGCGGCGTCGGTGGAGCAGCCGGACGTCGACGCGCTGCGTGCGGCCGGCCTCACCGACCGGGACGTCGCCGACGTCGTCTACGCGGCAGCGGCGCGCTCGTTCTTCACCCGCGTGCTCGACGGTCTGGGCGCCCAGCTCGACGCGCAGACGGCGGCGGAGTTCCCGCCCGAGTTGCTGGAGTCGATGCTCGTCGGGAGGCCGGTCGCGCCCGCCTGAGGCACGCGACGGCATACGGCTCAGCGCGGCGCCCGGCCGGCGACCCGACCTCACTGCATGGCGATGGCGAGCAGGTCCCGGGCCGGCTCGGACAGCCGCTGGTCGGCGCGCCACACGCCGGTGAGCGGCCGGCGCAGGTCGAGCGAGTGCGGCACCGACACGAGGGAGCGAGACTCGAGATCGGTCCTCGTCGAGAGCGCCGAGACCACGGCGGGACCGACGCCGGCCACCGCCGCGCCGAGCAGCGCGGTGGTCGACGTCGCCTCGAGCGCGACCTGCGGCTCATGGCCCAGGGCCGCCTCGAACGTGCTGCGGGTGCCGCTGCCCGGCTCGCGCAGCACCCACCGGGCGGCCAGCAGCTCCGCCTCGTCGAGCGGGGCCTTGCGCCGGGCCCACGGGTGCGACCGGGCCACGACGATGACGAGGTGGTCACGGCCGACCGTGCGGCTGGCGAGGCCGGCGGGCAGCGACATCGACTCGACGAAGCCGATCTCGGCTGCTCCGGACCGGACGGCGTCGGCCACCGACTCGCTGTTGACCACCTGCAGGACCGGACGTGTCGCCGGGCGGAGGGCGTGCAGCTCGCCCAGCCACCGGGGCACGAGGTGCTCGGCCAGGGTCAGGCTGGCCGCGATCTGCAGGTTCGCAGACCGTTTCTGGCTCACGGCCTCGAGCGCCGACCGCATGGAGTCCACCGACTGCAGCACCTCCCGGGCCCACGCCACGACAGCCTGACCGTCCGTGGTCAGCGTCGCACCGCGCGGCGAGCGGCGGACGACGGCGAGCTGCCAACGGGCCTCGAACTCGCGGATCCGGGCGCTGGCGGCCGGCTGGCTGATGCCTCGCATCCGGGCGGCCGCGGTGAGGCTACCGGCCTCGACGAGCGCCGTGAGCAGCCGCAGGGTGTCGAGCTCGATGTCGCCGGGCATGGCCGTCCTTCGTCGTCGGGTGGGCGGGTCGCCCCTCCAGTCATAACCCACGCGAATGGTTCGTGCGTCCTCCGGGTCTTCTGACGCGCGGGTCAGAAGGGCAAGGTGCAGGGGTGCCGACCGACCGACGCCCGCTGCCCGCCCTCGCCCGGACCGCTCCCCCTCTGGTGGCCGCCGTCGTCGCCACCGTCGTGAGCCGGTTCGTGCCGCTGCTCGGGCCGTTGCTGCTGGCGCTCGTCCTCGGCGCCGTCATCGCCAACACGGCGTGGTCGCGTTCTCGCCTGCTCGAGGGGCACGCCTCGGTCACGCGACTGCTGCTGCGCCTGGGCGTCGTGCTCGTCGGCCTACGGCTGCCGATCGGCGACATCGCCGCCATCGGCGTGCGTGGGGTCGCCGTCGTGGCGGCCACCGTGTGCGTGACGTTCGCGGGGACGCGCCTGGTCGGCCGCCGGCTCGGGCTCGACCACGGCTTCGTCACCCTGGTGGCCGCCGGCTTCTCCATCTGCGGCGCGGCCGCCATCGCGGCCGTCACCGACGCGGTGCGGGTGCGCCAGCGCGACGTCGCCCTCGCGGTCGCCATGGTCACCCTCTTCGGCAGCGGCATGATCATCGCCGTGCCCTGGCTCGCGCGGAGCTGGGGGCTCTCGCCGGAGGAGTCCGCGATCTGGGCCGGGGCCAGCATCCACGAGGTGGCCCAGGTGGTGGCGGCCGCCTCCCTGGTCGGGACGGGCGCGGTCGCGGTCGCGACCACGGTCAAGCTCGGCCGGGTGGCGCTGCTGGCCCCGACGTACGCGCTCGCGGCCCGGGGCCGACGGCTTGCCGGCTC
>Ga0308174_10000388_pt1 | contig 18290 bp, 13 predicted proteins | sample PhyPR2_FD_203894 | JGI IMG/M metagenome (GOLD analysis project Ga0308174, IMG submission 203894) | Soil microbial communities from UC Gill Tract Community Farm, Albany, California, United States - DLSLS.P.R2 | ecosystem: Environmental > Terrestrial > Soil > Agricultural land | place: USA... | reverse complement strand
AGTGCTGGCCCAGATGCCGTGGCAATTCCAGAATTTCGCTGGTGAGCGAAAAGAATTTCAACGTGCGGGGATCATCCAGGCAAAAACCCTGCTCGCGGAAGCGCCGCTCCAGCGAATCCTTCGGATCACGCCATTCGAACGTGTTGATCTGGCTGCTGAGCTGTGCGATCTGCTGCTCATCGAACCCCAGCACCTTGCCCACATCCCGCACTGCCGAACGCCCGCGATAGGTGATCACATTCGCGGTCATGGCCGCGCCCATTTGACCGTATCGCTCGTATACGTACTGAATGGCACGCTCGCGCTGATCGCCGCTCGGCAGATCGAGATCGATATCCGGCATCTCGTCGCGCTCTTCGGAAAGGAACCGCTCGAACAACAAATCCATTCCCACCGGATCGACCGCCGTGATCCCCAGCGAGTAACACACCGCGCTATTGGCGGCTGACCCGCGGCCCTGCACCAGAATGTTCTTCCGCCGGCAAAAATCGACGATGTCCCAGACAATCAGGAAATAACCAGCGAGGTTCAGCTTTTCAATCAGCGTCAGTTCGCGTTCTATCTGCCGCCGTGCCTTGTCATAGTAGGGCTGATAGCGCCGCCGCGCGCCCGCATTGGTTAACTGCCGCAGATGCGAAATCTCCGTTTCTCCAGCTGGCACTGGATAGCGCGGAAACTGATACCCGAGATCGACTAGCGTGAAATTCAGCCGCTGCGCGAGTTCGCTCGTATTCGCAATTGCTTCCGGCACATCGGCAAATAACCTTTGCATCTGCCCGGAGGTTTTCATGTGCCGCTCTGCGTTAAAGTTCAGCAGCTGGCCCGCCTCGGCCAGATTCGTTTTGTTCTGAATACAAGTTAGGACATCTTGCAGCTCACGGCGGTCTTCGGTTGCGTGCGTGATGCCATTTGTTGCCAGTACCGGCAGTTTCATACCGCGCGCTAAACCAATCAGCGCCTGATTGCGAGCTTCCTGTTCACGGCTATAATGCCGCTGCAGTTCGACAAAAACGTTCTTTTCTCCGAATGCTCCAGTCAGCCGCTCCAATACCCGCCGCGCCTCGCTTGCCGCTGCCAATCCTGCAAAGTTCTGAAATACTTGTGCAAGCGGCCCTTCCTCTCCACCCGTCAGGCAAACCAGTCCTCCGGCATATTCGGAAAAATCATCTTCGTTTGCAAAAGGAAATTCCGGCTTCCCAGGTTTTCCGTCGCGTAACTTTGTACGCGTAATCAGACGGCATAGATTTTGATATCCCTGCCGGTTCTCCGCCAATAGCGTATAGCGGCCATTTTCAAAGGAATTGATTTCAGCGCCAATCAGCGCCTTGATCCCTAACTTCCCAGCCGCAAGATGAAATCGGGGCGCGCCGTAAACCCCGTGCGCATCGGTGATCGCCATGGCAGGCTGCCCAAGTTCTGCACAGCGCGACGCCAGATCTTCGGGCAAAGAGGCGCCTTCCAGAAACGAGAACGCCGACCGTGCATGCAGCTCTACATAATCAGCCACATCATCAGTATAGGCGAATAAAAGGAGAAACTCAGTGTGTGCTGACCTCTACACCCTTCACCCGGTCGTCTCCACTGGCGGCTTCCGGATCTAGCTTCTGTACTTGCAACAGGGCCTGCGATAAGCTGTTCGCCACGTAATCCAAGCATCCCGGGCCAAGTCGCTCCTGCAACAGCGCCTTATCCAGTTCCGATCCCCACAACCCGATCACTGGTTTCGCCCCAGGCGCTTTCTGGGTCACCCTGCGGCAGATGGAGCGCGCATGGCTGATCGCAAATGGAGGTACCGCCGAGACGAACACAATGTCTGGCTTCTCCCGGACAATCTCCGCCATGGCCTCCCTGATAAATCCAACCGGAATCGACTGCACAGCGTACCCAGCCTGCGTCAATACCTGCGCCAGCATCAATCCCGCCAGCTCATCTGCCTCATCGCGCGCTGGAATGGAGAGAATCGAAAGGTGCGACTGTGGGGCTTCCCTACGTCCCTCGCCAGACGCCTCCTCGCCCAGATCCTCAATCATTTCCCGCGTGGTTTGATAAACAAACTTCTGCCGCGCCTCGTCCAGAGTGCCGTCATGCCGGTCCTGCTCCGCCAGCGAAAGCGCGGGAATCAGCACCGAGTCGTACACGTCAACTAACGATTTCTCTTTCAGATAGCTATCCAGCACCTCGCGAGCTTCGTCTTCATTCATCGCTAGCAGGCGCTGATAATAACTGGCTTCCGGAGCAAGCGCCGGCTCGTCTCCAAACAGGATGTACAGAAATTCCAATTGCGGAACGTGCCGCCCCAGCACAACCAGGCAAACCGTCAACGGCGTTGCGATGACCAGCCCGACCGGACCCCACAGCATCGTCCAGAACGCCGCGGACAGCAGAACCGCAAGCGATGAGATACCCGCGCGTACAGCATAAAGCCAGGGTTCCAGAACGCACGTAATCACAAGTTCTACACATCCCCACAACGCCAGCGTCAGCAGCGGTTGCTTCCAGCCTGCAAACACCGCAACCGCCATTACGAACGGACACGCCACGGCAATTAGCGTGCCGACATACGGGATGAAGCGCAGTATGGCTGCCAGCACACCCCAGAACAGCGAATAGGGCACTCCAATGAAAAAAAGGCCAACCCCCATGAGTATGCCGAAGGTGCTGTTTATCAGAAATTGGGTTAGCAAATAGCGGCTGACGCGCCCCCCGGCGTCGTCCATCGCCGTTGTCACGATATTGATTCGCCCGCGCCCGAATAGCCGGAAGATACGGTCCCGAAGATCGCCGCGTCTCAGCAGCATGAATAGGGTAAGCACCGCGACCGCCAGAATTGCCGCAAGGATGCGAGCGGCTGATGTACTTGCCAGCCCAAGGGATGCAGCTATTCCCTCATGCGGTTTAACGATTTCTACCGGAACCGGCGCAGATTTGGCCGGACTTGAATCCTGCCGCGCTGTTCCAGTCTTTTCCGGACCGTCCTTTTGGTTCCCCCCGTTGCTGCCCGGTGTGAGATCGCTTTTGATGGCTTCAATACTCGATACCGCCCTGGACAGTCTCGACGAACCCATCGGACTCTGGATTCTCTCGATCTTCCGGTCAATGTTCGCCTGGTATTCCGGCAACTGCTCCAGGATTGCCGAAAGCTGCTTCGCTCCAGCCCAGATCAGCGCTCCAGCCGCGGCGTAAGTGATGATCAGGACGATCAAAACGGATGCCACCCGGCCAAACTTCAAGCGTTGCAGCCAACCGACCGGCGAACTCAGCAGGAAGGTGATCAGCACCGCCAGAGCGAACGGAATCAGCACGTCTCGCCCAAAATAGAGGCAGGCCAGAACTGCGACGGCCGTCAAGGCGAGTTGAGATGGTGCGGATTTCCGGCCTATTTTTGTCGGTTCCAATACGAGGCTCCCAATCTATAGAAATCAACAGCCTCGTAATTGTGACTAAGCGGTTATGCCCTATTTGGAGCCGGTCTCGTCGTACAGATGGTCTATATCCTGTCTAAGCTTCGTCATGGAAGCATTATCCAGATAAACCATGTGGCCGGCATTGAAATGGTCCTTGCTGATATTCTTATGCGCCGCCGGCGTAAGCTGCATGTGGTCGAACGTGTAGTCAACCGCGAAGTAGGGAGTGGCCGCGTCGTAGAGACCCTCCGCAATGAACACGTGCATGTAGGGGTTCTTCTCGAATGCCTCGCGTAAATAGCGGCTCACGTTCGCAAATCCAGACCATCCGTTTACGTCGTAATTCCATCTCCCGATTCCGCCTCCCAACACGTAATACTTCAAATCGGTCTCATAGCCCAGTTCCTGCTTAATGTAATCGCCAAAGACCGATGTGTAGGGAGGCCGTATGGCTGCCTCGCTTGGATCGTAATCGGGAGCCTGTTCCGTTGCCGAAGTGGTCGGGCCGGTAAAGCGCCCGTCCAGTCGCCCCACGATCTTGCCCTCATCCCTCAGCAGTTCCGTATCGTAATGGGATAGATCGACGCGCAAATTACACCGTTCGATGTACTGCTTCGGCAACCCCGTATAACGGGCCAGGTGGTCCGCCACGGATTGCCGCTCTGCCGCGGGAAGCGAATCGCCCTGCTGGAGCGCCAGCGTGTATTCCGTGGCCGCCCACTTCTCTACTTCCGCCCGAAGCGCGCCGGGATCCTTTTCCAGCTCCGGCGCCAATTTGTGGTGATAGAGCGCGGTCATTGCGTAGGTGGGCAGGTACAGCGCATAGGGAAGATCGTTTCCGGTCGTGAAACTGACCGTTCCGAAATTCAAAATCGTCGAGATCAGCACGACGCCGTTGAGTGCGATCCCGTGATCCACCAGGTAACCGGAGAGTCCGGCGGCGCGGGTCGTTCCGTAACTCTCGCCCGCCAGGTAGAGCGGTGAAGTCCAGCGCGAATTGTTCTGCAAGTAGATGCGAATAAAGTCTCCAAAGGCCGCGATATCGCCATGCAGATCCCAGAACTTCTTCCCTAATTCCGGGGTTGTGGCCCGGCTGTATCCGGTCCCGATTGCGTCCACGAACACCAGGTCGCTCCTGTCCAAAAGCGTGTTCTGGTTGTCCTCCAGCTCGAAGGGCGGCGGCGGCATGAAACCGTTCGGCATCATCTTCACTCGCTTGGGTCCAAAGGCGCCCATGTGCAGCCAGATGGTGGCCGAACCGGGCCCTCCGTTGAATGCAAATGTCAAGGGACGTTTTGGCCCACCGTTATCCACGGTGTAAGCGACGTAAAACATTTCCGCTTCCGTCTTGCCTTGCTCGTCCTTGATCGGGATGCGGGCCGCCGTCGCGGTGTACTGAATCGTGTTCCCTCGCACCGTGATCTTGTGGTGCGTAATGGACGGCTTCAGTTCCGCTGCTTGCCCCTGTTCGGTTTTCGATGCTTCGTGCTTTGCAGCATCCTTTTGCGCGGGCGGCGCTTGCGGACCGCTCTGCTGCTGCGCCATCATCAACGCTGCCGGAAGCATCAAAAGCAGCGCAATCATCTTTGAAATCTTCAATTTCCCACTCCGTGCGGACTATAGTATAGTAACCGCACCCGAGGACTTCCGATGCCGAACCGTTTTCCCGATGCCATGTCATCAAGGCAACCAGTCTGCCCGGAAAAGTTACAGATGCGCCAGGTCGTTCGGTCTACATCCTATTGACGGGGTTTTGAATGTCTACTGGGGCCATAGGTCCGCTCCTGAAAGGAACTTACTGTAAGTGGAGCAGTCATCATGCACCGCGACTGGGAGCTTCGGTCGCATTCTATGCGTTACTATCCTTTGCCCCGCTGCTAATGTTGACAATCGCTATAGTTTCCCTGATCTTCGGGCAACAACAAGCCCAGAACTATCTAGTGGATCAGGCCCGTCAGATGATCGGGAACCATGGAGGGGATATGGTCAAGCTACTTCTCCAAAATGGACAGAAGCCTTCATCTGGCATCATCGCGGGCGTTATCGCGCTCCTGATCTTGCTCTTCGGGGCTTCGGGAGTTTTCGCCGAACTCCGTGAGGCACTGAATATCATTTGGGACGCTCAGCCCAAAAGTCAATCCGGATTGCTCGGAATGCTCAAGGAGCGGTTGTTTTCCTTCGGTATGGTCCTCTCGGTCGGGTTTTTGCTGCTTGTCTCGTTGGTGATGACTTCAGGGCTTGCCTTCATTGGCAAATTTCTGAGTCACATGATGCCGGTCCCAGGGTTCATCATGGAAATTCTTAACTTTGTAATATCGTTTGCTGTAATTAGCTTCTTATTTGCGATGATGTTCAAGTTTGTGCCAGCCCGTGACATTTCGTGGAAGAGTGTGCGGGTTGGGGCGATCGGAACGGCCTTATTATTTACCGTAGGGAAACTGCTGCTGGGGCTTTATTTGGGAAAGGCGAGTGTCGGGTCTGGATACGGCGCCGCGGGCTCGCTGGTCGCCGTGATTGTGTGGATCTATTACTCCGCTCAGATCTTTTTCTTTGGCGCCGAATTCACTCGAATTTATGCAGATGCGCACCCTGGCGTTGCGGGGGCCCACCAGCTTGAACCAGAAGCAAGCAGGCCCAGAATCGGGAAGCAGCCTAGAAACTTGAATTCCGACAGGGATGTTATCGCGCCACTCCGGGCAAAATCCCGGACGTCCCTGCTGATCACGGCCGGTATCGGTTTTCTCGTAGGCCGCAAATCAACCAAATCAAATCGCGCACAGTAGAGCAAATTGAACTGACAGGTCATATCAGCCCTTACGCGGCTAGGCGGTATGCTAGTCAGTGCCCGCCACCGCCGATGCTGTTTTCGGGATTGCTGAGGATGAGCGCTTCTCTTGGGCAGTTTTTTGAAATTGATCCCTGAAACCCGGAATTGCCTCACCTAACCAATCTTTGAAGGTGTTGGCAGCAACACCTATCATTGCTCCCTTAATGCTGTCGAATGTCTCCAGTGCTGCGTTCTTCTGCAGTTCGGTTCCGCGGCGGGGGTGATATTCTGTTGCGCTGCGTTCGTCGGAATAGGAACCTCCTCTCCGCCTTCTCTTTCGTGTCATCGATGCCAAGAGCAATCCGCCGCCTAAAGCGACGCCCATCATCAGCATCGGTTTCTTCTGAAATTGGACACGCCAGTCTGTCGCCTCTTCAACTCTGGATTGGAGCTCGTTTAAATTACTTCCGAGCTGTCCGCGTTCTAACTGGATTTCACGCTCTATTTGGTCTGACTTTTCATCCACTCGATGTTCTCCTTCATCGTCTCGACTGTCTTTTCCGGTATTGCATGGACACTTTTCAATCGTTTTTTGCCTGATGAGAGCAAAACTGCCGTTACAGCGGCCATAACGACGAACAGCAGTAGTGCCGCCGCCCAGAAGGGCATGACCGTTGCGAGGGCGAAGAGAATAGTCAGGAGCAGCAGCCAGATTGTAAACAAAGCCGAAATGGCGCCGCTGGCCAACATACCGGATGCTCGTCCACCCTTAGTAAGTTCCTCAGTCACTTCGGTCCTGGCTAGTCTGACTTCTGAACGAATGATGGTTTGTATATTTGCCACGATGTCCTGAAGGACATCGGTAATGGAACGACCGTTTTCTCCAGCCATTTCGGTGCTCAGCCCGCTCAAAAACTAATCTTCGCGGAAAGCACGACCGATCAGGAACCCTACCGCGGCGGCGATCAACAGCGAAGGGCCAGGGTTCCGGCGGACGATCTCTTCGACATCGGAAAGCATCGATTTAACGTCGTGCTCCCGAACGTAATCCGCGGTCGATTGGAGCTTTTCGGCTGTGGAATGCGCGGCGCTCTGGACGGTATCACCGCCCGGAAGACTTCCCGCCTTTTCGTGAATCTTTGATGCGGCGCCTTCCAGCGCGTCAGCCGCCGGGCCGCGCTTCGAATTTATGTGCTCCGTTGCCTGCCGCCCGGCATCGGACGCCTTTTGCTTTACTGCCGTAGCTGTATCACTGACTTTGTCGGTTACACTTTGTGCAGCATCGGTAAGCTTGTCAGCTGTGCTTACTGACTCAGTCGGGGCCATTCCAGTTTTGCTACTTGCCATCTACAGATCTCCTCTACTGAACTTCTGTTAATTAGTAGATCGACCGGAGTAGCGATTTCTGCTCCTGCCAAGTTTACGGGTCCAGCTTTGGATTCGGCTGAAGCGCGAAAGGACGTTAACTGGTACGAACACCGTGCGGACTATAGTAGAGTAATCGGACCCGACAATCACCGCCCCAGCGCCAGGCCCGGTGATCTGTTGAGCGCGCGCTATGAACTGGGAAAAGAACTCGCGCGTGGCGACACGGCGGTTGTCTACGAAGCCTGGGACACTCATCTCAACCGGCGTGTTGCCTTCAAAATAATCGATGCCCGGCACGCGGGAATCGCCGCGGACGAAGTGCTCCGGGAAGCGACGATATTGGCCCGTTTGGAGCATGAGTGCATCGTTCCTATCTACGATGGCGGACGGCTTTCCGGGGACAGGCTCTATTACGTCATGCGCCTGGTTCACGGCGAACCCTTGGGCACGTTCTTCGCCCGTGAGCCGAGTCTGTTCGCACGCCTTCGGGTTTTTCAAAAGGTGTGCGACGCGGTCGCATTTGCTCATGATTCGGGGGTCATTCATCGGGGCCTGAATCCCCACAGTATTCTGGCTGGAAATTTCGGTGAAGTCTTTGTCATCGATTGGGGGCTGGCTGAATGGCTGGCCGGTTCCGTTTCGACAGGCGTCGCACTCGCTTCCGGAACATCGCGCTACCTTGCGCCCGAACAAACCGGCGAGCGTTCCGATCCCGTGGACGGCCGCGCCGATGTCTTCGCTCTCGGCGCAATACTCCATGACTTGCTGCGCGAAGGCGAATCCCGGCCGCTGGCGGCGATCGCACGAAAGGCATTGGCCCCCGATCCCATCGACCGCTACCAGCACGTAGAGCATCTCGCAGCGGATTTGATGCGCTTCCTCGACCATCTGCCAGTCAGCGCCTACGACGAGACGCTGCTGGAGAGAGCCGGCCAGTTCGCCAACCGGCATCGCGTATTGCTGCTGGTTTTGGCTGTGTACGCGCTGGTGCGCCTGACAATCTTCCTGCTCAGCGGCGGGCCAATTCCCTAAACCTCTGATATTCTGGCGTGGGCAACGGCCCACCCGATCCCTATGAACATTTCGCTTGCAAACAAATCGGCGGTGGTGACAGGAGCGGGCCGCGGTATTGGTCTGGCGATCGCGCGCAGTCTCGCCGCGGCGGATGCGTCGGTGCTGCTGGTGGACATTGACGAGAGCGCTCTCCAAGCGGCGGAAAAGACGCTTTCCGGCTCAGGAGGCAAGATCGCGACGCTGGCCGGAGATTTGACCGATCCCAATTTTGCGCAGGCCGTGATCGACCGGCTGATTCGGGAGTTTGGATCTATCGACATCATCGTCAACAATGCGGGCTATACCTGGGACAACGTGATCCAGAAAACCACCGACGAACAGTTCCAGGCCATGCTCGACATTCATGTGATCGCTCCCTTTCGCATTCTGCGGGCCGCGGCGAACTGGATCCGCGAAAGGGCCAAGAAAGAGAGTGAGACGGGCAAGCCGGTCACACGCAAAGTCGTCAGCATCACCTCTATTTCCGGACTCGATGGCAACCCCGGGCAGTCCGGCTATGCGTCGGGCAAAGCGGCAGTTGTCGGACTGACGAAGACGCTGGCGAAGGAATGGGGGCGCTACAACGTGACCGTGAACGCGGTGGGATTCGGTCTCATCGATACGCGGCTCATCAAGCCAATGGACGATGCGGAAACCAATATTGCGATCGGCGAACGCCAGGTGCACGTCGGGATGCAGGCGCAGGTCCGCGAGCAGGCAACCAAAATGATTCCACTCGGGCGATTGGGAACTCCGGAAGATGCCGCGAACGCCGTGTTTTTCTTCTGCTCGCCGCTTTCCGATTACGTCACCGGCGAAGTGCTGGTCTGCAGCGGCGGCATTCGGTTCTAGGGCGCGGGTCCGGCGTCGAACACCTTTACACAAGCTTTACAATTCCTCGATCATTTGTCTCGCCCGCATCGCTAGCATACAGTCTGCGAGCATTGCCGCAGCGCTCCCAACATGCCAGTGTCTTCGCCAGAGCAATTCGCCGGAGCCGGCCTGATCGACTCTCAAGCCAGGCATTTTTCCCCCGCTATCTTACGAGCGCTAAGGCCTTATCAATATGCCAAGAACATCCTGGTCTTTGTTCCTCTGGTCACGTCGCACAAATTCCTCGCTGCCGGCATGCTGATGCGCATCTTCGCGGCTTTCTGCTGCATCTGCCTGTGCGCTTCCGCAACTTATGTCATCAACGATCTTGCCGATCTCGATTCAGACCGGCATCACCGGTCCAAGTACAACAGGCCGTTCGCAAGCGGGAGCCTTTCGCGTGCGGCAGGATTGTTTGCGGCTCCGCTATTACTCGTCTGCGGGATTGCGTTCTCTCGCCTGCTCCCCGGAATGGCAACGATCATTCTATTGTTCTACACGGCGCTGTCGATCGCATACACGTTCTGGTTTAAGCAAAGGCTGCTTGCGGACGTGTTGGTTTTATCCGCGCTGTATCTCCTTCGTATCCTGGAAGGAGCCGCTGCCGCTTCTATTCCGGTCTCGCCCTGGCTGCTGGCTTTCTCGCTATTTTTGTTGCTCAGTTTCGCATTCAGCAAGCGCGTGACGGAGATGCTTGGAAGCGCTGGATCAACCTGCGGCGGCTTGGCCGGCAGAGGTTATCTGCTCACCGATATCTCCGTCATCACAAGCCTGGGAGTGGGTAGCGGCTATCTCGCGTGCTTAGTACTCAGCCTGTATATCAATAGCCGGAGCGTCCATGAACTCTATCCGCATCCAGGGTGGTTATGGCTGTTGCTTCCGTTGCTGCTTTATTGGATCGGTCGGTTTTGGGTACTCACTACTCGTGGATGCGTCTCCGACGATCCCCTCGTTTTCATTCTGAAGGATCCGGTCACATACGGCGCCGTCTTCTGCGGCGTCGCGGTTCTCTTCCTTGGGATGATGCTTCCGTTCGGCATACCGGGAATCTCGGAATGACGGAGTGTGGCACAACTACGGCCGCCGGCGCGAGCAGGACTTCTGTCTTGCTCCACCTGCTGGACTCCGGTAACACAATTTACTTGATTGTGGCTTTAGGACTGGCGGTAAGGATCATTCCGCTGGCGATGGTCGGAGGAAGTTTCCTAGCTCATGAGAATCCCTCTTATGACCGTATGGCATTAGAGCTTATTAGGCACGCAAAATTTTCTCCTTACTGGCCACCCGGGCTCCCCTATTATCTGGCTTTCTTCCACGAAATTTTCGGCAACGGCATGCTGGTTGCCAGATCATCTATCCTGCTCCTTTATGCCGGGTTCTCATTCGCGCTATACGCGCTGATCAAGGAACTGAGTTCACGACAATCCGCCAATCTCGCGGCCCTTACCTTCGCCGTCTATCCCTCCTACATTCGCTACGCATTCAATCCATCGACGGAATATCCGGCCGGTCTCTGCCTGATTTTGATTGTCTACTTCACGGTCCTGATCGTTCGAACACACCGGTATGGCTTGGCGCCCGTCCTCGGCTTGCTCCTCGGCGCCTTAGCCCTGGTTAGACCAAGCAGTCTCGCGCTGGCGGCGATTGTTCCAGCCTATCTCCTGTTCAGGACCAGGCTGGCGAGAATCGCATTCGCTTCTGCGCTTATGGCCGCACTGCTCATTTCAGCGTGGCTTTGGAAGGCATACGATCTCTCAGGCCGATTCATTCTAATCAATGATTCCAACGAAGAGAACTTCGCGTTTGCCAATCACCCCGACACGCCGCTCTTTTTCACCAGCCGCGGCGGCCCGGTTAACTTCGACCATCCAGCTCGCTTTCTACAGCTCGAAGAGCAGATCGATGCGAACTCTTCACGACTGCAGCAGCGGCTTCTGCTGGAGACCACTCTTCACTCTATTCTGTCCCGCCCTGACCTGTTCCTGCTCCGCTGTTTTAACCGCTTTCGAGTCTATTTCACCTTTCCGGTTCACCATGCCGAACCATTAACCCGGCATCTTGCTGCTGCCGGTCAAATCCATGCCTGGCTGGGCGGAGGAATCACCCTCATTGAGGTGTCGTTCTTCTGGCCGATTATGGTCTTTGCCATTGTTTTCTGTTTCAATCTGCCAAGTTTCAGAACCCAGTTCGATGCCGTATCTGCAATTCTGGGCATCGCCGCTATTTACGCGGCGCCTTGCTGGCTAACGTGGTCGCAGCCGCGTTATTCCTTTCCGGTAATCCCTTTATTTGCGGTGCTCGCGTTCATGCTTTTGGATACTCTGCTGAAGCGGCCGTGGCGTCAGGTTCTCGCCCCGGTGCTCCGATCAAATGCAAGGAGGAGAGCGATGCTGCTGACTCTAGCATTCTTTTTCTGGATTCAGATGGAATGGATTGTGATGATCGTTTCTTCGGATGCGTGGCGCCAAACCGGTGTGCAATTTTCCTAGCCGTCCATTCGAGGCCGCTCCGTCTCGCCGCAGCCCAAGTTAATCATGGCGTGTGCTTCAGCACGCCGCCGTGGGCTTCAGCCCGCGATTCCTCGGGAGCAAGCTGAAGCTCGGGGCAGGGCTAAGTGCCCGCGCCACATCATCGCGCAATCAAATTCGCTTACGCTCACGCCTCGGATTCCGCGATTTTCGCTGGCTCGGCTCCGCCACCACCGCGAACTGCAGCTTGTGCTCTACCGTATCCGTCCGGTCCAGGCGAACGCGGATCGTATCGCCGATAGAGTACGTCTTGCGGCTCCGCTCGCCAATAATCTTGCGGCCGCTTTCGTGATATAGGAAGCGGTCTCCGGGAAGCGTATCAGTCGGCACTAAGCCTTCTACAAACAGCTCAGTCAGTTCGACAAAGAAGCCAAATTTCGTGGTGCTGATAATGAGGGCGTCGAATTCATCGCCCACCCGGTCCTGCATGAATTTGACTTTCTTCCACTCAATCAATTCCCGCTCCGCATCGGCCGCGCGGCGTTCCGTGAAGGAAGTATCGTCGCCAATCTCGCGAAGCGCGCCATTCTCCAGAAGCGGGCCCTTCGTATCCAGATAGTGCGACAACACTCGATGGACAACCAGGTCCGGATAGCGGCGGATCGGCGAGGTGAAATGCGTGTAGGCCGAAGCCGCCAGTGCAAAGTGCCCTTCGTTCAGATTGCTGTAGCGGGCCTGCTTCAAGGACCGAAGCATCAGGTAGCTGAGGATCCGCTCTTCGGGTTTGCCCGCAATCTTCGCAATCAGCCGCTGATAGTTCCGCGACGAGATCTGAAAATCTTCGCGCGCCAGCACGATGTCTTTTCGGATTTTGCGCCCATCCCGCCGCCTATCTGTCACGGGGAACTTTTTAACGGGTATCGCTCCCACCCCCAGCGAATAACCGAAATGCGTCGCAATCTCTTCAAAGTCCATCACCCGCTTTGCTTCGGGCCGCTCGTGGATACGGTATAGAGCCGGGATGCCGGCCCCTTCCAGATGCCCGGCTACCGCTTCATTCGCCGCCAGCATGAACTCTTCGATAATGCGGTGGGCAATATTCCGTTCCGCACGCGTAACGCCCACCATCTGGCCGGACAGATCAAGCTCGATATTCGTCTCCGGCATATCGAAGTCGATCGAGCCGCGCTTGGTTCGTTTGCGATTGAGAATGAGAGCAAGCTCGCGCATCAGCTCAAAGCGGTCAATCAGATTCCGGTACCGCTCGCGCATCGGCGCGTCACCTTCGAGTACGCGGAACACGTTCGTGTATGTCATGCGCTCAGCACTTCGGATCACGCCGCGGGTGAAGTCCTGCGCGACCACATCGCCCTGGCGGTCGATTTCGAGCAGAGCCGATAACACCAGGCGATCCTCCTGAGGCCGCAGCGAGCAGATATCGGTAGAAAGCTCCACCGGCAGCATGGGGACAGCCCGATCCGGGAAGTAAACGCTGGTGCCACGCCGCAAGGCTTCCTGGTCAATCGGGGTTCCCGTTCTGACGTAATGACTTACATCCGCAATGTGTACCTGCAGCGCGAAATGACCATTCGGCAGGCGTTCTACCCAGACCGCGTCGTCGAAATCGCGCGCCGCCTCCCCGTCAATGGTGACGATATCGAAATTTCGAAAATCGCGGCGGGAATCGAGTTCGCCGGCGGGTATTTCATGCGGAATTTTCCGCGCCTGCTCGATCGCGTCTTCCGGAAACTCATGCGGCAGGTGGTGCTTTCGAATGATGATTTCGACATCGACGCCAAAATCGTCCGGATAGCCGAGCACTTCGATAACGCGTCCGACGGCGCTTCCGCCGTTTTCGGGGAAATCCAGAATCTCGACGGTCACCACCATTCCATCGAGGTCTTCGACCGAAGCGACCTCACGGTCTTGGGCCCCGACCCGATCCACTGCCGTGCGCCGCTCCGGTAATTCCATGCCTTCCGGAATTTCGATCCATTGCTGGATCCGATCATCGGAAGGCACGACGAAGTTGCCGCGCCGCTTAATGCGGAACTCTCCGACAACAGTGATGTGCGCCCGGCGCAAGATACGGACAATTTCGCCCTCTGCCCTACCCTCGCTCGCAATTCGCCGGATATGGACCAGCGCACGGTCGCCATGCATGGTTTTGGCAGCTTCATTGGGAGGGAGAAAGATATCTCCCCGGATGTTTTCGTTCACCTGATCGGGAATCAAAAACCCAAAGCCATCGCGATGTACGGAGACGCGGCCTGCCGCATACTCCGGGTTACTGCCGACGCCAACATAGTGCCCGGAGCGCAATTCTACAATCAGGCCCTTGTCTGCCAGGCGGTCGAGCGCGTCTTCGAGCGAATCACGGTTTTCGCCCTGCAGCCGCAGTTCGCGAACAAGCTGCTTGTATGTCGCCCGCGCATGCGGCAGGTTGCGGATATGCTCCAGCAGGCTCGCATCGCTAAAGGGCTTCTGCACAACCGCATTATAGGAACCGGGAGAAGCGATCCCGATATAGTGGCCTGCATGGAGCTAAAAGCAGTAAGCCTTACGATTCCTGAAAGCGGCAACATTATTGTCGGGCAGAGCCATTTCATCAAAACCGTGGAAGACATCTATGAGGCGATCGTGAATACCTCACCTCATCTGCAGTTTGGAGTTGCGTTCAACGAAGCCTCGGGCGAGTGCCTGATCCGCTTTGACGGTAACGACGAATCACTCAAGCAGAATGCCATTCAGAACGCCACGACGATTGCGGCTGGTCATGTCTTCGTTATCGCGCTGCGAAACGGCTTCCCGATTAACATTCTGGACCGCATCAAAGCGGTTCCCGAAGTGGTGAACATCTATTGCGCCAGCGCCAATCCTGTGGAAGTAATTGTTGCCGAGACGGACCAGGGGCGCGGCATTCTTGGAGTGATTGACGGCAGCCGGCCGAAGGGTGTTGAAACCGAATCGCATGCGAGAGCACGAGTGGAACTGCTGCAGAAATTCGGCTATAAACGCTGACCGGTGAACTAAAGTTCGCCGCTGCACGCTAAAGCGTGCGCCACTAAGCGGCTTTTTCGGCGGCGATGATGCGCTCGATGCGACCTGAAATGCGGTTTTCGGGAGTTTCGAGGTTCATGTTTTGCAATTCCTGGTTATCTACCTTGGCCTGGGCCAGCAAAACGTTCCATTTATGCAACTCCTGCTTGCGGGCGTGCGCCTCCGCTTGCTGACGCGCGCGGTTCTGTTTCTCTTGTTGCGAAACAAAGCCAATTTCGGCTTTACGCTTTTCGGCTCTAAGCTTTAGCAGAGTATTCAGCGATTTGTGAAAAGCGCGCTCGTGGGTGGTTTGGTAGCGAAGATAGAGGGCAAGCTCTCTTTCGGCATCACAAGCGCCCGCCTCATTGAAGCACCGGCCTTGCAGCCGGATAGCGCGCTGCTGGAGCCAGTAATGCTGGGCCATGCTCTCGACCAGCAGGGTTTCGGTCGGAGTTTCGGGATTGTGTTCGGTGCGAAGGCCGTCCTGCAGCTTCTCGAAATCCGCCGGCATTTCACCGGGCAGAAACAGAAAGCCTCCCGAGAGACCATGACGGCAGGCGTTCATTGAGACAGTGCCTTTGCCTTCGGCGGACTTGGGACCGGTACTGTGCCGCGAGTTCTTTTGATTAGCGGCGATTTGCGCTTCTGTAGACATTTATAAGACTCCTGAAAAAGAAAAAGCGCCAACTGCACGGCGGCAGTGGCGCGGGTTCATGTTGAATCTTCACCTCGCTAAGAGGCGCGGACTCATCCAAAGACCAGCATAACAGGGGCCTGCAAGCGATTTGTAGTTAAGCCTTATGGAATGAGAAACTTAACACTTGTGACCGTGATCGGCGAGCACGATGAATCTCGTCGTAACCAATGCCGCCGAGTTATCTCAACCCTTGGAATGATTCCCGATTGATGGTTAACGTCCCACAAAACTGTCGATTTCGGCGTGCCGCAATGCGATTCCGTTCAAGTAGACTGTAAAGACTCGCCATACAATGCTCTCCGTCGGGACAAAACTCGGCATCTACGAGATATGCTCACACTTGGGCGCAGGCGGTATGGGGGAGGTGTATCGAGCAAAAGACACAAGGCTCGATCGTGAAGTGGCGGTTAAAGTGCTTCGGGCGGACCTAGCGGCGGATCACGCGCTTGTTACTAGATTCGCGGGCGAAGCAAGGGTCTTAGCATCACTGAATCACCCCAACGTCGCGCAAATTTACGGTTTAGAGGACTCCGGCAACACGCCGGCCTTTGTAATGGAGCTTGTTCCGGGAGAAACACTCAGTTCGTTGCTCCGAAGGCAAAGGCTGGCACTCCCGGTCGCCCTGAATTACGCCGCGCAAATTGCGGAAGCGCTCGGCGCGGCACATGATCGAGGCATTGCTCACCGCGACCTCAAGCCGGCGAACGTTATGATCACACCTGCGGGCCTCGTTAAGGTCCTTGATTTTGGACTTGCCGCTGTGGCACGGCCAGCACCTGTTCTTCAAAACGGCTCTCAGGGCGCTACTGCCGCGACCATAACTGCGACTCAGTCCGGTGTGATCATGGGAACAGCCGGCTACATGAGCCCGGAACAGGCAGCTGGCCAGCCCCTTGATAGCCGGACCGACATCTGGGCGTTCGGCGTCGTGCTTTGGGAGATGTCCACCGGAAAGCCTTTGTTTGAAGGCGATTCTTCCGCGGAGACTCTGGCCGCTGTATTTACGAAGGAGCCTGACTGGGAGCAAGTGCCGTGGAAGCTCCGGCGACTGCTGCGGAGCTGCCTCCAACGAGATGCCAGTCGTCGTCTTCGCGACATCAGGGACGCTAGCCTTTTACTCGAAGAGCAAGACGAGCCGGCCCACTCCATCGCAAGTCGTTCCCCGCACCGTTGGTGGAAATGGGCGGCATTCGCCATGGTTGTCGCGCTTAGTGTCTTGTACGGGTTCATGTGGCGCTCTACTCATTCCGTTGAGCCCCCGGTGATTCGCTTCGATGTTGACCTAGGAACTGATCTGGATCCCGGCAACCGCTTCGCAATCTCGCCGGACGGAAGCCGCATTGCCTTCATTGGAATGGATGCGAATCGCAACTCAACATTGTTTATTCGTCGACTCGATCGGCCGAAAGCAACTGTTCTAGACGACGGGCTCGGCCGCAACAGTTATACCGCCCCATTCTTTTCCCCAGACAGCAAATGGATTGGTTATGAAGGCACACATAAGCTGAAGAAGGTGCCCGTGGACGGCGGTGTACCCGTCGTGGTTGCGGAAGGGGTGGTAGGCCCCGCATGGTCAACCTGGACCGAAAATGGGGACATCGTTTCCGCTTTGACGTTTACCGGTCTATCCCGAATCCCTTCATCCGGACGCGCACCCGAGCTCATTTTTGAAGGTTCAACTCTGGAACCTTCCTTCCTGCCTGGGGGAAAGACAATTCTTCTGTCCTACGGGCAGTTATCAGTTTTGCCAATTGAAGGCGGAAAAGCGAGAGCAATTCCGGGGATCGTTGGGAATGAAGCGAAGTATGTATCGCCAGACTACATACTTTACGTTGACGAACACGCCATCCTCCAGGCTCTGCCGTTTGATCTAACACATCTCGAAGTAAGAGGGCCCGCATTCCCGCTGCTCGAGGGCATTGAATCCTTCGATATCAGTCGCACCGGCACGCTCATCTGCAAACGGAGTAGGTCTAGAGGCAGAACTCTACAGTGGCTTGATAAGACGGGCAAGGCAGAAGCAATTCTCGATACACCCGCATCGTATGCAACGCCCCGCGTTTCTCCGGATGGTAAACGGCTGGCATACACAATCCACGGCGAGAAAGGATGGCAAATCTGGATTTACGATTTGGTGCGTCACGTCGCAAGCCAACTTACTCTTGAAAGCACGACCGCAACGTACCCGTTATGGATGCCCGGAGGGAATTACCTGCTCTTCCGCGGATCGGATGGCATCTTCGTTGTCGCCGCCAACGGTAGCAGCAAACCGAAACTTATCTTGAAACTGAAACTCAACGACCTGGACGATGGTATGCCCGAAGCAATTGCTCCTGATAGCCGCCAATTGGCTCTGGTCCGCGAGGGTAAGGACACTGAACGCGATATCTGGATGGTTCCTCTGAATGGGAAGGGCGAAAGCTTACGTGCAGGCGAGCCGAAACCCTTCATCAATACCGTCGCCGATGAAATCAACCCTGCCTTTTCGCCTGACGGCAAATGGTTGGCGTACTCTTCTACCCAAACCGGCGCCTTTACAATCTATGTCCGTTCCTTGCAAGGCAGTAACGCAACCTGGCAGGTATCATCGGAAGAAGGTTTCCTCCCCCAGTGGTCGCCTG
>Ga0308174_10000387_pt1 | contig 18302 bp, 23 predicted proteins | sample PhyPR2_FD_203894 | JGI IMG/M metagenome (GOLD analysis project Ga0308174, IMG submission 203894) | Soil microbial communities from UC Gill Tract Community Farm, Albany, California, United States - DLSLS.P.R2 | ecosystem: Environmental > Terrestrial > Soil > Agricultural land | place: USA... | reverse complement strand
TGATGTTCTCCGTCATCGGGAATCCCATCGGCGCGCCGGTGCCTGAGCCGGCGAGCCTCGCTCTCCTGATGACCGGCCTGCTTGGGCTCGGCCTCGTCGTCCGCCGCGGCGGTCCTACGCTGGCCGTTCCACCCCCGTAGCGCTCTCGATCATCCGATCGGCGATCTCGCGCTCGCCCATGACGGTGAGCGTGGCGCCGAGCTTGGTGAGGTGCTCCACCGCCGCGTCGCTGTGGGCGCGGGCCACGATCTCGAGTTCCGGATTGGCGGCGCGCGCCTGCTCGACCACCTGACCCGCCTCAAACGTCTCGGGGATGGTGACGAACAGGCGGCGGGCCAGCGGCAGGTTCGCCGCCGCCAGCACCTCGGGGTCCGCGGCGTTGCCGACCACCACCTCGGCACCGTCGCGGCCCGCAGCCTCGATGCCCTCCTCGCGCTCCTCGAACACCAGCACCGGCCGGCCAGCCCGGATGAGCGCCGCGCCGACCAGCCCGCCGACCCGGCCGTAGCCGACTACCACCTCGTGACCGGTGAGATACGTCACCGGAGGCGGCCCGCCATCCTCCTCGGGTGCCGGCTCCGCGACCGGGAGGGGAAGCGTCGCCGGAGCCTCGGCCGGCGCGCCTGCCGGCTCGGCGTGGCGCACCAGCGCGTGCCCTCGGCGTCGCTCGGCGGCGGCGACGAGCAGCGGGTTGATGAGGATGGAGAGGATCGCCCCGGCCAGGATCAGGTCAGCCCCCTCGTGCGGGAACATCCCGTAGGTCACGCCCAGCCCGGCCAGGATGAACGAGAACTCGCCGATCTGCGCGAGGCTGGCGGCGATGCTCAGCGCCGTCCCGTTCGAGTGGCCGAAGGCGCGCACGATGACGAAGGTGACCACGGACTTGCCGACCACGATGATGGCGAGCACGGCGAGGACCGCGAGCGGCGCCCGGATCAGGATGTGCGGATCGAACAACATCCCGACGGAGACGAAGAACAACACCGAGAAAGCGTCACGCAGCGGCAGCGCCTCCTCCGTCGCGCGCTGGCTGAGCGGGCTCTCGCCCATCACCATGCCGGCGAGGAAGGCGCCGAGCGCGAAGGAGACGTCGAACAGCCGGGCGGCGGCGAACGCGACGCCGAGCGCGATGGCATAGACCGCGAGGCGGAACAGCTCGCGTGAGCCGGTATGCGCGGTGTAGTGCATGATCCAGGGAATGATCCGCCGCCCCGCGATCAGCATCAGGGCGACGAACGCCGCGATCTTGCCGAAGGTCAGCGCCACCGCGCCGAGCACGGCCCAGGCGGATAGCGCCTCGGCGTGGCCCGGTGCCAGCGTGGGCAGCAGGACCAGGGCGAACACCGTCGCGATGTCCTCGACGATCAGCCAGCCGACCGCGATGTGGCCGCGCTCGGTCTCCATGATGCGCCTGTCCTGCAAGGCCCGCGCGAGCACCACGGTGCTGGCCACCGAAAGGGCGAGGCCGAACACGACGCCGCCGCCGATCGACCAGCCGAACACGCGGGCCAGACCGATGCCGAGGAGCGTGCCCACGACCATGCGCAACAGGGCGCCGGGAACCGCGATGGCGCGCACTTCCATCAGCTCCTTGAGCGAGAAGTGCAGCCCGACCGCGAACATCAGCAGGATGACGCCGATCTCGGCGAGCTGGTTGGCGATCGACTGCTCGGCGACGAAGCCCGGCGTGAACGGCCCCACCACGACCCCGGCGAGCAAATAGCCGACCAGCGGCGAGACGCGCACGCGATGCGCCACCAATCCGAACACGAACGCCAGCACCAGCCCGCCGGCGATCATGGAGATGAGCGGCGTACTATGTTCCGGCAAACGGCGTCCCCCTATGCGGAATCGGACATAGCAGATTTCGCCGCGCGAGGTCGGCAGCGCAGTCCATCGAGTTCACTTTTCGCCGGGGACCGCGAACCGGGCGCGCCGCCCGTCAACCCCGGATGCCATGTCGCGTTGGCCCTTGGGCGAATAGCACCCGAAAGCCAACCCAGGAGCGCACGCCGGATGTTCACGCATAACAAGAAGCTGATGCACACGGTTCGCGTGTCGGCGCCGAACCCCAAGCTCGCCAGCCTCATCATGGAGCAATTCGGCGGCGCCGACGGGGAACTGGCTGCCGCGATGCGCTATTTCACCCAGGGCCTCGCCGACCTCGACCCGGGCCGGCGCGACCTGCTGCTCGACATCGCGACCGAGGAACTGAGCCATCTCGAGGTGGTCGGCAACATCGTCTGCATGTTGAACGCCGGCGTCAAAGGCCAGATGGCCGAAGGGACCGAGGCCGGCGAGCTGCTGGCGACGATCACCCAGGGCGGCGACAGCCACACCAGCTCGCTGCTGTTCGGTGGCGGCGTCGGCCTGGTCAATTCCGCCGGCGTGCCCTGGACCGCCGCCTATGTCGACTCGCGGACCGAGCCCACCGCCGACATGCGCTCCAACATCGCCGCGGAAGGCCGCGCCAAGATCATCTACGAGCGGCTCATCAACATCACCGACGACCCCGACGTGAAGCAGAACCTTGGCTTCCTGATGACCCGCGAGATCGCGCACGCGAAGTCATTCGAGAAGGCGCTCTATGCGATCGAGGATAACTTCCCGACCGGCAAGCTGGCCGGCCAGCCCGAGTTCACGGACAAGTACTACAACATGTCGCAGGGTGAGGGTGACATGCGCGGCCCGTGGAACGAGGGCGCCCAGTGGGAATTCGTGACCGATCGCGATCAGCAGGCGGCAGTCGATGGTGGCGACGGCACCGCCTCGGCGAAGCTCCTACCCAAGGATCAGCAGCTCTCGATCAGGGCAGCGGAGCGGACCGCGTCGAGGACCGATATCGATCCGACCACGGGGGCCGATCTCGGAGCGGGCCCCGGCGCGGGGAAGACGAAGCCCGTGAAGGCGGCCTAGCCCGCATTCTCTATCTTGTTGTCACGCGCGCAGAGCCCAAATCCTGCTCGGCTGGCCTACAGATCGGGCTTGAACACCATGAGGTAGAAGATCGCGATCACCCCCAAGAAAGCCGGCCATCCCAGCGCGAACCACCAGCGGGCATAGCTGCGATATCGGACGGAGACTGGTTCGCCAACCCTTACGGCGGTGACGACCATCCGGTGCATCTGGATCTGCAGCCACACGACCGGGAGCCAGCAGGCGCCGACCAGGATGTAAAGTCCGATCGCCAAGACAAGCCATTCCGCTGTCAATGGAATGCCGGCGATCCACGCCATTGCGACGCCTGTGACCGGCTGGATAATCACTGCGGGCGCGGTGAACAGCCAATCCGCCAGGACAACATTGCGCGACACGACGGCCATGACGCGCAAGTCGCCACTGCGCTGCGCCATCCAGCCGTGGAAAGCTGTCCCGAGGCCAGTACCGAATAGCAAGGTCGCGCTTAGGATGTGCACCCAGAGGAGCAGCTGGTAACTCACGGCCGATCCTCGATGGCCCGCAGAGCGAGGATGGCGGCGAGTACCGCCAGGTTCTTCAGCAGCGCGCCGAACGGATCCGCCCAGAGTCCCGGGAGGGCGATCGTGGCGAGCACGGTGTAGATGGCCATTACCCCCAGCTGTGCGTCCAAGGCTTTGCGTCGCCATCTCGGGTGCAGCATCAGGACGCCGAGAACCACATCAAGTGCGGCTCCAGTCCAGGTGAGGGCCAGCGCGGGCGGGCCCGAGAGGCCGACCCCGGCGAGCAGATCGTCAGCCCGCTGCGGCGGCAGCAAGAATGAGGTCAGGCCGGAGCCCACCCAAACCGCGAACAGCACCGATATCAGAATGCCACGCAGCGGCAGCAGCCGAGCCAGCCAAAGATCGGCCTTGAACGAAGGCTCGGCCGCGAGGGCGTCGCTCAAGCGTCGCGGCATCCAACCCAGCGTGGCGGCGATCGGCGATGGGTCGGCTGTATTGCCCGCTTCGAGCATTGAGAGAGTCTCGGTACTGAGGCCGAGGCCAGGGAACAAATCACTGATCCGGGCGCCAATCGCCAGTATCGTCCTCGGAACAGGCAGCGGAGGTGCAGGAGGCAAGCCAAGCCATTTCCGCAAAATGGCCGTGAGCTCGTCGGTCGTGATCTCCTCCGGGCCGACAAGATCGAGCACCTCCGGGACGGCCGGCGCGGCCAGCAGGTCCGCCACTGCACACACGGCATCTTCGGCATGCAGGGGTTGGACGCGCCAGTTGCCAGGACCAAGCCTGATGGGGAACGGCATGGCGCCCATGGCGCAGAACAGCGCCGTGCTAAAACCCCCGCGCCCGATCACCAGGGAAGGCCGCAGGACACACCACCTGAGTTCTCCGTTCCCACGCGCCAGACGAAGCAAATCTGCGTCCGCGGCGGCTTTGGTCGTCAGAAAGTGCGATCCGGGTTGCGCGCCCGCGCCGAGCGCGGAGATCTGAACGAGGCGGCGAACTCCCACCTCAGCACAGGCCTCGAACATCGCCGCGGGGCCTCGGTGATGCACAGGATCCAGATCACCGCGCAATATGCCCGCCGCGTTCACCATCGCATTGATGCCCACCAGCCTGGGACGCCAATCGTCGACCTCGTCCACACGAAGATCGGCATGCACGGCCTCGCATTGAGGAAAGCGCCGGCCCAGTGCTTTCGGATTGCGCCCCGCACAAACCATGCTGTGTCCACGCGAGCCCAGGTGGACAACCAGGCGGCTGCCGATGAAGCCGGATGCCCCAAGAACGAGGATGCGCATCGCCGTTCAGTCGACCAATGGCCTGACGACGATGCGGCGCAGAATCTTCTCACCAACCGGAGCAGGAGAGGCGGAGCAGCGAATAGGCAGGACCCAGAATCCCGGGAACGAGGGTCACACTAGCTCGGCGCGCTTGTCGAAGGAATTGCCAGCCTGCTGCCGGTCGTAAGCTGCATCGCTAGTACCTCCGCGATTTCGGGCAGGCGACTCTTGCGCGCCAGGGAGGCCATCTCGAGCCATTCGAGGGAGCAATGTCGCGTGCGGTCCTGAACAATACGGAGCCACAGCGCGTCGCGGCCTGCCCTCGGCGGAAACTCGGCGCGCAACGCCTCTCTCTTTCGGAACAGGGCTGCATTCGCTTCCGGCCTGTTCGGCAAGGTCTCGCACAGCCGATCAGCGACGTAGGTAAATCGGCGAAGCCGCTCCTCGCCATCATGCAGATGTTGCTGGAGTCCGAGCCCCGGGGCGCTGCTCGCATCCGACGCCGGCGCGATGGACAGAGTCCCGACTAGCTCCGCCGTTTCGGTCCACATGCTTCGCAGCTCTTCGACAAGCGCCAGACGCCAGGCGGATACTCAAGCGGTCCTGCCCCGCTCGTCCGCTTCGGTAGACATTGACGGACGCAAAACCATTTAGCGCCCCACCGTCTCGCCGGCTTCGGAGCGGCTGACGAACATGCGGGTCGTCTCCGCGAGATGCTCGTCGATCCAGCGGGCCATCGCTTCCTCTTCAGCCAAGGACTGTTTCAAGGCGCTGGCCGCGGCGCTGTGTCCGGTGATGTCGGCCAGGGTGAGCAGCGACTTATAAGCCGCGATTTCATAATGCTCGAAGGCGAAGTTGGCGAAGGTGTTCTTAACCACCTCATCGGCCGCAGGCGCATGCATCATCGCCGCGAGGTTGCCGGCGATCGACATGACCGTATCCTTGACGGCCGAATGGCTGGTTCCGCAGCTGGACAGCAATTCCTCCAACCGGCGAGCCTGCTCCTTCGACTCCTCGATGTGCTGGCGCATGCGTTCCGCCATTTCGGGGTAGTTCTCCAAACGGCCGACCTGCCGTTCCAGAAGCTCGATCGCCTGATTTTCGACCGCGTGCTGGTTGCGCAGCCCCGTCTCGTAGATCTCCCGGCCTTTGTCGCCCGTCCCGCTCATCTCGGCTTCTCCAATCATTCGCTTCGGCAGCGCGGCAGAACGGGAAAAGCTGCTTGGTCACGAACCTATGATCTCAATCCGGGCGAGCTCCTGCGTCTCAGACACTCAAATGCAGGTGAGTTCCGTTACGCCGCTTTATCGGCCCTGCTAAACACGTTCCGCAGCTTGGACGAGGATGGGACGATGAGGCTGGCTGTTTGTGTCGCCTTCGGCGCCGCTCTCCTCGTCGGGATCGGACAAGCCCGAGCCGGGACGATCTATAGCTATCAAGCCAATCTGGTCGCGGAGAACCACTCCGGAGTTTCGGGGCTGGCGCTGTTCACGTTGAACGGCAATTTTCTGACCATGCGCCTCCAGGCCTCCGGGCTCACCCCCAATCAGATCCACATGGACCATCTTCATGGGCTATTGGGCGCCGCAGCCCCGGCCACTTCCTTGCCGCCCCCGAGTGCCGATACCAATCACGACGGCTATATCGAAAGTGTCGAAGCCGTACCGTTCAGCGGCCCACCGCTTTTCGCGACACCTGTAAGCGTCTCGCCCCTGACATACCCGGTCGCCAGCGGCACGGGCGTTGTCAGTTACACCCAGGACCTACGATATCACCGACCACGCCCTCTATGACCCCGATCATCGCGGGCTCGCGCTGACGCCCGCCGACATACTGGGCCTGACCGGGGGAAATACTGTCCCGCTCGTCGATCGGATTTTCGAGCAGCATGGCGAGATTGTCCCCGCGGGGATCGACGGAACGCCCGATCAGGGGAACGGCTTTGGCTACGATCCCGATATGCCGGTCGCCGGCGCGAAGCTGGCCTTGCTATCAACTGCCGTCCCGGAGCCTTGGAGCCTGGGTCTGCTCTGCATGGGGATGGCCGGACTGGCCGGCCTCAAACGCCGCCAATCTCGCTGCTAATCGCGTTCAGCTTTCGAGCGGTCCTCGGCGTCCTCTTCCATGTCCCGCACGACCTCGGCCGGTGCCGTAGGGTCAATCTTGCGCGCTTCCTCTAGCAGCCGCTCTGCTGACTCTTCGTCGTCGGAGTTTAGCTTCTCCAGGGCCTGTTCGGTTAGGTCCAACGCCTTCTCGTGCTTGTCATCGGGCATAGGATCGGCTCCATTCGCGTCGAGACCATGACGCACCAGGGTCCGACGAGTTCTCTCTCAACCACTTCCGTCGCCAGGTCGTCACATGACAATCTCACCTCGCGACGGTGTTCCTGATCAAGAACACCGATAGGCTCGGGGGCGCGGTCCAAGCTGCCCGGCCGACTTGCACCGGGAGGACGAGCGATAGATCGGCTTCCGCTATCTGACCCCCCGGATCGCGTTACGTCCGCTGGCCAACCAGTGTGAGCGACGCGGTCCGGATCGGCTCTGCCGGCGCGGAGCGTCGCCATTGCAGCACACGAACTGCGCAATCGGATGACGCCCATTCTGATGAATGTCGGTCTTCTGCGCGTGGCGGCCAAAAATCCGAACCGGTGTCGCCCTGAGCTCATCGTGCCCAGGGTCGAGCAATTGCATGAGGCCGTCCAGGAATTCGTGCGGCGCTCGACCGCACTACTCGACGTCTCCCGAATTGCCGCCGGAAACATTCGGATCGAACCAACAGAAACGGATCTTTCCGCTGTCGTGCGCGGGATAATCAGCCGTACGGCGGTAGCTGCCCAGAGAGCGCGGTGCCAGATCGAGCAAGATCTGCAGGAAGGCGTGGTTGGCATGTGGGACAGGCTGGCGGTAGAGCAGGCGGCTGAGAACCTCCTGACGAACGCGATTAAGTTTGGCGCTGGCAAGCCCGTTTCCGTGACTTTGCGATCCGACGGCGAGAGTGCGCAGCTCGCCACTGCTGACCAAGGGATTGGCATCTCCGAGGAGGATCGCGCTCGTATCTTCCAGCGTTTCGAGTAGGCAGTGACGCAGCGCGAGCACGGCGGATTCGGCATCGGCTTGTGGTTCGCGAACCAGGTCGTCACGGCAATGAGCGGCACGATCTCGGTCGAGAGCGCGCCCGGCAAGGGAACGACGGCTACCATCATGCTGGCCCTGGGCGGTGCTGCAGCGGAACGGGGGATGAAGCATGACCGAGATGCAGGATATCGAGCGGATACCGAGCGGCGTCCCCGGACTGGATACCGTCCTGCGTGGCGGCTTCCCGAAAGCCGGCATTCACATCCTGCAGGGGCCGCCGGGGACCGGCAAGACCACTCTCGGAAACCAGATCTGCTACCGGCATGCGGCCTCCGGAGAACGAACGCTCTACGTCACGCTCCTGGCCGAAACCCACCCAAGAATGTTTGTGAATCTGGGCACCATGAGCTTCCTCGACGCGTCCCGTTTGCCGGAACAGGTCTCCTATGGATGAGCTGATGAAGTCAGCGCACCATGATGTTGCGACGACCGGTTGAACCCAAGCAATACACGTCGTCAGCGTTCGGCAAGCGCTGCAAGGAAGCCGGCGTTCGGCCCTCCATGGGATCGGTCGGCGACGCGTATGACAACGCCATGTGCGAGAGCTTCTTCGCAACGCTCGAGTGCGAACTGTTGGATCGCCGTCGCTTTGCGTCACAGGCCGAGGCACGCATCGCGTGCTTCAGCCTGATCGAGGGATTCTATAGCCCTGTGCGGTTGCACTCCACCCTGGGCGATCGCTCGCCGATCGCCTACGAAACAGAAGGCCACATGGCCACGACAGAGCCGTAATCAGCCGAACCTCGCTCCCGCCCTCGCCATCCTCGCCCGTGCTCACTGGCCGATGGGCACGTCGTCCACGGGTTCATCGTCGGGAAACATCAGCGACACGCGCGTAACGGACGCAGGCGGGGCGGGAAACTTCGCCCACAGGATGCGCGTCCCCGGCGCGGACGAGGTGAGAGGGTTCAACGTCGTGCAGAGACACGCCCCGTCGGACGTGAACAGCACCGGATACTTCCGCTTGTTGGCGAAATCGAACAGCGCGATCTTCTCGACCCAGCCGCCGCCGGGGAACGCCTTGTTCTTGATCTCGCCGCCGGTCTCATTGGCGAAGGCGATGCGCAGCGTGAGCAGCCCGCCTTCGGTGCGCTTGAGGCTCAGGATGTCAGCGTGCACCCCCGGCTCGCTGCCGGCGATGGTTCTGACCGGCGGAGCATCCTCAAGAGCATGTCCCGAGCGGATCGGGATGCTCAGGAGCGATACCGAGAGCATCATTGCAAGCAAGCCGTTGGCTTTCGTCATGGTGCGCTCCTCCGCCGTCGCCGGGGCTTCCAGCCAGCCCTGGCGATAGTGGATCACCGGGCGGAGCCGTCGCCGTGATGTAGCTCACACCGCCTTCGCCGCCGCCGGCCTTCGCCCACTCGCGCGCCTGCTTTGTCTGCGCTCGATCGCGCTGTGCGGGCCTGTAGGTTGCCACGATCAGCGTTCCCCGCCGGCGCTCGTGATCGCCGTCGATCGCTCGTCGCGGGTCAGCGGCGAGGGCTTGCGCACTTTCTGTAGCCGGCGATGCGGCACGTGCGGCCCGTGGTGCAGCTTGGGCTTCCTGGCGTTCGCCTTCGCCCGCCGCGCGGCAAGCGTCTCGCGGATCATCGCCTGCGCCGCCTTGGCGACCTCGGCTGCCATTTCACGGCACCCGGGGGCCGCAGTAGCGCGTCGCAACGCGGCGTGGTTGCATGATCGCGGCCTGATAGGTTCGCCGAGCACGCAATGTCGTTTAGGTCAGAATGAAGCGGTCCCCTTCCGCGGATAGCCGACGTTGTAGATGAAGTTGACGTTACCTGGGCATAAACGACGCCCGACAGCGTTTAAGGTTGGGGTCGTGAAGCGACCACTCCGAAATCATCCGATGAAGCGGTGATGGTCATATTCTCGACTTAGCCTCTGCGCATACGATCGCAGGCGTCGGGCGGTCAGGTACAGCTTGGTACCCGCTACGACAATGGAGATGACCGATGAGAAAAAGGCCCTCCGTTCCCGATCCCGACGTCTTCAACTTTAACAAGATGATCGACTCGATCATGGATTACGACTGGCCGAGAATGGTTCGGACGCTCAACCATGAGTGCGAGCGGGGTGAGCACGCCAGCCAGCTGGAGTATGCGAGTCGCATCAGGTGGGTTCTGCACTGGTTCTATCACAACGCACTCGCGGACGGAGATAAAGAGCGGGCCGTCTGCTACCGGATCGCGACGAGACTCATTGAGAAGGGGCAGATGAAGCCGGAGGGTCTTGACGCGTTCGGGAAAGCCGATTTCATTGGACGCGCCGCATCCCTCCCGGAAGGGTCTCTGGAGTCGGTACTAGGCCTGCGACGTCATCATGACCACAGTCGTATGATCAGGTTGTAGTCGCGCTTTGCACCGGTCGGCGCGGGGACGGAATGTTGCAGTCGCCGCTAGTGAACGTGCTCGTCCTTCGTGCCGCTCGGTATCGCCCTACTGTTGTGGTTCTACTTTCCTCCCGAGGATAGGTCTGGCGCTCCACGGGCAGGTCAACGCACCGGATCTGCTGATCCGGCAGACGAGGGCCGGCCGGAATAACGCGATCTCTCAAGTGGCCGCAGGCGGCACCGCGCTCGATTGCCGCGATTGCCGTCTCCGCGGCTCTCACGGCTGCTCACGGGATACAGCCGCACCGTAGCGAGCCTCCAATACGGGGTTCCATACGAACCAGTCCCATCCCCCATCGGGCAGCTGCTCCACGCTGAGCCGGAACCGCGCACCACCGTCATCCTCGAGCGTCGCCGCGGCCAACCATCCGCGCATAGGTCTCATCAGTATCAGAAAGCCGGTACGGCATCTCTGGCGGGACTGCTCCTCTGGCCCAACGGCTCGATCTATTCGAGCTGTTAAGACCTTGCCTGCCGGGCGAGTACAGAAATCAGTTCCTCCGGCTGGAACGGTTTGTTGCAGGCTTGCCACTCTGGATGATTGACCGGGATGGCATCGCGACCGTAACCCGAAAGAAGCACGAACGGGATGCCGCGTTGGTCCAGAAGCTCCGCAACCGGGTAGACCTTTTCGCCGGCTAGATTTACATCCAATATAGCGAAGTCGACCGATTCTGTCGCCGCCGCCCTCAGGGCGTCTCGAAGCGACGCACACGGCCCGACCACGACGCACTTCTGGTCGGCGAGCGTGTCCTCGATCAGCATCGCCACAAGCAGTTCGTCCTCGACGACCAGGACGCGCAGACCCGCCAAGCCGTCGGCTACCATTACGTCGAGCCGGCTGCGGGGGCCGCCTGGACCGGCAGCCCGCTCCCAAGAGATGCGACCAGCCGGGCCCGCAAACCCTCCCGAGCAAATTCCACCGTCGCATGCCCGGCCAATTCATAGGCGAGGCTGCGCTCGATCAGGGTCATACCGAAACCCCGCCGGTCCGATGCCTGGACCGGCGGCCCGTTCGTCTCAACCCAGTCCAGGACGAGCCTTGAGCCATCGGCGTCATGCTCCACGTTCCACGTCACGCTGACGTGACCCTCAGCGACCGATAACGCACCGTACTTCACCGCGTTCGTCGCGAGCTCGTGGATGCTCATTCCCAGCGCTAGAGCCTTTTGTGGCTCGACCAGAACCTCCGGCCCCTTCACAACGGCGTTGGAACCGCTGCGTGCCGTGTACGGTTTGAGTTCCTCGAGAACCACGTCTTGCAGCGACACACTTGACCAACTCTCACGGCTCAGCAGGGCGTACGCCGCGGTCATCGCTTGGATTCTTCCCTTGAATGCCCCGGAGAACTCGTCCAGCGTCTTGGACCGGCGCAGCGTCTGGGTGGTTAGCGACAGGACAACCGCGAGCATGTTCTTGACACGGTGATTCAACTCGTCAACCAGCAGGCGTTGGTGTGCTTCCGCCTTCTTGTGCTGCGAGATGTTCACAATAGCCGCGATGGCACCGCGGACCGCGTCGTGCTCGTTAAACAGGGGCGTGGCCGATATCATCACCTCCGCCGAGCTGCCAATCGCGCTTTCCAATTGTCCCTCGAAACCCGTCACGGGCTCGCCCGTGCGAGCGGCTTTCTGAAGCGGCTGATCCGCCGTCGGCATCTCCTCCTCGCCCTGGAATAACCGGAACCGCGGCGGGACGGGCCTCAGCCCCTTTTGGCCATCGGCCGCCCCCAGAAGGCGCGCTCCGTACTGGTTGACCAGCACATCGCTCCCATTCCCGCCCTCTGTGATCAGCACCCCAACGGGAATCAGATCGAGGAGCGTTTGCAGGTTCTCGACCCGGGTCCGCAGATGCTCGGTCAGCTCACCGATCCGCGCTTCGGCGGCGGCAATGCGCGTGAGGTCGGTGAAGGTGAGAACGACGCCGTCGATCACGTTGTCGGCCGTCCGATATGGCAGAATGCGCATCACGTACAGCGTATTGCTTTCGCTGCTGACGACCGGCTTCTCGATGGTCGTCAGCGTGCGCAGCACGCGCTCGGCATCCTCCTGCAGAGTATCTAGGTCGAGTCGCGCTCGCACATGCATGATTGGCCGCCCGGCATCGCTCTCGACCAGGCGGAAGACGTCCTTCGCTGCCGGCGTAAAGCTCTTAACCAAGAGCGCCCGGTCGAGGAAGACGGTTGCGATCTGCGTGCTTTCGAGCAAGTTGGCCATGTCGTTGTTGGCGCGGCTCAGCTCCTCGACGCGCGCATTGAGTTCCGCATTGACGGTCTGCAGTTCCTCGTTGATCGACTGGAGCTCCTCCTTCGAGGTCTCAAGCTCTTCGTTGGCCGACTGCAACTCCTCGTTCATCGAGGACAGCTCTTCGTTGCTGGATTTTAGCTCCTCGTTGGAGGATTCCAGCTCCTCGGTCGTGGTCTGCAGCCGCTCCCTGACCGTTCGTAGCTCCAGCTCCAGCTGCCGCACGCTTGCGCCCTCGACATCCTCCTCGGCCGCCGGGGTTTCGGATTCCGGCACCAGCTTGATGCCGCCGCGATCCTGGAAGACAATCATGTAAAGCGCGTCCGGTGTCCCGTCATAGCGAAGCGACTGGACATAGAGATCGATCTCTTGCCGCCCGCCATTGGTGCCGACCACCACGTTGGTGTGCACCACGGTTTGCCCGCTGCCCATCGCCTTGTGCACGGCCGCACGCAAATCCAACCGCAAGCCTGGTCGCGCCATGCTGAAGATGTTGGTATCGGGCGCCCCGGCCGGCAGTTCGAGGTACTTGCCGGTCCGGCCCGAGGACTGGAGCATCTCGCCTTCGGCGTTGATGACGACGTAGGCCGGGGCGTAACGATCAACCAACTGCCGCTCGGCCACGGACTTGAGGCTTGACTCGGTTGCGGGCCGCGAAGTCTGCACCGGCAATTTTCGCTGCGAGGCATCCGGGGCGGACAGGGGAAATTCCGGCAGCCTGCGTTCCGCATTGGCCCGGCGCTGAAAGATGCGGTGCGATTTATCCACCGTGGCAAACAGGCGCGAGTGCCGAGTGACGTTCTCCGAGGTGCCAAGGAACAGGTATCCGTTCGGGCGAAGCGCGTAATGGAAAAGCGGAATCACCCGGTTCTGCAGCTCGCCGCTCAAATAGATCAGCAGGTTTCGGGACGAAAGCAAATCCAGTTTTGCAAACGGAGCATCCCGCAGCAGGTTGTGCAGCGAAAAGAGACAGATCTCGCGCAGATCACTGGCGATTCGGTAGGTGCCATCCTCGCGAAGGAAATAGCGATCCAGGAGCCTGGCTGGAACGTCCTTTGCGATGGTCGCCGGATAGCGGCCCATGCGTGCGGTGTCGATCGCATGTTCGTTGATGTCGCTGGCGAAGATCTGAAGCTTCGGCGAGTACGGCAACCTTGGCATGGCCTCGCGCAGCAGCATGGCGATCGAGTAGGCTTCCTCACCGGTCGCACAACCGGGGACCCAAACCCGCACCGTGTCCTCGGGTCCCTTGCCTTCAAACAGCCGGGGAATGACGTCATGTTCCAACGCCGCAAAGGCTTCCGGGTCGCGGAAGAAATTGGTGACCCCGATCAGCAGGTCCTGGAACAGCAGGGTGACCTCGTGAGGGTCCTTGCGGAGGCGTTCGATAAACGTTGGCAGCTCATCGATTTGCAGCAGATGCATGCGCCGCTGGACGCGCCTGACGATCGTCTTGTCCTTGTAGTCGCTGAAGTCGTGGCCGGTTTGGCTACGCAGCAGGGCGCAAATCCTGGCCAGGTGATTGGCCGCTTCCAATGGAAGGCTATCGGGGCCCTTCTCACGATCGAGGCGCGTCTTGTGGCCGAAATAGTCCTGGAGCCGCGCAGGAATTTCCTCGGCCCGCAACACGAAATCGACCAGCCCTGTTGCCACCGCGCTGCGCATCATGCCATCGTATTCGGCTTCCGCCTGCGCGAAGGTCAGGCCGCCATTTTCCTTGATGGCTCGAAGGCCGACCGTGCCGTCGCTGCCAGTCCCCGACAGAATGACGCAGGCCGCGTTTTCTGCCTGGTCCTTGGCGAGGGAAGTGAGGAAGTCGTCGATAGGGCAGCGATGTCCACGGGGCGCGGTCGGCTGGGCAAGCCGCAATCGCCGGCCGTGGATGGTCAGGGCGCTGTTGGGAGGAATGACATAGACGTGAGCGGCTTCGACCGCGGTCTCGTCCTCGATCTGAGTCACCGGCAGGGGGCTGGAGCGCGCCAGGACCTCCGCGAGAACGCTTTTGTGGTCGGGGTCGAGATGTTGCACGACGACGAAAGCCATGTCGCAGTCGAGCGGGACGGCCGGAAAAAGCCGTTGCAGGGCGTCGATCCCGCCGGCCGAGGCGCCAATGCCGATAATGGGAAAGGCCGCGACGTCGGGCGATGGCTCCCGCTGCTCCTGGGCCGCGTCGTCATTCATCAAGCGACCTCTTGCCCAAGATCGTCCGCGACGATCGCAGCGCCCCGGCCACTCAGAAGCCTCCGGACCACCTCCGCATCCTCGTCATATTCCTGTGCCCGCTGCGCCATTTGGTCCGCCAGTTTGCTCCGATGCAGTGACCTCTCCTGGTCGGCCATCCGGCGAGCGAGTTCCGCCCGCTCCTGATGCGCCCGCATCAGGCTCCACAGCATCTCCTCCGTCTCCTTGGCGTGCGCCGCGAGAATGGCTTCTCCCGTGAGGGCGTGCCCGACATGGCAGCGATAGCGAAGCAAGCTGCCGTCGCTGATCTCCCATAACGTGCCGTGGCATTCGGGACAGGTGAACCGCGATGGAGACCCCAACTGATCGTTCGCTGCCATGCCTGCCAACTCCTGCGCTGCGATCGCCGTTTCCAACTTGATCCGGTCGGGAATTTCTGGGGTATCCCCCGCCGGCTCGTGCGCCAGTCGAACCAGCAGATCTCCCAACGCACTGATCGGCACGGTGTAGTCGACATCCACATATCGTTGCGCGCTACGGGGCATCTCGGGCACCGCCGCATCCGCGGGATCCTGCACGACGGCGACGCCGCCGCATTGCTTTATCGCCCGGAGTCCGGCCGTTCCGTCATTGAGCGACCCGGACAGCACGACGCCGACCACCCGGGCGCCGAAGGCGCAGGCTGCCGAACGGAACAGCGGATCGATCGCTGGTCGGGCCAGATTCTCGCGTGGACCGCGGCGGAGCAGGATGTGGTCGTCATGAAGGAGCAGGTGGACACCAGGCACCGCCACATAGACCCGTCCGCGCTCGATTGGATGGCCGCTCTCGGCCCGCAAGACGGGCAAGACCCCCGTCCGACCGAGAACCGCCGCCAAGTGACTCGAAGCCCCTATGTGCAGAACGATGAATACCGCCGCTGGCAAATCGGCAGGGAGGTCACTCAGCAGGCGCTGCAAGGCTTGCAATCCGCCCGCCGAGGCGCCGATGACAATAATGTCATGACCTTCCGGTCTATAGTGAGAGACGCCCTCGGCCATCGCGCTACCTTTCTGACTCCGCTTCGCTACTGTTCCGTCCTGCTCAGCTCGTTCGCGCGGTTGCTGACCCTCTCGCTGTCGCCGATCGGCGACGGCGTGCCTGACTTCGGAACCACACGATAGAGCGCGCTTGCCGCACCAAGCCTGAACCCATCCGAGCCGATATCGTTGCCCGCGTCAGAGATGCTCGTCGGGTGCGCGGTTCAGCCTACGGTCCGATAGTCAGCTCCTTGATCCTCTGGCAGACGCCTCCATCGCGAACGGTTTGGCAAGCAAACGGTTTGGCAAGCATAGGCATGCCGGGCTCGAGAGGGCTGTTGCCGACCAATGCGTTCTCAGCATGTTCCGTAATGAACAGCACCTTGAGACCGGGGAGCGCGGCCCGGCCGGCATCGGGCACCCGCCGGCCGTTCATGCCACCGGGCAGGCCACATCGGTACCGGAAGGTCAAAGAGATTCGCGACGAAAGGACCGCTGTCGCGATCGAGACGGTTCGCGGGCTGGCAGCGAAGCTCGGAACGGTGTGCTCGGCGGTTTGATCGGTTTGAGCTCCCGGTGCATCACAGGCCGATCGGCATCGCGGCCGTGGTCACGGTCGCGATTTCCAGCGCGACGCGCGGCAACCCATCAAGCATCGAGACGCTCAGTACAGGCCGCAATGCGAGGGTAAATATGAGCGACAACCCCCTGGAGGATACTCCCGAGCGAACAGCCCAGATTAGGTCAACGGCCTACCGCCTCTGGGAGGAGAATGGCCGGCCCAATGGCAGGGACAAGGAGTTCTGGGAGCGCGCCCGCGAATTGGTCGGCATTGAGAACAGCGCGGGCGCAGGCTTGCTGCCGAATCCCATGACCCAGAACGAGCCTATCCCTGGCGTGACGGTCGAAGAGGCGGCAATCCAGGAGAACTACGGAGAGTTTCCTGATCGCTTCACTGATCAGGGCGAGTGGCGACAGACCCCGATGACCAAGGATGAACTCCGGGAGTTCGAGCAGGGTAAGACTGAGCCCACGCGCGGTGATGCACCCTGACCAGGCATTGGGAGTAATCCGGTCGGCCGCCCTACTCCGCAACTCTGATGACGTCAGGCCAATAAGGCGCAGCCAGTCCGGATTCTTGGCGTTGCGTTCTCCGCCCACGATCCTGCATCTCAGCGCCGTTTCGCTAGGAGACCGGCTCCCAGCGACGTAGCGATTCGACTTCGAGGAGCTGGTGCCGGCACGCTGCCAATTTATAGCCGAGGCGAGATGCGCGAAACCGAACGAGGCCCTGGGCCGAGGTCGACGGAGTGATCGATCCCAACGTCGGTGTGGGGCCCCACGCTCTCGCCTTCACCCTTCGAGGATCGCGGTCGCCAAAGCAGCAGGTCGTTGGCCAGAAAGGCGGATGTTCACACCCGATCACAACCTACAACCCTGTCGAGGTGCATATGAAAAAAGGTGTCGTCTGGCTTTCTGCCATCCTGCTCGCCGGAATCCTTTCCGCTTGCGCGCAGCTCCAGGGCGTTAACTCCTCCCGAGTTGCGGGGGTCGAGGGCGCGCCGGGGTCTGCCAATGACATCGCGACCGGCGGCGCGGGAAACCGGACAGCATCTGGGACAGATTCCGGCCCGTAACAGGGGACTTCGGAACTTCGGCCGTCAATTCAGATTCCCGGCCGCTACACTCTCGTCCAGGATCGTAAGCAAGCCCGGAACTAAATAGGCTCGCCGAACCAGATCCTCGGGACGCGAACGGCGCCGGCCACGAGGTGCGGCGAGCGAGTCGGCCTTCACATTACAGGCCAGCAAATTCTGTCGCGCGCGAGGCGCCCCATACGCGGGAACAAATCGGGTCCATGCTCGTTGCCTGGAGCATGAGCACCAATCCCAAAACCGATCTCGACCATGAAAACCTGCCCTCGAACGCGGTCAAGGATCCCGACGACTGGACGACCGGCGACGAGCGGATGACAGGCGCCCAAGCCTCCTACCTGAAGACACTCTGCGAGGAGGCCGGTGAGCCATTCGATGATACGCTCACCAAGGCCGAGGCATCGAAGCGAATCGACGCGCTTCAGCAGAAGACTGGGCGCGGATGATCGGCGCAAACGGGCGCCGATCCGGCAGACTACCTTGCGTTGCTATGTGACTGGTTCCCGACTCGCTCACGCTTCGATACCAGGGTGATCCTGCAGGCATGAGGCACGCCATGGCGATCCTCCATTTCCAACGCCCCGAATGCGGGTTCGGTCACCGCGAGGTCGGCCATCTCATGGATGAGGGCGAGATCTACTGCGTCGTCTGCGTGGAAGAGCAGCGGCGCTATATCCGCGTCCGCTGCTGGGAAGAACCCGATCAGGCTCGGTTGCGCCCACCCTTGGCAGCCGCCTGAGATGGCTTTGCGGGCTCTTCGGCGGCTTCGGTCTTGCCGCCCTTGATCGCCAGCTTGAGCCCGGGCTGACGGCGCACATCGTCGGGTGAGGGAGATTTCTTCCTCTTGGGCGCGGGTGCGCTCTTGGTCGCGGCGGTTTCTTTCGGCTCGTCGACGGCCTGCCCAAGGCTCTTTTTCAGGGCCGCCATCAGATCGATCACGTTGCTCCGCTCGGCAGGAACCTCTTCCTCGGTATCC
>Ga0308174_10000386_pt1 | contig 18315 bp, 20 predicted proteins | sample PhyPR2_FD_203894 | JGI IMG/M metagenome (GOLD analysis project Ga0308174, IMG submission 203894) | Soil microbial communities from UC Gill Tract Community Farm, Albany, California, United States - DLSLS.P.R2 | ecosystem: Environmental > Terrestrial > Soil > Agricultural land | place: USA... | reverse complement strand
AAAACGCGTTGTTAAATGCGTCGGTTTGTTCTGGTGACGTCGGTGGCCACGAAAATGAGCGAAGAATCTCGGTTACCTGGCCCGTAACCAACGCATCTTGCCAGAGAAGTTTGGCTTGTCCGGCCTGAAATGGCTTACAAATGAGGTTAAGTTAAAACGAACTTCGTTCTTTCAACCAGTTTTGAAAACCTGAGCGCATTCTTCACGCTCCATTCCAAGTGGGGAACCAAGATGCGTATAAATTTTGCTCTCGCGGCGCTTGCCGCTTCCATGCTCACGGCCACGCCGGCTCTCGCCGCTTCGGCCTCGGCTCAGGCGAATGCCAAGGGCACTGTTCTCAAGTCCCTGACGTTGACGGCGATTTCCGACCTCGACTTTGGCACCGTCGCTGGCGATGCCGCTTCGAACGGTACAGTCGCGATCAATGCCGATACGGGTCTTCGCAGCGTGACGGGCGGCGTCGTCGCTCTCGCTGGTGCGACCAGCCGCGCACAATTCGATGGCCTGGGCGATCCCAGCGCCACGGTCACGTTGACGTTGGGTCAGCCGGCCGGTGGCGTCATCTGTACGGCGGGCTGCGCTGCAACGATCCCGGCTTTGCTTGTGCTCAATAGCGGCGGATTGAGCCGCGTCACGGACTCGACCGGCAAGCTCACTGTGTTCGTTGGCGGTACCTTCAACATTGCCGCCAACCAGCAGCAGGGCACCTACACTGCCCAGTTCGATATGACGGTGAATTACTGATCTTCGGCTGATTCGGACCAGAGGCGGCGGTCGCGGCTATCCGCGGCCGCCTCTTTTTGTCAGGAACCCAGCCTCAGCCTCTCGAGGAGCAGGTCGAACACCGCGGGATAGAGCGGCCGTGCAAACTCCACGCCACCGGTGAAACCCTCGACCCATCGGACCCGCGCTTCGATCGGCTCGAGCCCGTCGAACTTGACCCACAGAAGCTCCTCCGGCCGCGGCAGCTCGACGAACTCCACTTTACAGCCACTCGGCGACACGTCGAAGGTCCGTCCCTGGTAGCGGTATCTTCCAGCCCGGCGCAGTGACACGTCCGCTGCCAGTTCGATGCGTTCGTGGCTGCGGTCGGTCTCTTCGCGCTCGAAGCTCGCGTCGGGTGCGAAGCAGAGGCCCACTTTCCCGTCTGCCGTCCAAACCACGCGTGCAGGCAAACAGCCTAACCTCAGGACCGACAGTTTGAGCTTCGTTCCCGCCTTGAAGGCGAATTCCGTCTCGATCTTGCAGCCGTCGTAAGACAGATCGACGATCGAGATGGCGTGGGTGGTTCCATCCTGGAGCAACGCAAAGCCGGGAAGCGCCACGTCGCGGCGCTTTTGACGCCGTGGCGTCGGTTGTGCGGTCGCCAATTTCTTAGCCACATCGTTCTCTGGCAATCGTCGTGGATGTCACCGCGCAAGCCCCCAACGGCGTTGATCAGGCGCGGATGTCACTCCGCGAAGGCGGAGACTGGGCGGAGCACGCAGGACCCGAAGTCCTCGCTCCGACGCTCAAGCGAAATTCTAATGCAAGATAGTGAAGGATTGTTGAAGTCAGGTTGATCGGAAGCTGAGCGCCAAGCCATTCATGCAGTAGCGCAGTCCGGTCGGCTCCGGCCCATCGTCGAAGACATGACCCAGGTGACCGCCGCACCTCGAGCAAAGCACTTCGGTCCGCTCCATCAGAAGGCTGCGGTCCGCGTGTTCCAAGGTCGCGTGCGGCAGGGCCCTCCAGAAGCTCGGCCAGCCTGTCCCGCTTTCGAACTTGGTTGCCGAGCTGAACAACGGCAGGGCGCAGCCGGCACAGGCGAAAGCGCCTCTGCGATGCTCATTCAGCAAAGGGCTGGTGAACGCCCGCTCCGTGCCCGCGTGCCTGAGCACGTCATAGCGTTGGCGGCCAAGGATCCGGAGCCACTCGGCATCGCTGTGCATCACTTTGAAACTCGCAGCTGCTTCCGTCCGGCCGGGCGCCCGCAGCAGCGCGAAACCGATAACGGACGCGGCAGCCGTGCCAAGAAAAGTGCGTCGATCCAGCATCAGCGGCCGACATAATCCCCGGACCCTTAATCTCAGCTGTCGCGCGCAGGAGTGTCGACAACCGATTCGGGCAAGGGCCAGATCTCCTCGATCTCGTGCTCCCCATGGTTTTCCAGGCCGATGAAAGTGTTCCGGGCTTCGGCACTCGCCTTGATCAGCTCGTCGAGCTTCGCCTGCAGCGCCGCGCATCATGGGTCTGGGGGCCTGCAAGATCGGCAGGAGCAATAACGTCAAGACGTTGATCGCAAGATGTTGGGCGCGTGCGGCTTGCTCGGCAGGCCTGGGCTGAATAGGGCGCCGGCCAATGTGCGCGCGGCGATTCCTGACGGTGGTGTTCTTCATTACACTGCTCGCAGTCGCCGCGGCCTTCGCGATATTTCAGTTCGGCGACCGGGTGCTGATCAAGAGCGCCGTGCCCACCGGCCACTTCCAGGCTGCCGAAGGCGGCGGGGATCCGGACTATTCCAAAGCGGAAAATTGGGTGGCGCGCCCGGACCTTCCGACCGATCCATCACACTGGGTCCCCGCCGGCATGTCAGAGGAGCATCTCGGCAATGCGGCGGTCTTCTACATCCACCCGACGACTTATCTCGAGCGCGACCGATGGAATGCTCCGCTTCAGGCCGGCGGCGACACGGACTTCCGAACCAACCTCTTCGTCCAGAGCCAGGCGAGCGCTTTCAACGGTTCTGGGAAGGTGTGGGCACCTCGTTATCGCCAAGCAGCATTCGGTGCCTTCCTGCTGAACAGCGCGGACGCAACAAAGGCGCTTGACCTCGCCTATTCAGACGTCTCAGCGGCATTCGACCAGTTCCTGAGCGAAGCCGGGGATCGCCCGATCATCCTCGCTGCACACAGTCAGGGCGCATTGCACCTGGAGCGCTTGCTCAAAGAGAAGATCGCAGGAAAGCCGATCGCCCGGCGCATTGTCGCGGCCTACGTGGTGGGGTGGCCGATCAGCACGATCGCGGATGGCCCGGCTCTCGGCATGCGCCCGTGCCAAAAGGACGATCAGACTGGCTGCATATTGTCGTGGCTGAGTTTCGCTGACCCCGCAAATCCGGAGCTTGTGCTCAATTCTTATGAAAGTTCGTCAGGTTTTTCGGGCGAAAAGCGGAAGCGCGAGGACCTGCTCTGCGTCAATCCGATTAGCGGCACCCAGAACGGCGTGGGCTCTCCCCGGATGAACCCCGGCACACTCGTGCCCAGCGCGGACCTGATGTCCGCGACCGTGACTGAAGGCGTGGTTGGCGCTCATTGCGACAAGGGTCTCCTGATTATTGACGGCAACATTCCGCCGCTCGGGCCCTACGTCCTCCCCGGCAACAACTATCACGTCTACGACTTTGCGCTCTTCTGGGGAGCGGTCCGCCGCGACGCGCAACGGAGGCTGGAGGCTTGGCAGCGCTGATCACGAATAACGCGAGTGAGTTCGCCGGAGCGCTGCCTGCTGACGGGAAGCTCGCCGGCCTGGACGTGGGAACGAAGACGATTGGCCTCGCGATCTGCGATGCCGGCTGGCATTTCGCTGGTCCGGTGGAGACGATCCGCCGGACCAAGTTCACGCAGGATCTCAACAGTCTCCAGGCATTCATTTTCCGTGAGAGCATAATTGGCTTAGTCATGGGTTTGCCGTTGAATATGGACGGGACCGATAGCCCTCGGACCCAATCCGTGCGGGCATTCGCGAGAAACTTGACGCCGCTCGAGCTACCCCTGCTCCTGTGGGACGAGCGCTGGTCGACGCAGGCTGTAGAGCGCGCAATGATTGAAGCCGACCTGAGCCGCGCCAAGCGTGCCGAAAAGGTCGATGCTCTGGCGGCGGCCCATATTCTTCAAGGCGCCATCGACGCGCTGGCCAATCTGCCGGGTCCACAATAAGCCAAGCGCTTGTGGACCTCCTTTCGATTGATTCGCTGACCGATCAGCAGCTCGCGGAAATCCTGGACCGAGCCGATCGCCACTTTGCCGATAACCGCCGCCGGACCGCGAACGAGACGCTGAAGGGCCGCATCGTCTTCAACGTTTTCTATGAGAATTCGACTCGCACTGCGATGTCCTTCGCTACTGCAGCACATCGGCTGGGCGCCTCAGCCATCTCGCTCTCGGTCGAGCATTCCTCGGTAAAGAAGGGTGAGACCCTCGAGGATACGGCGAAAACGCTAAATGCCATGAGACCCGACGCACTCGTGATCCGCCATCGCGAAAACGGCGCCCCTGCCGCCGTTGCCGCTATCATGGAGGCTCCGGTGATCAACGCCGGCGACGGAACGAACGAGCATCCGACCCAGGCACTGCTGGATGCCGCGACGATCCGTCATCATTTCGGCCGCACCGAGGGACTCAAGGTCGCAATCTGCGGTGATATTCGTCACAGTCGCGTCGCGCGATCAAACGCGAAGCTCCTGCCCCGTCTGGGCGCCGAAGTCCGGTTCGCCGGCCCTCCCGAGCTGGTGCCAGACGGAGTTCCTCAAATATCTGTTGATGATGCAATCGATGGTTCAGATGTCGTCATGATGCTTCGCGTCCAGCGCGAGCGGCTCGAGGAGGAATTTGGCGACGCCCCCGGTGAATTTTTGCAGCGCTACGGCCTCACCTCCGAGCGCCTGGCCCGTGCGGCTCCGGATGCAGTGGTAATGCACCCGGGCCCGATGAACCGCGGTATCGAAATCGATCCGCTGGTCGCAGACGATCCTCAGCGCTCCCTGATCACGCTCCAAGTCCAAATGGGCGTGGCCGTTCGAATGGCGTGCCTCGAGCTGTTGGTCGGGACTTAGCTCGCGGAAGCGATGTTCACCGGCGCATCGCCCGCTACATTGCGGACGAAACAGGTGCCGCCCTCGCGGCGAAGCGACGAGCAGAGAGCCATGGCCTCGTTGACGCTCCCGAAGCCCTTCACCGACAAGCGATAGAAGGTGCCTTTCGGGCTTGCGAACCGCGCGCTCATCGGCGTGTAGGCCGAAAGCGACCGGAACTTTCGCGCCTTAGAATTCCAGGCGAGGAGCACGCTGCCCGAATTGCTGTAGGCACCGAGCTGGACAACTGCGCGCGAACCGCCGTGAGCGGGAGCGGCATAGAGCTTGGCAGGCTTCACCGTCGGCGCCACGTGAGCGACCAGCTGCGGCTTGTGAGCAGCCTTCGGCCGCGATTTCGGCTCGACGAACTGAACCGGCGGCGGAGCAGCTTGGGTAGCCTCAGCAACAGCAACCGGCGGAGGGGGAGTCATTGTTTCGACGGCGGCCGGAACTGGTGCGGGGACCGGCGCACGAACCGACTGCGCGACCTGCTGTTCGGGCACCACCGCAGTCTGCACAGGAGCGGCTTGAGCCTGCTGAACTTGGGAGTTCGTCTTGTTGAGCGCTAGACGGATCGGCTGACCCGGATCGACCGGGGCCGGCGTTACGCCAACGAGAGCAGCGACGGCCGTTGACCCCTTGCCTGGAGAAGCCATCTGCATCCACTGATGGATGCGGGCGTCGAGCTGGTCGGCAGGAACATCCTGTGAAGCGACGGTACGAGCGTTCGTCCAGTCACCCGAAAGCGCATAAGCGAGCGCCAGGTTCTGGCGGACGCGAGCATCGGCATCCGGGCGGCGAGCGATGTCCTGCAGGACTTGGATCGCGGCATCGGGACGCCCGGCAAGTGCAACGGCGAGGCCATAGTCCGCGGGATCAATCACCTCGCGACCTGCTTCGAGAAAGCCAAGCGCTTCAGCGTTCTTGCCAAGGCCGATCTCAACGAGCGCCAGCTTTAGAACGACCTGCGGCTGGTTCGAATAGATGGACAGTGAGTCCTTGTACGCCTGCTCAGCCGACTGAAAGCGACCGCCGGCGAAATAGGCATTGCCGAGCAACGCGCGGAAGCCGGCATCGTCGGGAGTCTTCTGGACGGCACGCTCGGCGAGGTCGATAGCGGTCGGAACGTCATTCGAATTGAGCGCAGCCATGGCTCGAGTCGCCAGGCCGATCTCCCCGTTCGTCTTTCCGCCAAAGCTGGCGACGTGGCTCTGCGGCGCCGCGCAGCCGCTCATGATGGATGCAAAAGCGACCAGCGAGAGAGCCGGGCCGAAGCGGTTGTGCCGGGACATGCTGTTACCCCTTCCGTTTGGCCTTTGTGGCCAAGGTATCGAGGTCCGGCATCGCTTCCAGAAACTGGTCAAGCGCAGCGGTGACGATCTGCTGGGCAGATCGCCCATCAACCGCACATGCGAGTCGCAGCTTGAGGTGGCGCTCCGGATCGAGCCGAAGCGTGAAAGCAGCCTTGCCCTTGCTGCCAGGGGCAGCACGAGAGCGAGGCGCACGCTTGGGTGTCGACACAGCAGCGTGAGCAGCGACAGGAACGACGACCGGAACAGCTGCCGGTTGAGCTTCTGGTTGTTCATAGAGCTCGGCAGTCTCGTCGTATTCTTCGCTATCATCAACGCTTAAGCGGTCGATAATCTCCGCTTGCTGTGTATGAACTGGTGAATCGATTGGGGTCAGCCCTGTGGGGTGATGTGCCCGCGGATGCTCAGCCACGTCGTCGCCGAACGCATCGTGATCTTCATCGCGTGACGCCGGCGCTGCCTTAGGCGCTTCGAACCCCATGTCGTTCCAACCGAGATCTTCGAGATTGCCGCTGACTTGGCCGAAACCCTGCGGCCGCATGGCCGGGCGAGCAGCGCCCTTGCGAGCGAGAAGTCCGGAAGAGAGAGAAGCGAAAGGCTTGGGATCCACCGCGCCGGCTCCTTACTGGCCGACGACGCGGCGACCGAAGCCACCGACTGGACGCGGACTGGCCTGGGCGGCGCCGGGCGCCGCACCGGGCGCCGCGAATACCGTGCGGCGGAAATTCTTTTCCAAGCGATCTGAAATATATTCCCAGAGTTCCTGAACTTCCTTGGAAGAACGGCCCTGTGGGTCGACTTCCATCACCGTTCGGCCGTCGATCATGGACGCTGCGAAGTCGGTGCGGTGGTGGAGGGTTACGGGAGCGACGGTGCCGTGCTGAGAAAGCGCAACGGCGGCTTCATAAGTGATCTTAGCTTTCGGCGTGGCCGCATTGACAACGAAGATCAAAGGCTTGCCAGCGCGATCGCAAAGATCGACCGTCGCACCAACGGCGCGAAGATCGTGCGGGCTCGGACGAGTCGGGATAACGATCAGCTCCGCGACTGCAATGACGCTTTGAATGGCCATCGTAATCGCCGGCGGGGTGTCGATGACGGCAAGGCGGAACCCCTGCTGGCGAAGAACTTCGAGGTCGCTGGCAAGACGAGCCACAGTCGTCTGAGCAAAAGCCGGCATCTCCGCTTCGCGCTCGTTCCACCAGTCGGCAAGGCTGCCCTGAGGGTCAATGTCGATCAGGCAGACAGGACCCGCCCCCGACATCTGCGCCTGCACCGCAAGATGACCGGACAAGGTCGTCTTACCCGACCCGCCCTTCTGCGATGCCATTGCCAAGACGCGCATGCTTATCCCCTCGTTGACGTCCGTTCACAGGGGGAGTGGCACCACAGCCTCTAAAATCTGGTTAACATAGCTACGACTCTATTTGAGGATAAGTTCTGTCCCGCTACAGTCGCGGCAGATGGTATTAGCAATGATTCTGAAACATTTAGTTGCCGCAGCTTTGGTCGGGGCCGCGAGTTCGTCGCTGCCGGCTCAAACGGTCAAATCGGGCATCGAAGCATGGCAGCGGTCCGATTACGCGGCGGCTGTGGCAATTTGGCGACCGCTCGCGGAAAGGGGCGATCCGGACGCCTCGTTCAACCTCGCCCAAGCTTATCGCCTCGGTCGAGGCGTGCCGATCAATCTCGCGGCAGCAAAGATCTGGTTCGAACGTGCGGCCAACAAGGGCCACATTGACGCGCAGGCGACGCTCGGCCTGATGCTCTTTGAAAATGGCGACCGCGCGGGTGGCATCAAATGGCTGAAGATCGCCGCCGACCGCGGCGAGCCCCGCGCACTTCTGGTCTATGGCACAGCGCTCTTCAACGGCGATGCCGTGAAGCAGGACCGAGTTCTCGGCTATGCGCTGGTGAGCCGGGCCGCAGCGCAGGGATTGGCACCGGCGCAGGAAACATTGGCACAACTCGACACGTTGATGACGCTCGCGCAGCGCAAGAAGGGGCTGTCCATGGCAATCGCGAAAGCCAAATCCGTGCCACCGCCAAGCTCAAAACCGGTTCCGAAGGTTGCTCCCGTGCAGGCGGACCAGTCGAAATCGAACAAAGTGACGTCACTTGCCGCCCCTGCTCCACCAACAATGCCGGCAACCGGCCGCTGGCGTATCCAGTTGGGCGCCTTCTCGCAGCGTGGGTCAGCCGAAGCTCTATTCAAGAAGCTTTCGGGATCGCTTGGCGGTCACCAGGCCTTTTACGTCCCGGCGGGAACGGTCACCCGCCTGCAAATCGGACCCTACCCTGATCGCGCCACCGCAGCCGCCGCCTGCTCCTCCCTATCGGCGCGCGGACAGGCCTGCTTCCCGGTCGCGGCTCGATAACCCGCCTCGGAACCAATCGCGTCGGCTGACGCCCTGCACCCACAGCAAGGCGTCCAGGCCGTGATGGTTCAGTGCTGCATCCGAGGCTTCGACGAGCACCGGCCTGCCCTTGTACGCGACGCCCAACCCAGCTTCCTCGATCATAAGCTTGTCGTTGGCGCCATCGCCCACAGCCAAAACGTCGGATGAGGCAAGACCCAGTTGCTCGCGTGCCTCGATCAGCGCCTCCCGTTTCGCGATCGCATCCACGATTGGATCGCCGACGTCACCGCTGAGCTTTCCACCGGCGAAAACGAGGCGGTTCGCCCGGACCCGATCGAAGCCGACCGTTTCGGCGATAGGGTTTGCGAAGGAGAGGAAGCCGCCGGAGACAAGTAGGCAGCTCGCCCCGCCCGCGCGCATCGTCTGAACCAACGTCTCGGCGCCCGCGGTGATTTTCACCCGTTCGTCTAGGCAGAGGCTTAGTGCCCCCTGGTCGAGCCCGGCGAGCAGCCGCACCCGCTCCCGAAGCGCGCCGCTGAAGTCGAGCTCGCCGCGCATTGCCCGATCCGTGATCTGCGCGACTTTGTCCTTCAGACCGGCATAATCCGCGAGCTCATCGAGGCATTCCTGCCCCACGATGGTGGAATCCATGTCCGCGACGAGCAATTTCCTCCAGCGCGGCTCATCCTGCTGGATGGCCACGTCGAGGCTCTCAACCGATTCGAGCGCCCATCGCGCCGTCTTCGGGTCGCCGCTGAAGCTGAGGTCGGCCGCATCGCCCTCATCGATCCAGTGGAGGAAACGCGCCTGCGGATCGACCTCACGCAGGAGGCCGAGCGCCCTATCCACCAATCTGTCATCGAGCCGTCCCGCTGCTATCAGGGTCGCAATGGCCATCCGAGTTCCAAAACCTCCACTCGCTTTAATTGCTGGACCGACGGCCAGCGGCAAGTCGGCACTTGCGCTGGAGCTCGCCCAACGGACGAATGGCATCATAATCAATGCCGACAGTGCACAGGTCTATGTCGATTTGCCGGTGCTTAGTGCCGGCCCGTCGGCGGACGAGATGTCGCGTGCAGAGCATAGGTTGTACGGCTTCCTCGACGGAACAATCGCTTGCTCTGCCGCCGACTGGGCCGAGCGGGCGCGGCGGGAGATTGCGGATGTTCACGAGCAAGGACAGTTGCCGATCCTTGCTGGTGGGACCGGGCTTTACATCAGAACTTTGCTCGACGGCATCGCTCCGGTGCCTCACATCGACGAGGAAGTGCGGCGCGAGGTTCGCGCTGCATGCGTGGAGGAAAACCGGGCGAGGCTCGTCGACTTGGATCCGGAGGCAGCGGAGCGTCTCAACGCCTCCGACAGGGCGAGGATAGCGCGAGCGTTGGAAGTTGTGGTCTCGACCGGTCGTCCGCTCACGAAATGGCACCAGCAGCGCGAGGGCGGAATCCTTGAAGACGTCGATCTCAGGCCGCTGATAGCGCTGCCCCCCCGGGATTGGCTTTACGGCCGCTGTGATCAACGGTTCGCCCAAATGATCGAACGTGGCGCAATTGAGGAAATTACGGCGCTGCTCGCTCGCAAACTCGATCCCAACCTCCCGGTAATGCGCGGGATCGGCGTCCGCGAAATCGCCTCGTTCGTGACCGGCGAAAGCTCGCTTGAGCAGGCGGTCGCTGCAGGCCAGCAAGCGACGCGGCGTTATGCCAAGCGGCAATATACCTGGTTCGCGCACCAGCCCCCCGCCGACTGGCTACGGTTCGCAGATCCGCTGGATGCCGCCACGTTCGACCAAGTGCTGGAACTGCTGACGGCGAGCGCCTAGGCGGCGAACATGAAGATGCTTCGTGACGCCGACATCGATCCCTCCCCGCTCACAGGTAAGCGCGTTGCGATTCTCGGCTACGGCAACCAAGGCCGCGCCCAGGCCCTGAACCTCCACGACAGCGGCATCGATGTGGTCGTCGGTCTTCGTGGGAGCTCCGGAAGCACCTTCGAAGCCGCAGCAGCCGGACTTGAAACGGCTTTGGTGGAGCAGGCCGTGGCCTCAGCGGACGTCGTCATGCTGCTTGCTCCCGACGAAATTCACGATTCGCTTTATGCCGAAATGGAGCCGCGGCTGCGGCAGGGCGCCGCGCTCGGCTTTAGCCACGGCCTTTCCGTACGCTTTGGCTTTGTGAAGCCCCGCGCCGACCTCGACGTCTTCCTCATCGCACCCAAGGGTCCCGGCACGGCCCTTCGTTCCCTCTATCAGGAGGGTAAGGGCATGATCGCGCTCTGGGCAGTCGAGCAAGATGCAAGCGGCAACGCGCGGGCGATCGCCATCGCCTATGGCCGTGCGATCGGCTCGGGCCGAGCCGGTCTCATTGAATCGACCTTCGCAGAGGAAGCGGAAGCCGATCTGTTCAACGAGCAGGCCGTAGTTTGGGGGGCGGTTCCCGAAATACTAACCGCTGGATTCGAGACATTGGTGGCGGGCGGGGTTTCCCCCGAGGTCGCCTACCTCGAGTGCGTCGGCGAGTTGAAGCTAATCGCCGAGCTCATCGAAGCGCGTGGAATTGCCGGCATGCGCGAGGCGATCTCGAACACGGCCGAGCTCGGCGCGTTTCTCGGCGGCCGGCGCATCGTCGACAGCGCCATCCGCGGACGAATGGCCGAAGTGCTGCGCGAAGTTCGGGCCGGGACCTTCGCCGACGAGCTGAAGAAGGAGGAAATCAGTGGCTATGTCCGCTTGGAGCGCGCGCGCTCAGCCGCTCGCGAGACTCTGCTCCAAGAGACCTTCAGGCGATTGAAGGATGCGGATCAGTCGGTCGGCTGAGCTGCGGCCGGCCTGCCCCCGACGCTTGCCTTTTCAAGATAGGCGCGTTGCATCTTGAGATGCGCCTTTGCGACATCCGGATTCGACGCTGACTGGGCAAGCGCCTGCTCTTCCGCCGCCCGCTGCGCGAAATAGATACGATCATGGTCTTGCATTGACGGGCCTCCCTCACGTGGCAGGCGCGCCTGTAACAGAATCGTCGCGAAATGTCGCCTTAGCTGGCGGATTCGACCTTCGCATGACTCTGAGCGCGATCGATGGCTTCGAGGAGCACGCGCTTGGCGTCCTCGGCATTGCCCCAGTGGCCGACGCGCACCCACTTCTCGGATTCGAGGTCCTTATAGTGGGTGAAGAAATGCTCGATCTGCTGAAGCACGATGGAGGGCAAGTCCTGCCGTTCGCCCACGTCGGCATAATAAGGAAAGGTCGAATCCACAGGCACGCAGATCAGCTTCTCGTCGCCGCCATGCTCATCCTCCAGATTGAGGACGCCGATCGGCCGCGCACGCACGACGCAGCCCGGGACGAACGGTGAGCGCGCGATCACGAGTGCATCGAGCGGGTCGCCATCGGGCGAAAGCGTGTGCGGGATGAAACCATAGTTCGCCGGGTAGCGCATCGGCGTATGCAGGATTCGATCCACGAATAACGCGCCCGACTTCTTGTCGAACTCGTACTTCACTGGCTCCCCGCCGACCGGCACTTCGATGACGACGTTGACGCTGTTCGGCGGATTATCGCCGATGGGAATGAGATCGATGTTCACGGTAGCGGAATCCTGCGTTCGAAAATGGACAGCCCGAGAAACAGGGCCGCGAGGCTCAACGCGACCGAACCGACGATATAGCCGGCTGCGAGAGCCTGTTTGTTGCGGTCGATTAGAAGAGCGGCGTCAAGCGAGAAAGCGGAAAAAGTGGTGAAGCCGCCCAAAATACCGGTGGTCAGGAACAGGCGGGCGTGTTGGCTGACCCCCGGCCTGAAGGCGAAGTAGCCGGCGAGCGCACCCATCAAGAAGGAGCCAACGACGTTCACGATCAGCGTCCCGTAAGGAAATTCGAGCCCGAAAACCCGCGTCGCCGCGATATTGACGCCGTGGCGCACGGCGCCGCCGATGCCGGCACCGATGAACACGATCGCGTAAAGCATAACCCTCCTACTGCAGCAGATCTGCGCCTGTAGGAGCCATCAGCCAGTCGGCGGTTGAGAGTTCACGGTGACGTTGAGAGTTCGCGGTGACTCTGGGGAGACCCCATTCCCTGCCTCGAGTCTAACGCGCCGGGGACCCGGTTCAAGCCTTACTTGCGACCGAAGAGCTTTTCGATCTCTGAATGGCCGAGCTTCACCCAGGTCGGACGGCCGTGGTTGCACTGACCTGAACGCGGAGTGACTTCCATCTCGCGAAGCAGCGCGTTCATCTCAACAACGCTGAGGATTCGTCCTGCCCGCACCGAGCCATGACATGCGATCGTGGCTAACACATGGTCGAGCTTGTCTCGCAGACTCATCGGCCCGCCGAGCTCGGCGATTTCACCTGCAAGGTCTGCGAGCAGCGCCGAAGCATCGGTCGTACCGAGCGCCGCAGGGACTGTCCGGACCAGCATCGAAGTCCGACCGAAGCGCTCGACATCGAGACCGAGTTCCGCGAGCTCAGCGTGAGCGGCTTCGAGCCGATCGCATTCGGGCTCATCTAATTCGACGACCTCCGGAAGAAGCAGAACCTGGCGCGCGACCGCCCCGCCCTCGCGGGCAGCGCGCATGCGCTCGAGTACCAGTCGCTCGTGCGCGGCATGCTGGTCCACGATGACGATCCCGTCTTCGGCTTCGGCCACGATGTAGGTGGCCGCAACTTGGCCGCGGGCCGCTCCAAGGGGAAAACTTGGGACTGGTTCGACAGCCGGCTGGGCACGGGCTGCAGGCGCGTGGTCGAAGAGAACGCGTGCTTCAGCGACTACTGACGCGTCGCGGTCGGGCTCCGACGTCGGCGGAGCTGGAGAGCGATTGAGATCGCCGTCGTAGCTGGCACTACTCGTCCACATCGCCGGCGCGGCCGCTTGCTCGCGAGCGGCGCTGCGGTGGCCTTCTTCGTCGAGCGCTCGGCGAAGGCCACCCACAATGAGCGCACGAACGGCGGCAGGGTCGCGGAAGCGCACCTCGGTTTTGGCCGGGTGGACGTTGACGTCGACCTCCTCGAGAGGGACGTCCAGGAACAAGGCGGCGATCGGATGGCGATCGCGCGCGATAAGGTCGCGATAAGCCGCTCGCAGGGCGCCGACGAGAAGGCGGTCCTTCACCGGCCTCGCGTTCACGAACAGGAATTGCTGATCAGCCACACCGCGGTTGAACGTCGGAAGGCTGATGACGCCCGTGAGGAGCAAGCCATCCCGAACGCAGTCGATGCCGATCCCGTAACGGCCGAGTTCATGGCTCAGAAGCTCCGCCACTCGTGCCGGCGCCTCGGCCGGCTGAAGCGTCAGGATGCGTCGGCCATCCGAATCGAGAGTGAAGGCCACATCGCTGCGCGCCATCGCAAGCCGCTTCACGGCGTCGAGGCACGCGGCATACTCGGAGCGAGGCGATCGCAGGAACTTGCGACGGGCGGGCACCTTGTCGAACAGCCCTTCGATCCGAATGCGGGTACCGTGCGGCAAGGCTGCCGGCCCCTCGCCTGCCGGAACGCCGTGGTCGATCTCGATTCGCCAGCCGTCATATCCGGCCAAGCGGCTTTCCAGCGTGAAGCGCGAGACGCTGGCAATCGACGGCAAGGCTTCGCCGCGGAATCCAAAGGTCGTGACTTGCTCGATGGCCTCCGTCGGCAGCTTCGATGTTGCATGCCGCTCCATCGCGAGGCGCATCTCGTCGGGACTCATGCCGGAGCCATCGTCGGCAACCTCGATGAGCTCGAGTCCACCTGCCGCGAGCCTTACCGCGATTCGATTCGCGCCGGCGTCCAAGCTGTTTTCAATCAATTCCTTAAGCGCGCTCGCGGGCCGTTCGACGACCTCGCCAGCGGCAATGCGATTGATGAGCTCCGGCGGCAGCCTTTTTATTGACATGTTAACCATTCCTAGCCCATCGATGGGGCGCCGGCGAAGCTCTGATTTTTCGCGGAAATTCAGGGCGCATTCAATGGAAAGAGTTCAATCGGAAGTTAAGCAGCGGGCTGAAGGTCCGCGGCCCTCCGGGGATTAGGCGAAGCGGGGATTTTTTGATGTTCTGGACGCGCTGGTTCAAGTGGATGTCGCATGACATGGCGATCGATCTCGGGACCGCAAACACTCTGGTCTACGTGCGTGGGCGGGGCATCGTCCTGAACGAGCCGTCGGTGGTTGCGATCGAGACGATCAACGGGGTCAAGAAGGTCAAGGCCGTCGGAGACGACGCCAAGTTGATGATGGGCAAGACGCCCGACCAGATCGAGGCAATTCGACCGCTGCGCGACGGTGTCATTGCCGACATCGACGTCGCCGAACAGATGATCAAACACTTCATTCATAAGGTGCATGGCGGCAAGATGCGCGCCTGGCGCTTTCCGGAAATCGTAATCTGTGTCCCTTCCGGATCGACGTCCGTCGAACGGCGCGCGATCCGCGACGCAGCATCGAACGCCGGCGCCAGCGCCGTATTCCTGATTGAAGAGCCAATGGCAGCCGCAATTGGGGCGGATATGCCGGTCACCCAGCCCATTGGTTCGATGGTCGTCGATATCGGCGGCGGCACCACCGAGGTCGCGGTTCTTTCGCTCCGCGGCTTGGCCTACACGACGTCGGTCCGCGTCGGCGGGGACAAGATGGACGAAGCGATCAGCTCCTACGTCCGCCGCAATCATAACCTCCTGATCGGGGAAGCGACGGCCGAGCGGATCAAGAAGGAAGTCGGCATCGCCAAGCCACCCGTCGACGGCATCGGCAAGACTGTGCACATCAAGGGCCGCGATCTCGTGAACGGCGTTCCGAAGGAGATCTCGATCAACCAAGGCCAGATTGCGGAAGCGCTCTCCGAGCCCGTGGGTACGATCGTCGAAGGCGTGCGCATCGCGCTTGAGAACACCGCCCCGGAGCTCGCGGCAGACATTTGCGATCAGGGCATCGTCCTCACTGGCGGGGGCGCCCTCCTCCAGGGACTCGACGAAGTGCTGCGCGACGAGACCGGCCTTCCTGTGACCGTCGCAGACGACCCGCTCACCTGCGTTGCGCTCGGCACTGGCCGCGCGCTCGAGGAAGAGCAGTTCCGCGGCGTGCTTCAAACCGCCTAGCGGGGAAATGAATGGTGGCGACCGCGCGTCCCGGCTGGTCGCGTAGAGCCCAGTACGGGCTCTTCTTCAGCTTCCTCGCAGTCATTGCGGGGATCGTCGTCGGAGTGATCCTCCTGACGATGTCGCTGGTCGCGCCAAAGGCATTCCAGACTGTGCGCGGTGCGGCGCTTGACGTCACCGGACCCGTGGCAGGGGCGCTGCACGAGGTGACAGCGACCGCATCGGGCGTGTTCACAGGTGCGGGGAACTATTGGGACGCGGCCAACCAGAACGCGAAGCTGAAGCGCGAGCGCCAAACGATGCTTCGCCGGATGGTCGAGGCGAAGGCCATCGTCCAGGAGAACCAGCAGCTCAAGGCGACGCTTCAACTCCGCGAGCACGATCAGAACGTCGTAGCCGTCGGACGAATCGTGGGGTCGTCTTTCAACAGCCTTCGCCGTTTCGCGATCCTATCAGCAGGAGGCAAGGACGGCGTCCGCATCGGGATGCCGGTCCGCTCGGCTGACGGCCTGGTTGGCCGAATCATCGATGCGGGAACGCTCGCGTCACGCGTGATGCTCGTCTCGGACCGCGCTAATATCGTCCCCGCGCGTCTGCTTCGCGGTGGCATTCCGGTCATCGCTCAGGGACGCGGCGACGGTACGATCGACGTTCGCCCGCTCGAGGTCGGGCGGAACCCGTTCAAGCGAGGCGACATTATTATCACGTCCGGAACCGGCGGCCTCTACCCGCCACTAGTTCCCGTCGCGCGCGTCGTGAAGCTGGACGACGATGGCGCCGTCGCACTTCCGCTCGCCGATCCATCCATGATCAGCTTCGCCATCGTCGAGCCACCTTTTGAGCCGGCAGCAGTGGCCGCCGAATCGGCGCCGCAAGCTGAGGATACGCCTTAATGGTCCGCGCTGCTCTGTCGGGCAGAACAAGGATCGGACGCGAGCCGGCGCCCTACGCGCCGTACGTGCCGGCGGCGACGGTCGTGGTCGGCTCGCTGCTAGCTGCCCTGCCGATCATCTCCATGAGCGGCTGGTATCCCGATTTCGGCTTCGTCGTGTTGATCAGCTGGCGCCTGCTTCGCGCCGACCCGTGGCCGGCCTGGTGGGCAGCCCCGCTCGGTCTCATCAACGACCTGTTCACCGGCCTTCCCATAGGTTTTTCAGTAGCTTTGTGGAGCGCGACCATGTTGCTGCTCGATCTCATCGATCGGCGCACCATGTGGCGCGATTACTGGATCGAGTGGGTGCTTGCCGCAGTGTTGCTTGCGATCGACCAATGGCTGCAGTGGCAGCTCGCCCGGACGATGGGCGCCGACCTTCCGAGGACGCGCATGCTTCCGCCCATCGCCATTTCGGTCTGCATCTTTCCGCCTAGCGCCTGGATCGTCGCACGGATGGATGCGTGGAGGCTGAGGCGATGAAGCACGTGCGCTTCACCAACGCCCATCAGTCGATCACCTTTTCGCGAAGGATGATGCTCCTCAGTACGGCGCAGGCGGGGGTTGGCGCGATGCTGATAGGCCGCATGGGCTGGCTCGCGATCGCGCAGAACGAGAAGTATCAGCTGCTTTCGGAGAGCAATCGGGTCCAACTCATTCCCGTGCCTCCACGACGCGGGTGGATCATCGACCGCAAGGGCAAGCCCATCGCGATCAACAAGGCGAGCTTTCGCGTCGACATCATACCGCAGCAGCTGGTGAAAGGCCTCGACGTCGTCGGTCCGCTGGCGAAGCTGCTCCAGTTGCCGCCAGACGAAATCGAGCGGATTAATCGCGAGCTTGCGACGTCGCGCGGATTTCGGCCCGTATCGGTGGCAGACAGCATTCCTTACGAGCAATATGCCGCCGTTACCGTGCGCCTGCCGGAACTTCCGGGCGTCTCCGCATCGCGCGGCTTCACGCGGTTTTACCCGGGCGGGACGACCGTCGGCCAGCTCGTCGGCTACGTCGGTGCCGCGTCGGCTGCCGAGTATGAGAAGGAAAACAAGAACCCGCTCCTGCTGATCCCAGGCGTGAAGATTGGCAAGGAAGGCCTTGAGCAAACGCTGGAAAGCACACTGCGCGGAGAGCCAGGCGGGCAGCGGGTCGAAGTCACGGCGCGTGGCAAGCTTGTAAAAGAACTCGATCCCAAGCCCGACCGGAGCGGCGGCACCGTTCAGTTGACGATCGACGCCGACCTTCACGAATTTGCGGCTCGGCGCATCGGCGACCAGTCGGCGGCGGTCGTGGTGATTGACGTGACCAACGGCGACATCCTGGCGATGCCATCGATGCCTTCCTTCAATCCCAATAATTTCTCGGACGGGATCAGCGGGAACGAGTGGAAGATGCTGTCCGGGGACGACCATCTGCCGCTGGTCGATAAGGCGCTCGAAAGCCTCTACCCGTCGGGCTCAACGATCAAGCCGTCGATGGCGATGGCCTTGCTCAATGCCGGGATCGACCGTAGCCAAAAGGTGAACTGTACCGGGGCCTTTCAACTCGGAAACCACACTTTCCACTGCGACAAGCACCACGGACCGGTCGATATGGACGCGGCCGTCGTCCATAGCTGCGACGTCTATTTCTACAGCATGTGCCTCCGCGTCGGGGCGGACAAGCTGTCGCCCATGATCCGCTCGATGGGCTTCGGCGAGAAATTCGACCTGCCGTTCGACAATCAGCGCTACGGAACCATCCCGGACCCTGACTGGATGATGCGCAAATATCATCGGAAGTGGCAGGGTTACGACACAGTCAACATGTCAATCGG
>Ga0308174_10000385_pt1 | contig 18327 bp, 17 predicted proteins | sample PhyPR2_FD_203894 | JGI IMG/M metagenome (GOLD analysis project Ga0308174, IMG submission 203894) | Soil microbial communities from UC Gill Tract Community Farm, Albany, California, United States - DLSLS.P.R2 | ecosystem: Environmental > Terrestrial > Soil > Agricultural land | place: USA... | reverse complement strand
GTGGTACAGGACTACTTCTTACTTTTTCACGATCTGATCGTCGGCCGTCACCAGGCTTGTCACTGCGCTCCGGGCGACTTGCAGTTTCAGGTTGTCAGGCTTAATTCGCAGTATAAGGGTATCATCGTTCACCGCCACGATGGTCCCTATAATACCGCCGGTTGTCAGGACCGTCTGGCCGTTTTGCAGTGACTTGACCATCTCTTTCTGGTTTCTCTGCTGACGCCGCATCGGCATGAAGACCAGGAAGTAAAAGATCGCGATCATCAACACGATCGGCAGGATTCCTGTCATTAAACTGCTGGTGGGGGCGGATGGGGCCGCGGCCTGCAAGAGAATCAGAGAATACATACATCCGTCCATTCTGTTCTAACGTATTTGGGTGAGTTCCGCGTCGGGGGCTACAGATTAGCTCCCGAGCTCCGCCAGCGAGCCGGTTTGGGACGTTCTTAAGAATTCAGGGAACTTCTCAACCATAATAGACTGCCTGATGCGCCGCATCAAGTCGAGGTAGTAGCGAATGTTGTGCAGGGTGGCCAAAGAGGAGAACAAAATCTCTCCGGCGTGAAACAAATGACGCAGATACGCGCGGCTAAACGTGCGGCAGGTATAACAGCTGCAGGCCGGGTCCAGAGGCCCTGCATCTTCTATGTATTGCGCCTGTTTGATGACTACTTTCCCTTGGGAGGTAAATAGATAGCCGTTGCGCGCGTTCCGGGTCGGCAGGACGCAATCCATCATGTCCACGCCCCGAGAGACGTACAAAGGAATTTCTTCGGGCATCCCGACCCCCATGACATAGCGGGGCCGGTCGGCCGGAAGAGCCGGAGCGGTTACGGCTACCATCTGCTGGCTGAGATCGCGCGGCTCACCGACCGAGAGACCGCCAATTGCGTACCCGGGAGCGTCCAGTTCCCGGAGCGCGTCAACGCACCCGAGCCGCAGATCCGGATACATCGACCCCTGGACAATCGGAAAAAAGGCACAATGCAGACCCTTTTTCCGCCGCTGATAATGCGCGTAGCCAGCGCGCGCCCAGCGGTTTGTCCGGTCGATGGATTCAAGCGCTGCAGCATGGTCCACCGGATACGGAAGACACTCATCGAGAGCCATGATGATGTCGCTTCCCAGTGCAAGCTGGATATCGACAGTGCCTTCCGGCGAGAAAAAATGCTCATCTCCATTCAGGTGCGAGCGGAACCAGACGCCTTCCGGCGTAACCTTGCGAAGCGAGTCCAGGCTGAACACCTGGAACCCTCCGGAATCGGTCAAAATAGCGTGCGGCCAGCCCATGAAGCGGTGCAGCCCGCCCAGGCGCTCAATCCGCTCATGCCCCGGCCTCAGGAACAAATGGTACGTGTTCGCGAGAATGATGCGCGCGTCCAAATCGTTTTCGAGATCGCGCGGGCTGAGCCCCTTCACCGTCCCTTGTGTTCCCACCGGCATGAAAACCGGCGTTTCGATCACCCCATGAGCGGTATGCAGAAGACCCGCGCGTGCGCCCGTTTCCGGACACGTTGCCTGTATCTCAAAGCGCAAGCTGGACATGGGTTGTATCTATTGTCGCGGGTGGCGGTTGACAACCGAGAAGGATACATGCCAGTTGACAACCGACGGCTAGTTTCTACGTTGCCCCCAGCCGGTCAAGTGGATGCAGTGCTTGCCAGAACGCCTGAGGATTTTCTACGGTCCAGCGCGAGGCCGATTAGCGATCGGCCTGCAGGCATGGCAGCCTGCCCCACACGAAAAAAGTCTAAGGGACAGGGCCGGTGAACTAAAGTTCACCGCAGCACGCTGAAGGCGTGCGCCACCTTGAGCGAAAATGTCAGGCGGCTTGGTCCAACTTCTTATAGTAAGCGGCGAAGAGGTCAGGCTTGAGGTCGATGGCGCGGACCTCGATTTGCTCTATTGAAAAATCGAACCCAAGCTCAGCGGGCTCAAAGTCATTGTGGCGGTTTTCATGAACCGCCTGGATGTACTGGCGGGCCGCTTCGTCGAGACGCGCTTTGGCCTGACGCTTGCGCTTCTCCTGTAATTCGCGTAGAACGGCGGTGTCCTTTTCGCGCTGGCGGCGGAGACGGGATTCCTGAATGCTGAGATTGTTCAACTGGCGCTGATAGGCGAGGAAGATTTTGGCTTCGATAAGGTGGCGGCGAACGGCGTCGTCTTCTTTAGGGAACAACTCGGCGAATTCCAGATGGCCGAGCGCATAGATTCCCATTTCGAGCGACGGAATGCGCAGCAATCGCCATTCAGTATCGGCTAAGGATTGGACGAGGTTGCGTTCGTCGTCGGCCGCTGGTTGCAGGCGCTGGATGAATTCGGAGACGTGCGCCTCATAGAGCACGGCATCATCGCCGGGGAGCAGGACGGTCCGGCCGGTGAGGCCCGTTTTGACGGCGTTCAACGATGATTTGCCTTTACCGGTTTCGGAGGTGGGACCGGTGGAGAGCTGAGCATTCTTTTGATTGGCAGCGATTTGAGCTTGCGTAGGCATAAATAAGCTGGTTGAACGTAGCACGGCGAAGGAAAGAAACGGATCGGGACGAATGGCAGAAATGGGGTTAAGGCGAGAGGATAGAGCGAGATAGGATTATTTTCGTGCGTTGTGAATGGCCCACGGCGGGGCGCCTCTTGCCAGTCTTCGCCCAGCGCTCAGTAAAGCTGCACGACCGAGAGCAACTCATCCTTGCGAAGCTGAGCAAGCGATAGCTCGCCCGAAAACGTGTTGCGTTCGGCGCTAAGAACCTGCAAAGATCAAGCGCTGCGACGCCAAATCGACGAGCGAATACGTACAGGGATACTGTACAATAGCTTGGAGATTGTCCGATGGCAACTGAAACAACGTATACAAGCCTCCGCGAAAACTTGGCGAGCATCCTGGATCAAGTTGTCGATCAACAGGAAACGGTTATCGAGGCAGTGATGCGCGATCCTTTCCACGGGTTAGCTAAACCTGAGCCTCTTCGATAGCCGGCCTCGCAGTTTCCGGGTAGCGCGTTCGTCCGGGAGCTATCGGGAAACTGGCAGGTCCAGCATCCGCAATCGCTCGAACTCCGTCGCTAGCGGGCCAGATCGAGAATCGCCCTCACCTGCAGGTCTGCCATGTCAGGCATTTTCAAGGACATGCTTCAGTGCTATTAAATCGCGGCTGATCGCGCCCTTAAGGAAGAACAGTATGGATGCTAACCAAATATAACGAAGGCGGAGATTGAAACGGGCGACACATTCAATTCGCGACCTCTTGGTAGACGCGGCCGCGGGTAGTTCGACGACTTGAAACGACCAGGAGGCGGATTTGAAATAGCGGGCATTCCCGTCGTGACTGACGAGATCGACGCGACAACCTACCTCGGGGTTGGTCTGCCCGATTCGATAACGCATTCGGCCCTGATTCTGGGCAGTGCCATCGTGTCCAACAGTCGTGAATTCAAACCCCTCCCCTGTTGGTACCGTGGCCTTAGCTGCCTCAACTGCCTTGACGCCGCGGTCCCATTTGGCGACGTTCTGCGGATCGGCAAGAAAGCTCCAAACCTCATCTTTACCTTTGTTGATAACAATATTCCTCGCGAGTTGCATGTGGGCCGTCTCCGCTTTCTGTGCATTCCGATTATCTCTCGAATCATCTTCCGCACCATCGCTTCTCGTTTTGGAGCAAATCGTCGGCATCCGGAAGTTGGGCCGGATTAGGAACGGGAAATCGGCCGCGGTAATTCTTGGCTCACTTTTGCCAGCCGCCGCCGAGCGCCCGGTAAAGCTGCACGACCGAGAGCAATTCATCTTTGCGGAGCTGAGCAAGCGATAGCTCTCCCGTAAATTCGTTGCGTTCGGCATCCAGCACCTGAAGGTAGCTATCGAGCCCTCCCTTATAGCGGAGTGTAGAGAGCCGGTCTGTGTCCTGCAGCGCTTTCACCAGCAATTCCTCTTGTGATCGCTGCTCACGGTTCTTTTCGTAATCGGTGAGCGCGTCGGAAACCTCTTCAAACGCAGTCTGGATAGTCTTGCGGTAATTGGCCAGGGCCTCCCGCTGCTGCGCTCGGGTCAAGCGGAGATTGTTACGAAGCTGGCCGGCATTGAACACGGGCAGCACTCCCGCCGGCGCGATGCTCTGGTTGCGCGCGGGCCCGCTAAACAGGTCGCCCAGAGCACGGCTTTGCACGCCGAGCAGTCCGGTGAGAGAGATTTGCGGGAAGAACAGCGCCTTGGCCGCGCCGATTTGCGCGTTTTGAGCGATCAGAATCTGCTCAGCCTGCCGAATATCCGGCCGCCGTTCGAGAAGGTCCGAAGGGAGACCGGCCGGGACAGCGGGCGGGCCAACCAGATCGACCAACGGTTTGCCTCGCGGAACATCGCCCGGATTTTGACCCAGCAGAACATTCAGGGAATTTTCGGTTTCGGCAATGGCGCGCTCTGTTGCCGCAATCTGCGCGGTAGCAGTGTAAAGCAATTGCTCTGCCTGGTGCACGTCCAGGCCGGTCGCCACACCGCGCTGCTTGCGAAGATTCGTAAGCTTCAGGCCATTTTCGGCAATATCCTTGGTCTTGCGCGCAATCTGAAGCTCCAGATCGAGTTCGCGCATGCTCAGGTAGGTGGTAATAACGTCCGCGACGAGGCTGGAAATAACCGCATGCCGCGCCTCTTCCTGCGCCAAGTATTGAGCACGGGCCGATTCACTCAGCCGGCGAATGCGTCCCCAGATATCGAGCTCCCAGGAGAGATTGAACCCCGCTTGAGTAAAGCTATCGGCCAGGTTGCTTCCTGGCGGAATGAAATTGAATGAGCCGATGCTCGACGTGCGGGCTGCCGTAAACGATCCTGAAGCGGTGACCTGAGGCGCAGCCTGAGCGCGGGTGATGCTCAGTTGCGCACGAGTTTCAAGCACGCGCTGGGTGGCCGCTTCCAGATCATTACTTTGAAGCAGCGCGGTTTTGACGAGCTCCGTTATGACCTCATCGTGGAACAAACTTGCCCATTGCAGATCCGACAGCGAGGCCTTTTCAGGAGTACCGGCTGGCAGCGGCGACCGATACTGTGCGGGCGTTTGCACCACCGGGCGCTTGTAATTTGGCCCAATTGCGCAGCCCGTCAAGCCAGCGAGCAAGGCGGACAGAACTGCAGCGGTTAACCGGGAACGCATTTAGTCTCGCCCTCCCGCATGAACGGGTTCCCGGGTCAACAATTCTCTGGATGCGCGTTTGCGATACGCGATCCGGTTCACCACGACATAGAGGACCGGGACAATAAACACCGCCAGCAGCGTGGCCGCGAGCATGCCGCTTAACACTGCGGTACCCAGGGCCCGCCGTGCTCCCGCGCCCGCGCCGGTTGCAATGGCGAGAGGAACAACACCCAGGATGAAGGCGAAAGACGTCATCAGAATCGGCCTCAGCCGGAGATGCGCCGCCTCCGTTGCCGAATCCTCAATCGAGTTACCCTCATCGCGACGGAGCTTGGCGAATTCGACGATCAGAATGGCGTTTTTCGCCGCTAACCCAATCAGCGTCACAATGCCGATCTGGGTGTAGATGTCGTAAGCGTAACTGCGCGAGAAGATGCCAAGCAGCGCTCCGAATATTCCGAGAGGGACCGCAAGGATCACCGAGAAAGGCAATGACCAGCTTTCATATAGCGCGGCCAGAAAGAGAAAGACCAGGACTGAGGCGAGTCCGAACGTGTACCCTTCCTTGCCTTCGGAAAGTTTCTGCTGGTAGACAGTGCCGGTCCATTCATACCCAAATCCCGGCGGCAGTTGCTTCGCGAGATCTTCCATCGCAGCAGCGGCTTGTCCTGAACTGTAGCCAGGGGCAGCGCTGCCCAGAATCTTCACCGCGCGGTAACGGTTGTAGCGATAGATCACCTCCGGGCCGACTACCGCCTCCGTTTTAGCAAGCGTACTTAGCGGAACCATATCGCCGTGTTCCGATCTCACGTAGAAGCGGTTGATATCGGAAGGCTGGCGGCGGAACTCGGGTTCGGCCTCAAGATACACGCGCCAGGTGCGTCCAAAGCGATTGAAGTCGTTTACATAGAGTCCGCCGAGGAACGTCTGAAGAGCGTTGTATACATCCGTGACCGGCACTCCCAGCGTTTGGACCTTATCGCGATCGACGTCGATCTTGTATTGCGGAACCGTATCGCGAAATGTGCTGATGACGTTTTGTAACTCAGGCCTGTTGCGGGCCGCAGCCACCAGCTGATCGGTTGCCCGGGATAATGCGCCTATGTCGCCGCCGGTGCGGTCTTCCAGCATGAACTCGAAACCGCCCGAAGTGCCCAGACCTAATATTGGCGGCAAGCCAAACGCGAAAATGAAACCATCTCGGATTCCGTAATACCTCTGCTGCACGGCGCCCAGAATGCCCTCGAATTGGACATTTTTGGCCTTTCTCTCATCCCATGGTTTCAACGTGGCGAAGATGGTAGACACATTCGAATTGTTGGTCGCGGTGGGAATATCCAGGCCGCCCACCACAGAAACGTCCTGTATGCCTGGAGTCGTTTGCAGAACATGCTCCACCTGTTTGCTGGTCTCGATATTCCGGTCGATGGATGCCCCGTCAGGTAAGCGGACGGACGAGATAAAGACCCCCTGATCCTCATCCGGGAGGAAGCCGCCCGGCAGAATTTTGAACAGCGCTCCCGCACAGAGATAGATCGCGGCTAAGGCCACCAGAGCAAGCGCGGATTTCCGGATCAAGCCGCGGACGCCGGACAGGTAATGATGGGTGGTCCAGTCAAAAGCCTGATTGAACTTACCGAAGAATCTGGCCAGCAGCCCTCTGGATGCGCCCTTCGGTTTGAGAATGAGAGCGCTGAGAGCGGGAGTCAGAGAGAGCGCGTTGAAGGCGGACAGCAGCACGGATACCGCAATGGTGAGGGCAAACTGCCGGTAAATTTGTCCGCTGATGCCGCCCAGGAATGCAACCGGTATAAAGACAGCGGCCAGAATGCAGGCGATGGCAACCACCGGCCCGGAGACTTCCTGAAGAGCGCGAATGGTGGCATCGCGAGGATTCAGGCCCCGGTCGATATTGAGCTGTACCGCCTCCACCACAACGATCGCGTCGTCAACCACGATGCCGATTGCCAGCACCAGACCGAACAAGCTGGTGGTGTTGATGGAAAAGCCGAGGGCTGGGAACAGGGCGAACGTGCCGATCACAGCCACTGGAACTGTAAGCAAAGGAATCAGAGTCGCGCGCCAGTTTTGGAGAAAGATGAAGACAACCAGAGTGACCAGCAGGACCGCCACAAACAGCGTCTCAATCACTTCCGAGATGGATTTTGTGACGAACCGCGTTGAGTCATAAGGAATCGCGTATTCCAGGCCCGCGGGGAACGACTGTTTGGCCTGTTTCATGAAACTAACCACCTGCCGCTGGGTCTCCACGGCGTTAGCTCCGGGCGCCAGATACACGATGATGAAGGCTGCTCCGCGCCCGTTCCAATACGTGAAGTTGGAGTAATCCTGCGCGCCTAAGTCGACCTTTCCTATGTCGTGAATGCGAAGAAGGGATCCGTCGGGCTGCGCGCGAACCACAATGTTGCCAAACTCTTGGGGCGTCGTCAGGCGGCCGGACGCATTTACGGGATATTGATAATCAACGCCCTGCGGCACAGGCGGCTGCCCGAGCGAACCCGCCGGATTCTGCCTGTTCTGTGCCTGAATCGCATTGTTAACGTCCGTCGCGGTGAGGCCCAGTTTTGCCATCTTGTCCGGATTTACCCACACGCGCATGCTGTAATTTTGCTGTCCGGCAAGACGCGAATCGCCGACGCCTGGCAAGCTGCCAATCTTGTCAACCAGGTTGATTGCGGCGTAGTTGTTCAGGAATAGCGTGTCGTAGCGGTTATCGGGCGCGGTCAGCGCCACGAAGAGCAGGAACGAAGACGAAACTTTCTTGGTCGTGACGCCAACGCGTTGAACCTCGGGCGGCAGCAGAGGCAGGGCGACGCTGACCTTGTTCTGGACTTTCACCGTAGCAAGGTCCGGATCGGTTCCGAGTTCGAAGGTAACGTCGATGGTCAGTGTGCCGTTGTTTGAGGCGCGCGCGAAGTAGTACAGCATCCCGTCGAGTCCGGTGAGCTGCTGCTCGATCGGCTGTGAGACGGTCTTTTCAAGATCGGAGGCATTGCCGCCTTGGTAGACGGCAGTGATCTGCACCACCGGAGGCACCACTTCCGGGTAAGTTGCAATGGGCAGCGTGGGAATTACAACGCAGCCCAGGATGACGATTACGATCGCAATGACGATCGCAAAGACAGGACGATCGATAAAGAATCGCGCCATGGATCAGCTCTGCGCTCCTCGAACCGACGCTTCAGTTGGTTTGTACGGAGTCGGTTGAACCGGAGATCCTGGGCGCACCTTCTGCACGCCTTCGACAATGACCTTATCGCCGGGCTTCAAGCCCTCCGTAACGATCCAGTTATCTCCAACGCGGTCTCCGGTAACGATGGTCCGCGCTTCGGCCTTGTTATCCGGCCCCACGGTGAAAACGGATTGCATGCTCTGCAACTGTTGGACGGCGCGCTGGGGGACGATCAGGACGTTTTTCGCCTCGCGCGTAAGGAGGCGAATGCGGCCGAACTGGCCGGGAAGAACGGTGTGGTCCGAATTCGGGAACGTGCCCTGAATCTCAAGCGTACCGGTCTTGGGATCAACCTGGTTCAGCGAATTGCGAATCTCCCCTTCGTGTGGAAAAACGGAATCGTCCGCCAGAACGAGCTGAATCGGCATGCCAACGTTCCCCTGACGCCCTTTCGATTTCCGGTAAGCCAAATATTCGGCCTCGCTCAGCTTGAAACGGACCCAGATGGGATCGAGCGGGACGATTGTGGTCAGCGGTTGCGTCGCTGTCTTCGAGACAAGGCCGCCTACTTCGATTAGACTGTCGCCAATACGCCCGGAGACCGGGGCTTTGATCGTCGCGTAATTAAGATTCAGTTCGGCGGTGCGCAGAAGAGCCTTGTTCGATTCAACCTGGGCCGCGGCGGACTCGATATTGGTGCGGGTTTGCAGCCGGGTTTGACTGACATTTGCGGTGAGCGCCGCGACATTCGCTTTGTTTGCATCGAGCGCCGCCAGAGCATTATCAAGATCCTGCTTAGCGGCGGCTTCCTGTTTCACGAGGGGCTGAAGGCGATCGACATCCTGCTGCGCTTTCACCAGGTTTGCTTTCGCCTGTTCGAGATTGGCCTGCGCCTGGATCAGGGCAACCTGTTTCCTGGCGAACTCTAGATTGGCCTCGCTTTGCGCGAGATCCCCCTTCGCCTTATCGACCTCCGCGGCGTAAGGACGAAGATCCAGGGTGTAGAGCGTTTGCCCCGCGCGGACATCGGCGCCTACCTGGAATAATCTCTTCTCGATGAAGCCATCGACACGCCCGCGGACTTCAACCATGTCGCGCGCAAATGTCTGGGCCGCGTACTCACCGTAGATCGGCACGTCTTGCGCTTGCACTTCCACGACAGACACGGACGGCGGTGGAAATGCCATCCCGCTTTGCGCTTTCGAAGTGGATTCGCAGGCCGCCAAGCTGAGAAGTGCGGTAATTAAAACAAGTAACCCGGTGATTCGCAGGAGTCCAGAAGCTTTCATCGTCGTTTCTCCTGTCGATGCTGCCCGGCGCGTGCAGGATTCAGTGTTGAGGGTTCCGAATGGCTTTAAGAGACCTCATTCCGCCACGCTCCTGCCGGCTATACCAACGTAAGCGGCTGCGGCTAGCAGATGGCGATCATTGGTCCAGATCTCAGTTTCGCCAACGTCCAGTGCAGCCGCCAGATGAATGGCATCGCCTGCTCGTAAGGGAAAGCTTGGCGGAAGCCCGCGGATCAGCGTGGCTGTTCTCCGCAGCAGGGCATCGGTTACTGAGACCAGATTCCAGAGGTCGGCCTCGACGTGGCTTCTGAATGAGTCGATTAGCTCGCGGCCTTGCGCGATCGTGAGGTGCCCCTCGCGAACGTGGCGGTGAAATACGCAGGTTACTTCGATGAACGCCCAGGAGGACGAACAGACATAAGAGGCGCGGCGAATCAGCTTCCTGACAGCGGTCGCGTCCTTCTCATTTACGTAATACTTCGCGATGTACGCAGAGTCCAGATACATCGTCAGCGATCTTCTTCCAGAAAGCGTCCACTGTCGCCCGCGACAGTGGGAAATCGCCGCCAAAGATCGCTCAAGTCGGGCAGCCTGGGTCCACTGAGCTTTCTCGAAATTGGGCGTAATTCCGCTACCGGTTCACCGCGGCGCTCAATCAAAATCACTACTCCATCCGCGGCTTCGCGCACCAGTTCGGACGTGCGGATGTGGAGATCACGAATGGAGGCCTTTTTCATGTGCTACATTGTAGCACATGTGCCCCGACATAACCGCCAGGGCCGACAGCTTGTTACGATTGATCTTTGCCTACCATAGATGGCGCTGCGCTTTTACAACACTCTCACGCAAGAACTGGAACTATTCCATCCGCTGCACGACAACATCGTCCGGATGTACACTTGCGGCCCAACTGTCTATAACTTCGTCCATATCGGGAACTTCCGCACATTCACTTTTCAGGATATTTTGCGCCGGTGGCTTCGTCATCATGGTTACAAGCTGAATCACGTTATGAACGTGACCGATGTGGATGACAAGATCATCAAGAACGCCGCGAAAGAACACAAGCCAATCGAAGAATACACGTCGGTCTATACCAAGGCATTCTTTGAGGATGCCGCGGCATTGCGGTTGCAGCAGCCTGAGCACGTCGCACCGGCAACCAAGCACATCGACGTCATGGTGAAAGCGATTGAGGAACTGGCGGCCAAGGGATACACGTACACGAACGAAGGATCAACCTACTATCGGATTACCGCATTTCCCGATTACGGCAAGCTTTCGCACAATGATTTCAGCGGCATTCGGAGCGGCGCCCGGGTGGATATCGACGAATACGACAAGGCGGATGCGCGCGATTTTGTCCTCTGGAAGGCTCGCAGGGATGATGAGCCGTTCTGGGAAACGCCTTTCGGAGCGGGACGGCCGGGATGGCACATTGAGTGCTCCGCAATGGCGATGAGGTACCTCGGCGAGACTCTCGATATTCATGCGGGTGGTGTCGACCTTATTTTTCCGCATCACGAGAACGAAATCGCGCAATCTGAGGCGATCACCGGAAAACCGTTCGCGCGCTTTTGGCTCCATTCCGAGCATCTGCATATCGAAAGCCAGAAGATGTCAAAATCTCTGGGCAACTTTTACACCTTGCGCGATCTGCTGGGAATGGGGTACCGGCCTGAGGCAATCCGTTATCTTCTCGCCTCGGTTCCTTACCGCAAGAAACTCAACTTCACGTTTGAGGGTCTGAAAGCGGCGGAAAGAAGCATCGAGCGGCTGCGTGATTTCGAAGTCCGGCTCACGTCGGCGCGGCTTTCTGCGGGACAGAATGAGGCCATAACCGAACGATCGCATGACGCAATCCGAAAATTCGAAGAAGGACTGGATGACGATCTGAACACGGCCGAAGCGCTGGCTTCGATTTTCGAATACGTCCGGGCAATGAATACCGCGCTCGATGAAGGCCAGTTCCAGGAAGAGAATCGCTGGGATGCGGCGCGGGTTTTGGAAGTCTTCGATGGTATTTTCGATGTCCTGAAGCCGAGCGAAGACAGCGCGAATGCCGCTGGCGAGCAGGCCGGCGGTGAAACTGGAAAGCTCAGCGATCTAGAGATCGAAGCACGTATTGAGGAGCGGACGCAGGCAAAGAAGTCTCGCGATTTCGCCCGCGCCGATGCCATCCGCGCCTACCTGCATGAGCACGGGGTTGTGCTGGAAGACACCAAAGATGGTGTGCGCTGGAAACGGAAATGAAATTTGAATCGCAAGTCGTACACGCCGGCGACCGCAAGCGGAGGAAAGGTCTCGCGGTCCCCTCGACCACTCCTATCAATTTGGCGACCACCTATTTCTACGAGTCTGCTGCAATCTTGGATCGGGTTCTGGGCCATGAGGAAGACGGCTTCAGCTATGGCCGCTATTCAAACCCGACCAACGTTGCTCTGGAAGAGCTTTGCACGGAATTGGAACATGGCCGTGGATCGCTGGCCACCGCATCCGGCATGGCCGCCATACAGATCGCCCTGCAGGCGGCGCTGCTCGACCGCCCTCATCATGTTGTCGCCTCAAACTCCATTTACGGAGCAACAATCGGATTGCTCGACCAGGTGTTCGGTCCGTTCGGCGTCGAGGTTACGTACGTCGATGTGTGCAACCTGAGTGCGGTCGAAACGGCGATTGCCAAGAATAAGCCCGGCTGCATCTTCCTGGAGAGTGTTTCGAATCCGTTGCTGCGGGTTGCCGATCTCGAAAAAATCGGGCAAATGGCGAAGCAGGCTGACGCCGCGCTGGTGGTCGATAATACCTTCGCGAGCCCCATGCAAATGCGCCCCTTGAAGCTGGGCGCGAACATCGTCGTCCATAGCGCCACCAAATATCTTGCCGGGCACGGCGATGTGTTGGGGGGCATCGTCGTGAGCGACGAAACCCATGCCGAACCCGTTCGCATGCTATCCCGACTAATTGGCCCCGTACTGGGGCCATTTGAGAGTTATCTCACGATGCGCGGCATTAAGACGCTGGCGCTGCGGTTCGAGCGGCAGTGTAAAAATGCCAGAATTCTGGCCGAGTGGCTTTCTAGCCATCCGCGCATCGAGCGCGTTTACTACTGCTCCGATCCAAACCACCCGGACGCGTGCAATATCAAGAAGTTCTTTGCGCCGGACCTTTTCGGCGCGATTCTCAGCTTCGAGATAAGGGACGCCAGCAAGCAGAGCATCCTGGGCTTCATGGATCGCCTTAAGATGGTAGTTCCAGGTACTTCGCTAGGAGACGTGCATACGCTATTGCTATACCCGCTGATTGCCTCACACCGGAACATTTCGCCAAAGATGCGCGAGCGGATGGGTATACGCGAGAATCTGGTTCGGGTCGCGGCAGGGATTGAAGCGTCCGAGGATATCGTCGCGGACCTCGATCAAGCCCTTAGGTCAATCTAGTATCTTGGATTAGCGAAGCAGTTCTGTGTTTGCCCATCAAAGAAAACGAGTTCAGTTGCTGTTCGCGATCGTCGATGCGGCGCTGACGCTCGCCGCCTTTGAGCTTGCGTATCACGCACGCATCGGGATGACGCTCGAGCGCATATTCTTCCTTCCCCGGAAAACGCATATTCTTCTGGTGATCTTCTGCATTGTCGTCTGGGTCGGCCTGGGGTCTTTGCAAAGGATTTACGAATACCTGGACTCAGCAAGTGCCCGGCGGATTCTCGCGCACACTTTGCGCCAGGCGATCTTTGGCACCGCGCTGGTCATCCTTTTTCAATACCTGCTTCGGCTGGACCCGCCTCTGAGCCGCAGCTTTATCGCGCTGTTTTTCTTTTTCAACCTGATTCTGTTGACCGCCTTCCGTTTGAAGGCGCGTCCGCTGATCGGCGCTTTCCAGCGCGGGTTCGGGAGCCCTTATCATCTGGTAATCGTGGGCAGTTACAGCAAGACCTCGGCGCTTGCGCAAACGCTGTGCGAGGGCTCGCCATTCAAGATCAATGTAATTGCGAAACTCAGCGAGGAGGAGTGCGCCGCCAGGCTGCCCATTCTGCTGGCGGAGCGGGTTGTGGACGAAGTGATCTTCGATGTAGACAGCAGCCGGTTGGCCGGTCTTGAGGAAGTGTTTCTGCAATGCGATGAGGAAGGCGTGCGTACACGCGTCGCAATCGACTTTTTTCCGCATGTCAACAGCGAGATCAGCCTGGACCGGGTAGGAACCGCTCCACTGCTGACGTTTTCCGCCGCGCCGCTGGACGATCTCAGACTCCTGCTCAAGCGCTTCTTCGACATCGTGGTTGCCGGAACGTCGCTGCTGATTCTCTCTCCATTCATTGCGGCTGTGGTCGCGCTCATCAAGCTCACTTCTCCCGGACCGGTGATCTACAGTCAGTCGCGCTGCGGTCTCAACGGCAGAAGATTCACAATGTATAAATTCCGCTCCATGGTGGCCAATGCGGATGAGCTGAAATCGCGGCTCAACCATTTGAGCGAGCGGGAAGTCGCTTTCAAAATTAGCCACGATCCGCGCGTAACACCCATCGGACGCTGGCTCCGGAAGTTCTCTATCGACGAGATTCCGCAGTTGTGGAATGTGCTGCGGGGAGATATGTCGATCGTCGGCCCACGCCCGCCGCTGGCTGACGAAGTGGAGAAGTACCAGCGCTGGCAGAAGCGGCGACTGCGCATGCGGCCTGGGCTAACCTGCTTGTGGGCGGTCTGCGGCCGGGATCACATCGACTTTAATTCCTGGATGCGCATGGACATTTCGTACATCGAGAACTGGTCGCTTAAACTGGACTGGTCCATCATTCTAAGGACAATTCCACACGTGCTGGCAGGAAAGGGCGCGCACTAACGGCGCGTCCTGCTCATCCATGCATCTCTTACCTACAAACGAAGAAGTCATTGGAATGCTACGTGAAACGGGCGCGCTTCGGGACGGCCATTTCGAATACCCCAACGGTTTGCATACCGATGAGTATCTGCAGGTTGCGCTCGCCTTCCGCTATTTCCAGTACGCCAAGATTCTAAGCGTCGGACTTAGCCGCCGCCTGCGAAGCGATCCGGAAATTCGCGCCATGATCAAGGAACTTTCGATTGTGTGCCCGAACACGGGCGGTCTCCCGGTTGCCTATGGGGTTTGCGAGGCGCTCCGGGCGCACCAGGTCTATTGGGCCGAGCAGGACACCGATTCCTCACCCATGCGCTTCCGGCAGTTTATCGAACCGGGAGCACACGAACGAGTCCTGCTGGTAGACGATATTCTCCGTTCCGGCAAGCGACTGACGGAGCTTCGCAATCTGGTGGAATCGAAAGGCGCGCAAATCGTCGGCCTGGCGGTCGCGGTGTATCAGCCCAATCCCACCGTCGCCAGCTTCGGAAACCTGCCCCTCTTTTATCTGGCGAAGATGGACGCATCCTACTACAAGGATTCGAGTTCCTGTGAGCTGTGCAAGAAGGGCGTTCCCGTTCAGAAGGTCTGGACATAGGTTTCCCGGGTAGAACGAGAAGAAACGGGATCTGTTAGCACAGTTTTTCTGAGACACCTCTCAGAACAGCATGCGAACCCTCGTCCTGGCGTCCGGTCTCCTTGTTCTCGCTGTTGGCGCAACCGCCGGCCATTCCGGTTCCCGCGCCGAATACATTGGCGGCACCCGCCCCGACATTCCAGCCGACAGTTCCGGAGATATCGATGTTGCCGACAGCACCTACTTCGTCTTCCTGGCCAAGCACACTCAGGTGAAAGTACCGTATGAACGGATAAACCTGCTGGAATACGGGCAGAAAGTAGACCGCCGCTATCTGGCGGCAGTCGTGATATCGCCGCTGTTCATGCTCGCAAAGAAGCGCCAGCACTTTCTCACGGTGGGATTTCAGGACGACGATGGCCATCAGCAGGCGATGGTGTTTCGCGTGGACAAGAACGATGTGAGGCTGACTCTGGTGGCACTGGAGGCCCGCACCGGACAACAGGTCCAGTACCAAGACGATGAAGCGAGAATGGCAGGCAAAGGATGAAGAGGCTGGCAAGTGCCGGATTGGCCGTATGTTTAACAGCTCCGATAATCTGGGCCCAGAAGCCGAGTGCGGAAGCGGGCGTGGAGTCTGTCCTTGCGATCAAGCGGATCTACGTGGCGCAGCTCACCGGGGGTCCACAGGCGGATGCATTGCGGGAACTGATCATCGCGGGCCTCGACTCCACCAAGCTGTTTGTGCTCACGGACAATCCCGACCGGGCGGATGCCATTCTGAAGGGCGCCGCTGACGATCATCCGTATATCGATACGTTTGACAGCGACAGCGGAATCAGCAGCCGCCAGAACGGTGGGAAGTCCAGTTCGGGCAGCAGCCTATCCAAGGCAAGCGGCGCATATCTCGGGCTGGCGGTAAGCGATAATGAGTCGCGCCATATCAGGGATCGAAAGCATGAGGCCTATGCGGCCGTTCGCCTCTGCAACAAGGATGGAGATGTGTTGTGGTCCACCACGCAAGAGAGTCAGGGCGCAAAGTTTCGCAGCGCAAGCGCGGACGTAGCGGCGAAAATCGCCCATCAGCTTACGCTGGATGTGGACAAAGCGCAACGGACTCTTTTGCTGGCCACGGGCCCCGCGCGAACGCCCGGTGCGGTACCCGCCAAGCCTTGATTGAGGCCGTTCCCATCGCAAACTGATACGTGAAAGCGCCTACAGCGGGGATTTGAGCTCCCGCGCGCCTTCGTTTGCTGCCAGTGATCGCAGTTCCCGCAGAAGATTGGCAAGCGGAGAGCCCTTAACGATTACCTTGTCCACCAGTCTCCGTTCGGGACGCCGGGCGAATCGTTGAGGATCGCCTCCTGTAAGGACAACGACATGCATGTTCGGGTCAATGTCTTTCAATTCCCGGATGAGCTGCAAGCCGAGATCTTCGGTTGGGAAACGAAGATCGACTACCGCGCACCTGGGCTTCCGGGCGGCAGCAATTTCAAGAGCGGAGTTGCGATCACTAGCTTCGAACGTTTCAAAACCACTCCGCGCTAGCAGCATGCCGCGGATAGCTAACTGATCCTGATCGTCATCCGCCAGCAGGATTCTCATGCAAGAAAGGAGAACGAATTATCCTGCAAAGGTAATCTGCGCAATCACCAGTTTCGGCATGGCCTGGTTCCAGCCGTCCGGCAGATTGTCGAAGGGCAAACGGAACGATCGTGTTTCGTGGGGCTTGAGAACCGCGCCTTTCAAGCGAACAATGGGCAGCCGCTCACGATAGAGTTCACGCCCGTCCGTACCGTAGAACAAGCAATATACGTCAACGGATTGAAGCGGCCGGGGGCCGTTATTGCTAATCTTTCCCAGAATCTCAACAACGCGCTGCTTCATGAAATTCTCAGCGGCCTGCATCCTTACGTCGCTGAGCGCCAAGTTGCCAACATAGGCGCGAGCCTCAGGGGATGCCTTACCGGTATCGGCCGGTTTAGTAACGGGTCCGCTGATATACAGGAGAGCGACGACTAAACCAATCGCCACGATAAAGCAGATGGCAATGGGAATGAGCGGGAGTTTTTTCCTCGTGGGAGTAGGCGCCGCCATGTCTATGAGCAAGTCTAAAACAAAAGTGCTCTCGTTATGACCTCGACGCCTTACGAGTGCTACCTGCGTCTAAGCCGGCTGCTCTTCTTGGCAGCCGTTCGTTTAGCCGCGCTTCGCGGTGCGGCCTTCTTTGAAGCCGTTTTCTTAGCAGCGGCCTTTTTGACCGCCTTCTTTACGCCGGCTTTCTTTGCGGCCGGTCTGGTAGGCCTCTTTACCGCTTTCTTCGCTGCGCGGGAGCGCCCGGCCGCAGCAGATCGCTTTACGATACCGGCACTCTTCTTTGTAGCAGCGGATTTCTTCTTTGCCGGGCTTGCTCCACCTCTCCCCCTTGCCGGGGCGGCGGCTTTCTTCCGGGTTGCGCCTCGCGCCTTTCTGTGCCTTGGCTGCTCCGCTGCCGCGGCGGTCTCCGCGCTGACAATTTTGTTGAAATTGCTCTTTTGGCCGCCCGATGTTTCCTCTTCGTACAGTAGGGCCAAGTTCCGTTCGTCGAGCTTGTCAAAAAACTGCTCCCAGGTAATTGGCTCCAACGTGTCCTCTCCGCTGTAGCCTGGAAAGTCAAACCGCAGGATACCGACATCTTCGGCCGATCCTGTGCGCTTCACATGAGACGGTTTTGCTCCGCGCTCTTCTGCCCAGGCGCGGATTACATCGTGGTCCTTCGTAATCTTCGAAAGATTCGGCATTCATTCTCCCTTTGACCAACTTATGCAATTGTCCTACCAGTACACAAGTGACTATATCTCTTTTTCGATAATGCCGCCGCGCTGACTACACTGGAACAGTTGCGAGTTGGTCTTCAAATCTGCTCTAGCCCTGAAAAAATTCCGCGACCGGCAAATTCTGCCAGGCACTCTCCTTATCCGCCGCTTCGAAACATAGCAAGCGGCCGAGAGTCCCATATGTGGCCTGTTAAGAGGCTTAAGGAAACACCATGCCACTATTCAGCACCGACTTGAATTCGTTTAAAGATCTGTTCATAAATCAGATCGAGGATCTGTATGACGCCGAGAACCGCCTGACCAAGGCGCTTCCGAAGATGGCGGATGCCGCCAACTCCAGCCAGTTGAAGCAAGCCATCCAGCACCATCTGACCGAGACCCAGGGACATGTGTCGCGGTTGGAAACAATTTTTCGGGAATTAAATTTAGAGCCGAAGCGCGAAACCTGTGAGGCCATGAAG
>Ga0308174_10000383_pt1 | contig 18388 bp, 16 predicted proteins | sample PhyPR2_FD_203894 | JGI IMG/M metagenome (GOLD analysis project Ga0308174, IMG submission 203894) | Soil microbial communities from UC Gill Tract Community Farm, Albany, California, United States - DLSLS.P.R2 | ecosystem: Environmental > Terrestrial > Soil > Agricultural land | place: USA... | reverse complement strand
TCGACCGCGGTGACCGTGGACAGCCCGAGCAGCTCCAGGCCGCACGCGCGCGCGGCGATGGCCTCCGGCACCGTGGACATGCCGAGCATGTCCGCGCCCACCGTGCGCAACCAGGCCGCCTCGGCCCAGGTCTCGTAGTGCGGCCCGCGCAGCCATGCGTAGACCCCCTCGGCCAGCGACGGGTCGATCTCCCGGGCCAGCGCCCGCAGCCGCGGCGACCACGCGTCGGTCAGGTCCACGAACCGCGGCCCCACGAGCGGCGACGTGCCGGTCAGGTTCAGGTGGTCGGAGACCAGCACCGGCCGCCCGACCTCCCAGTCGCCGCGCAGCGACCCGTTCGCGTTCGTGAGCACCGCGAGCCGGGCCCCGCAGGCGGCGGCCGTGCGCACGCCGTGCACCACGGGCCGCAGGCCGTGCCCCTCGTAGAGATGGGTCCGGCCGAGGTAGGCCAGGACCCGCACCCCACGCACGTCGTAGGACCTGATCTCGCCGAGGTGGCCTTCCGCCACGGGGGCGAGGAAACCGGGCACGGCGACCATCGGGAACGCCGCGACCGGCTCGCCCCACGCCGCGGCCGCGGGTGCCCACCCGGATCCGAGCACCACCACCGCGTCGTGGGCCGGCACGCCGGTCAGCCCGGCGACGGCAGCGGCGGCCTCGACGGCCTGGTCTGTCGCCTTCCGGGTCTCGGTGTCCACGCCGTCATCATGGCGGCTTCACCATGACGACGGCGCGGGCCGGCACGGGCGTGTGTCGAGCAGATGCCGGGCCGGCGGACGTGGCATCCGCGCCCGGTCCGGCAAGGCGGAGGTGCGAGAGCGCAGCGGGCTGCGCCGAGCGCCGACAACGCCGCCGGCCGGGATGCGGGGACACGGACGTCCCGGCAGATGTGAGAGACAGCCCTAGCTGGACGCGACGGGGCTGCGTCCGGCGGCGGCGAGCAGCGTCTCGGCCGCGGAGCGCAGACCCTCCATCTGGTCGAGCTCCTGGTCCTCGTGCTCGATGTTCACGGGCATGTCCGGGTCCACCTCCTCGAGCGCCTCGAGGAACCCGCGCCACCAGGCCACGTCGTGCCCCCGACCGACGGCGACGAAGTCCCACGACGACGGGGCGGGCCACCGACTCAGGGTGTAGTCGCCGCCGAGGCTCAGCGCGTCCGGGGCGTCCGGCGCCACCCGGCCGAAGCTGTCGTCGAGGACGCCGTTGACCCGGGCCGCCGCGTTGATGCGGGTGTCCTTGGCCGCCGCGTTGTAGACGAGACCGCCGAGGTGACGGACCGCCTCGATCGGCTCGATGCCCTGCCAGAACAGGTGGCTCGGGTCCATCTCCGCACCGACGTGCGTGGCGTCGATCTCGGTCGCGAGGCGTTCCAGCGTCGCCGGGTTGTAGACGATGTTGTGCGGGTGCATCTCGATGGCGACCCGCACGTCGTGGTCGGCGGCGTGCGCCTGCACCTTCTTCCAGAACGGGACCGCCACCTCGTTCCACTGGTAGTCGCGCACGTCGAGGTACACGCTGTGCCACGGCAGCACGTTCCAGGCGGGCCGGGTGCCGCCCGCACTGGCGGCCGGGGTGCCGGACATCGTGACCACGCGCTTCACGCCGAGCAGGGCGGCGACCTCGATCGAGTCGAGGATGTCCTGGGCCTGCCGGGGGCCGACCGCGGGGTTGGGGTCCAGCGGGTTGCCGTTGCAGTTCAGGGCGGTGAGCGTGATGCCGGCCTGCTCGTACTCGCCGAGGTAGTCCTGGCGGGCCTGCTCGCTCTTGCGCAGGTCGTCGACGGGCAGGTGCACCGGCGGCAGGAAGCCGCCGGAGTTGATCTCCGCGCTCTCCAGGCCGAGGGACGCGAGCGTCCGCAGGGCCTCGGGCAGCGGCTGGTCGTGCAGGCAGGCGGTGTAGGCGCCGAGCTTCATGGTGGTTCCTCTCAGGAGACGGTGGCGTGGCTGCGGGCCGGGTCGGTGCTGGTCGGGCCGGTGCTGGCCGGGTCGGTGCCCGTCGGCTCCGGGCGGACCGCGACCTCGGCGCCGCCGCGGCCCGCGGACTCGACGACGGACCGCAGCAGCCGCAGGTTGTGCAGCCCGGCCGACAGCGGCGGGCAAGGGGGCAGCCCCTCGATCCCCGCGACCTGCTCGAGGAAGGCCCGGGCCTGGAAGGAGAACAGGTCGTTCTGCCCGTAGCCCACGCCGGGGAAGTCCATCGGCAGCCCGCCCGTCAGGTAGGGGTGGTCGGGGCCGATCGTGACCGTCCGGGTGCCGCGGGTGGGCGCGCCGACGGACCGGTCCGCGACCTGGATCTCGCCGGGCCGGTCGAGGTCGAAGGACGCGGCACCGTCGGTGGCGAACAGGTCGAAGCCGAGGGAGTTGGCGTGCCCGAACGCCGCGCGGGACGCGGTCAGCGTCGCGGTGGCGCCGGAGACGAACCGGGCGGTGAACGACACCACGTCCTCGTTCTCCACCGGCTCGCGTACGTCGCTCAGCCGGGCCTTGGCGTGGCCGACGACGGCGCCGAGCGGCACGGCCCGCTCCGTGACCACGGTGGAGAGCACGGCACCGCGCACCGACTCGATGGGCCCGCACAGGAACTCCGCGAGGTCGACGAGGTGGCTGCCGATGTCGGCCAGCGCTCCCGAGCCCGGCCCGCCCTTGTAGCGCCAGGACATCGGGCCCTCCGGGTCCACCGCGTAGTCGCACCAGTAGCGGCCGCCGAGCTGCACGGGCCGCCCGAGCGCCCCGGAGCCGACCAGGTCGCGGACGGCGGCGATGGCCGGCGACCGGCGGAAGGTGAAGCCGACCGCGGACTGGACCGGGGCCGCCTCGGCGGCCGCGACCATCGCCTCGGCGTCCTCGACGCTCGGCGCGAGCGGCTTCTCGCACAGCACGTGCTTGCCGGCGGCGAGCAGCGCCTCGACGACCTCGCGGTGCAGCGGGTTGGCCAGCACGACGCTGACCACGTCGACGTCGTCGGCGGCGGCCACGGCCTGCCAGGTGGAGTCGCTGCGCTGGTAGCCGTAGCGGCGCGCGGTGACCGCCGCCAGCTCCGGGTTCGCGTCGGCGACGCTGACCAGGCGGACCTCCGGCAGGCCCGGGCCGTAGAGCGTGGGGGCGGTCCGGTAGCCGGCGGCGTGCGAACGGCCCGCCATCCCGGCGCCGATGACGGCCACGCCGATGGGTCGACTCATGGTGGTTCTCCCTCATCTTTAAAGCGCTTTAAGGATTGGCTATGATGGTGCCGCCCCGGACCGGGGAGTGTCAAGGGTCACCAGCACAGGAGGAGCCGGATGAGCGGCACACCGCACCGCCGGCCGCGGCTCGAGGACGTCGCGGCCCGGGTCGGCGTGTCCACCGGCACCGTCTCCCTGGTGCTCCGCAACGCGCCGGGACCGAGCGCGGCCACCCGCGAGCGGGTCGCGGCGGCCGCCGCCGAGCTCGGCTACCGGCCGGACCGCGCGGCCAGCCTGCTGGCCCGGCGGCGGGCGCACCTGCTGGGCGTGATGCTCGACGTGCGCAGCACCTTCCACGCCGAGCTGGTCGCGGACCTGCACGACGCCGCGGAGACGGCCGGCTACGACGTGCTGCTCAGCACCGTCACGCCCACCCGGGCCTCCCGCCGCGCCATCGAGACGCTCGTGGACTCGCGCTGCGAGGCGCTGGTCCTGCTCGGGCCGGACGCCCCAACGGCGCGGCTCACCACCCTCGGCGAGCAGATCCCGGTCGTCGTCGTGGGCCGCAGGCTGCGGTCGGCCACCCTCGACGTGGTGCGCAGCGCCGACGACCACGGTGTCGCCGCCGCCGTCGACCACCTCGTCGGGCTGGGCCACCGCGACGTCACGTTCGTGGACGGCGGGGTGGGCACCATCGCCACCGACCGCCGCTCCGGCTACCTGCGCGCGATGCGCCGGCACGGCCTCGACGACCGGGTCCGGGTCCTCGCCCGGGAGCAGCACGAGGCGGCCGGCATCCGCGCCGCTGCCGAGCTGCTCGACGCCGGCACGCTGCCCACCGCGGTCGTCACCTTCAACGACCGGGTCGCCCTCGGGCTGCTCGACGCCCTGCTGCGCGCGGGCGTCCCCGTGCCCGAGCAGGTGTCCGTGGTGGGCTACGACGACAGCCCCTCGGCGCAGCTGCCCCACGTGGACCTGACGACGGTCAGCCAGGACACCCGCGCGCAGGCCGAGAACGCCGTGCGGGCAGCGGTCGAACGCCTCGACGGCGGCCGCACGACACCGCGCGAGGTGGTGCTCGAGCCCCGCCTCGTCGTACGCCGGAGCACGTCGGCGCCGCGGACGGGCAGCGCGGTCAACGGAGCAGCGGCACGGTCGACAGCACCGTGAACACCAGCACCAGGGACTCGAACCGCCGCTGGTCGAGGCGGCCGATGACCCGGCGACCCACGTAGGTGCCGACCAGCACGCACGGGACCAGCACCGCGTCCCGGACCAGGGACGTGGTCGAGATCAGCCCGAGGCCGATGCTGAACGGCACCTTGAACAGGTTGACCAGGAAGAAGAACCAGGCCGTCGTGCCGAGGAACCCGAGCATGCTCAGTCCGGACGACAGCAGGTAGAGCGACATCACCGCCCCGCCGGAGTTGGCCACCATCGTGGTGAACCCGGCGAGCGAGCCGTAGCTCCCCGTCGCCACGTGGTGCCGGACCCCCGAGCCGCCGCGCGCCGCTGGCCCGTTCCCGCGCCGTCGCAGCACCACGTGCACCAGCACCAGGCCCAGCAGGATCACTCCGATCGTCCGGCCCATGACCGTGTCGTCGACCCGGTCGACGAACACCACGCCGATGAGCACCCCGACCACCACGGCCGGCAGCAGGCGGAGCAGGGTGCCCCAGTGCGCGTGTGCCCGGTAGGCGCGGACCGCGACCACGTCCCCGACGAGGAGCAGCGGGAGCAGCAGCCCCGTCGACTCGCGCGCCGGCAGCACGGCCGCGAAGACGGCCACGCTGATCGCGGCGACGCCGCCGACCGCGGTCTTCGCGAACCCCACCAGCACGGCCGCGACCGCGAGCAGCACCCAGCTCGTGGGCCCGAGGTCCAGCACGCGTGCCCTCTCTCAGACCCGGGGTCCGGACGCACCGGGGGCGGGGCGCAGCACGACCGGGGAGCCGCTGCGCGCGGAGGCGTCCAGCGCCTGCAGCGTCGCGGCCTGCGCGACCGCGTCCGCGCGCGCGAACGGCAGCGGGGTGCCGGTCAGGGCCGCACGCGACACCACGTCGAGCTCGTGGCGGTACACCGCCCCCTCGTCCAGACCGAGCCGGCTGCCCGCGGGGATCTCGACGGGGATCGTCTCGGGCTCCTTGCCGCGGCGGAGCTCGAGCGCGGTGCTCACGCCGATCCACGGGTCGGGCACGACGAGCGAGCCGGTCGACCCCACCAGCTCCAGCTCGTCGCGACGGGTGTGCGTGAGCCCGACGTCGAGCTGGCCGAGCACGCCGTCGTCCAGCTGCAGCGACGCCACCATCCGCAGGTCGACGCCGTCGTCGTCGTAGACCGCCTCGGCGTGGACGCGTCGCGGCTCCCCGCCGAACAGCCGCAGGGCGCTGGCGCAGTAGCAGCCGAGGTCGAGGTACGCGCCGCCGCCGAGGCCCCGGACCCGGCGGATGTCACCTTCCGGCACGTCCACGGTGAGCGCGGCGCGCACCAGCAGCAGGTCACCGATCGCCCCGTCGTGCACGAGCTCGCGGGCCAGCTGCGTCTGCGGGTGGTAGCGCCACATCAGCGCCTCGGCGCACAGCCGGCCGGCGGACTCGGCCGCCGCGAAGCACCGGTCCGCGTCCGCGGCGCTGGTGGCGAACGGCTTCTCGCACAGCACGTGCTTGCCGGCCTCCAGCGCCTTGACGGTCCACTCGGTGTGCAGGCTGATCGGGAGGGCGACGTACACCGCGTCGACCTCGTCCGAGGCCAGCATCTCCTCGTAGGAGCCGAACGAGTGCGGCAGCCCGCTCTCGCGGGCGAACGCCTCGGCCTTGGCGCCGTCGCGGCTCGCGACCGCGACGAACTCGGCGGTCTCCGAGCCGCGGTTCGCCTCGACGACGAGCCGTCCGATGGCGGCCGTGGACAGCAGGCCCCAGCGCAGCGACATCATGGTCCTCCCGACCTCAGAGCCGGCCCGCGACGAACTGCGCCACGCCGTGGCCGAAGGACCAGTCCTCGCGGGCGTTCTCGGTCACCGAGACGACCAGGTCCTCGGGCCGCAGCCCGGTGCGGTCCTGCAGCCGCTCGGCCAGCCGGGCGTACATCGCCTGCTTCTGCTCCTGGCTGCGGCCCTGCTGGACCACCTGCACCAGCACCACCTTGTCGGTGCGCTCGATCCCGAGGCCGGAGTCCTGGAGGACCAGGTGCCCCGGCCGGTGCTCGGTGAGAACCTGGTAGCGGTCCCGCGGTGGCGCCGCGAAGACCTCCTCCATGACCTCCTGCACGGTGTCGAGGAGCGTGCGGAGCTCCTCGTCCGAGCGGCCCTCGAGCACGTCGACCCGGACCAGCGGCATGGTCAGCCCCAGCCCTTGGTGCGACGCGCGATCTCCTCGCGCATGAAGAGGCTGGACTCCCGGGCCCGGTCCTCCCAGGCGAAGACGCAGACGGTCATGATCGTCTCGTCGCGGCGGTGGAACTCCAGCCGGCCGAGGGTCTCGAAGAACTCGTCCCAGTCGACCTCGCCCTGGCCGATGTCCAGGTGCTGGTGCACCCGGGCCGTCGACCCCGGCGGGTTCACGATGTAGCGCAGCCCGGACGACGCCCGGTGGTCGAACGAGTCGGCGACGTGCAGGTGCGTCAGCAGGCGGCCGGCGTACTCCATGATCCCGGCGATGTCCCCGCCCTGGTGGAACGTGTGCGGGGCGCAGTACAGGAAGGACACCAGCGACGAGTTGATGCCGCGCACCATGTCCACGGCGACCTTGCCGTCCTCGACGAAGTCGTCGGGGTGCGGCTCGAGGCGGAGCTGGACGCCCTCCCGCTCGAACACCGGCAGCAGCTCCTCCATGGACCGCCAGAACTGCGCCTCGCTGCGGCTGGCCTGCTCGGGCCGGCCGTTGAACTCGGAGTTCATCACCCGGCAGTCGAGGTCGACGGTGAGCTGGATGGCCCGCTTCCAGTAGCGGACCGCCGCCTGCCGCTCGACCTCGTCGGGCCCGGACCAGCGGTACAACGGCAGGTGGCAGGCCACCCCGACGCCCGCCGCGTCGAGCGCCGCCTTGAACTTCGTCACTACGTCCCGGTTGGCCCGCGGGTGCAGGAAGAACGGCGTGAAGTCCTCGCGCGGCGAGAGCTCGATCCACTCGTAGCCGAGGTCGGCGACCAGGCCGGGCAGCTCGAGCAGCGGGGTGCTGCGGAACATGTACGGGTCCAGGGCGAGCTTCACCGCTCGGCCTCCTTGGCGTAGAGGTCGGGCTTGTCGCGGAGCGTGACCGGGACCTTGGCGCCGCTGCGCAGCGCCTCGACGGCGGCGTCGGAGACCACGGCTGCGGCGTACCCGTCCCAGGAGCTCGGACCGGTCGCCCCGCGGCCGGCCGCGACCGCGTCCACCCACTCCTGGAGCTCCACGTCGTAGGCGCGCAGGAACCGCTCGCGCCAGTCCTCGGGCACCCGGCCGGACACCGTGCCGCCGCGCCGGACCAGCACCGGCGCCGAGTCGGCCAGCGCCACCGTCCCGTCCTCGCCGACGACCTCCCCGCGGATGTCGTAGCCGTAGCGGATGTTCACCGACGTCTCGACGTCGACCAGCGCGCCCGACTCCGTCTCGAACAGCATCAGCAGCGGGTCCTGCAGTTCACCGCCGTGCCGGCTCCGCCGCGGCGTGAGCACGGTGGCGGACACGAGCTCCTCCCCCAGCAGCCACCGCACGGTGTCGAAGTCGTGCACCGCGGTGTCGGTGATCGCCATCTCGCGGGTGTAGTGCTCCGGCACCGACGGGTTGCGGTGCCGCGAGTGCACCATCAACGGCGAGCCGATGTCGCCGCTGTCGACGACCCGCTTCATCGCCCGGTACGCCGCGTCGTACCGGCGCATGAAGCCCACCTGGACCAGCCGCCGGCCCGCCTCGACCTCGGCGTCGATGATCCGCGAGCAGGCCTCCTCCGTGGTCGCGAGCGGCTTCTCGCAGAACACCGGCTTGCCGGCCCACAGCGAGGCGAGTACGTACTCCTCGTGCGTCGGCCCCCAGGACGCGACGATGACGGCCTGCACGTCGGGGTCGGCGATCAGCTCCTCGCCGGTGGCGTGGACCCGCGCCGGCACCGGCAGCGAGTCGGCCACCTCCTTGGTGCGCACGGCGTCGACGTCGGTGACGGCGACGACCCGTGAGCCCGCGAGGACGTGGGTGAGCCGGCGGATGTGGTCCTGGCCGATCATGCCGACGCCGATGACGCCGATGGTGACGGTCATGGTGACTCCTGTCTGGAACGGGTGGTCTGGGAGCGCGGTCAGCCGTCGACCCCGACACCACGCAGGTAGTCGCGGGTACGACGGGCGATGGGCTCGGGCTTGTCGAAGGGTGCTGGGTACATGTCCTGCTCGACGACGACGAAGAGCTCGGCGTCGAGCCCGTCCAGCGCCTCGACCACGGACGGGATGTCCGGCAGGCCGGCCGGCGGCTCGCAGCTGGCGCCCATCGCGACCGCCTGGCCGAACGCCAGGTCCTCCCGCTCGGCCCGCTCCACGATCGCCGGGTCCATCTGCTTGATGTGGACGTAGCCGATCCGGTCCGGGTAGCCGCGGATGATCGCGACGTTGTCGGCCCGGGTGTAGGCGAGATGACCGGTGTCCAGGCACAGGTTGACCCACCGCGGGTCGGTCTCGTCGAGGAACCGCTCGGTCTGCGCCTGGGTCTCCACGTGGCTGTCGGCGTGCGGGTGGAACTGCAGCTTGAGCCCGTAGTCCTCGGCGACGATCTTCCCGAGCTCGTTGGTCGAGGTCACCAGGGTCTTCCAGGCGCCCTCGTCCAGCTCCGCCGGCTCGAGGTAGGCACCGGTCTCGTCGTCCCGGTAGCCCGGGACCGGCACGAAGACCAGGTGCTCGGCCCCGACCGCCCGGGTCAGCTCGGCGACCTTGCGGGTCGCCTCCTCGATCGCCGGGAAGTCGTCGGCCCGGTGCAGCCCGCTGTACCCGTGCATCGTTCCGGCGGCGACCTTGAGGTTGCGCCGGTCGAGCTCGTCGCGGAGCCGGTCCGGGTCCGTGGGGAGGTAGCCGTACGGCCCGAGCTCCAGCCACTCGTACCCGACCCCCGCCAGCTCGTCGAGGAAGCGGTCCCACGGCGTCTGCTTCGGGTCGTCGGCGAACCAGACGCCCCACGAGTCGGGGCAGCTGCCGAGCAGGAGGCGACGTGGCGCCGTCGTCATACGGTGTCCTTCCGCTGGGCAGGGTCCTCGGCCGGCTTCTGGGCAGGCTCACCGTTGCTGCTGCCGGTGCCGCGGCCGGGGCCGCGCCGCAGCTCGTGGCTCAGCGCGTCGAGCTCGTCGCCGCCGGCCATCTGCTGGGTGAGCTCGTCGAGGGAGATGTCGTCCCGCTTGGTGTCGAGCGCCATCTTCCCGCGGTTCAGCAGCACCATGTGGTCGCCGACCATGTAGGCGTGGTGCGGGTTGTGCGTGATGAAGATGACGCCCAGACCCTGGTCGGCCGCCGCCCGCACGTACCTCAGCACCACCCCGGACTGCTTGACGCCGAGCGCGGCGGTCGGCTCGTCGAGAATCAGCACGCGGGCCCCGAAGAACACCGCCCGGGCGATCGCGACGCACTGCCGCTGGCCACCGGACAGGCTGCCGATCGGCGCGTCGATGTCCGGCAGGTCGATGCCCATCTTGTGCAGCTCCTGCTTGGCGGTCTCCTTCATCTCGTCGACCCTCAGGCGCCGGATCGGCCAGGGGCCGTCGGTCTCCTCGGACCCGAGGAAGAAGTTGCGCCACACCGGCATGAGCGGCACCACGGCGAGGTCCTGGTAGACCGTGCCGATGCCGTGGTCGAGCGCCTCGCGCGGCGAGCCCAGCTTCACGGAGTGGCCGTCGACGAGCAGCTCGCCCTCGTCGTGCTGGTGCCGTCCGGAGATGATCTTGATCAGCGTGGACTTGCCGGCGCCGTTGTCCCCGAGGACACAGGTCACCTCGCCCTTGCCGACCTTGAGGTTGATCCCCTTCAGCGCGGTGATGTTCCCGTAGGACTTGCCGACGTCCTTGAGCTGCACCAGCGGTACGCCGGTCGGGATCTCCTCGAGCGAGGCTTCTGCGATGTCTTGCGTCATGTCCGTCATCTCCTTCGTCATCTCCGCGAGGCTTGGTTCTTGACCCAGAGGTTGGTCACGGTGGCCAGCAGCAGCATCAGACCGAGGAAGAACTTCACCCAGTCCGGGTTCCAGCCGGCGTAGACGATGCCCTGGTTGGTCATGCCGTAGATGAAGGCGCCGATCGCGGCGCCGACCGCCGTGCCGTAGCCACCGGTCAGCATGCAGCCACCGATCACGGCCGCGATGATGAAGATGAACTCGTTGCCCACGCCCTCACCGGACTGCACCGTGTCGAAGCGGAACAGCAGGTGCATGCCGGAGAACCAGGCGAGGAAGCCGACGCCCATGAACAGCCCGATCTTGGTCTTCGCAACCGGCACGCCGACCGCGCGGGCGCTCTCCGCGTCACCGCCGACCGCGTAGATCCAGTTGCCCACCTTGGTGCGCAGCAGGATCCAAGTGGCGATCGCCACGAAGATCAGCCAGTAGATGACCGTGATCCGGACCGAGACGCCGCCGATGTTGAACTCGGAGGCGAAGATCTTGCTGGCGAGGTTGTACCCGTCCATGTCCTGGATGCTCTGGCTGGCGACCTGGCCGGTCAGCAGCTTCGTGACCGCGAGGTTGAGCCCTTGCAGCATCAGGAAGGATCCCAGCGTGATCAGGAAGCTCGGGATCCCCGTGCGCATGACGAGGTAGCCGTTGACGAACCCGATCGCCAGCGCCATCGCCAGTCCGAACAGGACGCCGACCCAGACGTTGAGGCTGAACTGGAACGCGAACAGCGACGCGGCCAGCGCGGACGTGGTCACGGCCACGCCGGCGGACAGGTCGAACTCACCGCCGATCATCAGCAGGGCGACGCCGACGGCCATGATCCCGTAGGTCGAGCTGACGTAGAGGACCGTCGAGAGGGCCGCGGCGCTCCGGAACGGCTCCGCGACCACGAAGAAGAAGACGTAGATCACGATCGCGCCGACGAGGGACCCGAGCTCGGGCCGCCCGAGGAGCTTGTGCAGCAGCGAGTGGGGCTTGACCCGTTCGTCGACCGTGGGCGTGGGGGCACTGACAGTTGCCTGACTCATGGTTCTCTCCAAGGGTTCCGGGCGGGAGGCCCGGGGGCCGGATCGGCCCCCGGTCCCCGTCACCGACGTGTCATCGGGTGCCGCGCTTGGCGTACGCCGCCACGGTCTTGATGTTGCTCTGGTCGATGAACGACGGCCCGGTGAGCACGGTCTTGCCGCCACCGAGGACGTTGCCGTTCGTGAGGTACAGCCACAGCGAGTCGATCGCCTCGTAGCCCTGGAGGTAGGGCTGCTGGTCGATCGCCCACTTCACGGAGCCGTTCTCGACGGCCGCGACGAGCTGTGCGTTGGTGTCGAACGTGACCACCTGGGCCGAGCTGCCCGCGTCCTTCACCGACTGGACCGCCGCCAGCGCGAACGGCGCCCCGAGGGTGATCACCCGGTCGATGCTCTTGTCCTGCGCGAGCTTGGCCTGGATGTCCGACTGCACCGACGGCATGTTGCGGCCGTTGACGTAGAGCTTGTCGGTCGTCCCGCCGGTGAAGCCCTTCTGGACACCGGCGCACCGGGCCTCGAGCTGCACCTGCCCCTGCTCCTGCACCACGCACAGGACGTGCTTCGCGCCGTCCTTGGCGAGCCGGGCGCCCGCAGCCTCACCGGCCACGGACTCGTCCTGACCGAAGTACATGAGCGCCCCGGTCTTGGTCCAGTCGTTGACGCCGGCGTTGAACTCGACGACCGGGATCCCGGCCGCGACCGCCTTCTTCACCGGCGGGGTGAGCGCGCCCGGGTTCGGCAGCGTGGTCGCGAGCGCGTCCACCTTGCTGTCGATGGCGCTCTGGATCAGGTCGGCCTGCTTGGGCGCCTGCGGGTCGTTGGAGTAGACCAGCTGGATGTTGTCCTTCGCGGCGGCCGCCTGCGCGCCCTTGCGGATGAGGTCCCAGAACGTGTCGCCGGGAGCCTCGTGGGTGATCATCGCGATCTTGTAGCGCGGGGTGCTGGCGACGTTGCCGCCGCTCCCCCCGCTGTTCTGCTGCTGCTGCTCCTGCTTGCCACCGGTGCTCGAGCAGGCCGCGGCGCTGAGCGCGAGTGCCGCAACCGCCGCGATCGCGGCCAGTCGACGACGAGGGCTGGTCATCTTGTCTCCTTCGGTTCCCGGCGAGCGCCGGCTCGCTGTTTGTTGGGGTGTGCTCGGGCGGCGGGGCGACCGCGCCGGGGTCTAGGGGCTGACCTGTCAGGTGTTGACGGGGAAGTGGTAGCTGGCGCCGGCCGGGTGCTCGACGTGCGGCCACCGCGAGGTGACCACCTTCGACCGGGTGTAGAACGCGACGCCGTCCATGCCGTGGATCCGGGACTGGCCGAACAGGGAGTCCTTCCAGCCGCCGAAGGAGTAGTAGGCCATCGGGACGGGGATGGGGACGTTGATCCCGATCATCCCGACCTTGACCCCGCGCTGGAACCGGCGCGCGGACTCGCCGCTCGAGGTGAAGATCGCGGTCCCGTTGCCGTAGGGGTTGCCGTTGACGAGGGCGATCGCGGCGTCGACGGTGTCGGCACGGACCACCGAGAGCACCGGGCCGAAGATCTCCTCGCGGTAGACGTCCATCTCCGTGGTGACCCGGTCGATGACGGTGGGGCCGACCCAGAACCCGTCCTCGTGGCCGGGCACCGAGAGCGACCGGCCGTCCACGGTCAGCGTGGCCCCCTGCTGCTCCCCGGAGCCGATCAGCCCGACGATGCGGTCGCGGGCCGCCGCGGTGACCACCGGGCCCATCTCGCTGCCCGCGTCCCGGCCGGGCCCGACCTGGACCTTCCGGGCCTTGGCCGCCACCGCCTCCACGACTGCGTCGGCGGCGTCCCCCACGGCCACCGCGGCCGAGATCGCCATGCACCGCTCGCCCGCGGAGCCGAACGCCGCCGCGACCAGGTGGTCGGAGGCGAAGTCGACGTCCGCGTCCGGGAGCACGACGGCGTGGTTCTTCGCGCCGCCGAGCGCCTGGACGCGCTTGCCGTTGGCCGTCCCGCGCTCGTGGATGTACTTCGCGATCGGCGTGGAGCCCACGAAGGAGACCGCAGCCACGTCCGGGTGGTCGAGCAGGGCGTCGACCGACTCCTTGTCACCGTGCACGACGTTGAACACGCCGTCGGGGAGGCCGGCCTCCGCCCACAGCTCCGCGACCAGCATGGACGCCGAGGGGTCGCGCTCGCTGGGCTTGAGCACGAAGGTGTTGCCGGTGGCGATCGCCACCGGGTGCATCCACATCGGCACCATGATCGGGAAGTTGAACGGGGTGATCCCGGCGACGACACCGAGCGGCTCGCGGAACGAGAAGACGTCCACGCCGCCGGAGACCTGGTCGGAGTACTCCCCCTTGACCAGGTGCGGGATGCCGCACGCGAACTCGACGACCTCGAGCCCGCGCTGCACCTCGCCGAACGCGTCCGAGACGACCTTGCCGTGCTCGTCGGAGATCACCTCGGCGAGCTCCTTGGCCCGGGCGTCCACCAGCTCACGGAAGCGGAACAGCACCTTGGCCCGCTTGGAGAGCGAGGACTGGCCCCACTCCTCGAACGCGCGCCGGGCCGAGGCGACGGCAGCGTCGACGTCCGCGGTGGCGGCCAGCACGACCTCCGCCTGCTGCTGTCCCGTCGCGGGGTTGTAGACCGGACCTCGGCGGGTGCCCTCGCCGGGGGTCCGGCGCCCGTCGATCCAGTGCTCGATCGTGTTCACAGTGCTCACCTCGTCAGGAGTCGCGGCTGGGGGTCAGGTACGCGCGCTGGTCGCGCTTGTGCTCGTCGTAGGTCTTGCGTGCCTGCTGCGTGCTGTCCAGGGCGGCGGTCTCCGGGACGACCACGTCCCACCAGGACTCCGAGGACGGCGCGTTGACCAGGGGGTCGGTCTCCACGTGCACCACGACGGGCCCGGGCACCGACCGCGCCTCGACGAGCTTCGCGCGGAAGTCGTCGACGGTCGTCGCGCGGAGCACCGTCGCCCCGAGGCTCTCCGCGTTGGCGGCCAGGTCGACCGGCAACCGCTCGCCGTCGAGCCGGCCGCTGGTCTCGTCGCGGAACCGGTAGCGCGTCCCGAACCGCTGCGACCCGAGGTTCTCCGACAGGTCGCCGATCGAGTGGAAGCCGTGGTTCTGCACCAGGACGACGATGAGCTTGAGGTTCTCCTGGACCGCCGTCACCAGCTCCTGGGCCATCATCAGGTAGGAGCCGTCGCCGACCATCACGTAGACGTCGCGGTCGGGGCAGGCCATCTTCACGCCGAGCCCGCCGGCCACCTCGTAGCCCATGCAGGAGTAGCCGTACTCGACGTGGTAGCCCTTCGGGTCCCGGGTCCGCCACAGCTTGTGGAGGTCGCCGGGCATCGAGCCGGCGGCGCAGACCACGACGTCGCGCGGGCCGGAGACCTCGTTGACCACGCCGATGACCTCGGACTGGGCCGGCAGCGGGCCGTGCCCGAGCGTGTAGGCGTGCTCGACGGTGGCGTCCCACTCCTGCGCCAGGTCCGCCGCCCGCTGCTGGTACGACGGGTCGGTGCGCCAGCCCGCGAGGGCCTCGGTCGCCGCGGTCAGGGTCTCCCGCGCGTCGGCGAGGACCGAGACGCCCGCGTGCTTGTGCGCGTCGATCGGCGCCACGTTGACGTTGACGAACCGGACGTCCGGGTCCTGGAAGGCGGTGCGCGAGGCCGTGGTGAAGTCGCTGTACCTGGTGCCGATGCCGATCACGACGTCGGCCTCGCGGGCCAGGGCGTTCGCGGCCGTCGTACCGGTGCTGCCGACGGCGCCGACGGACAACGGGTGGTCGTAGGGCAGGGAGCCCTTGCCCGCCTGGGTCTCCGCGACCGGGATCCCGGTGGCCTCGGCGAAGGCGCGCAGCGCGTCGGTCGCGGCGCTGTAGCCGACGCCGCCACCGGCGACCACGAGCGGCCGCCGGGCCGAGCGGACCACGTCGAGGGCGCGGGCCAGCGCGGCGGGCTCGGGCAGCGGCCGGGCCACGTGCCAGACCCGCTTGGCGAACAGCTCCGCGGGCCAGTCGTGCGCCTCGGCCTGCACGTCCTGCGGCAGGCACACCGTGACCGCGCCGGTCTCCACGGGGTCGGTGAGCACCCGCATCGCGCCGAGCAGGGCCGCCGGCAGCTGCTCGGGACGCCACACCCGGTCGAAGAACCGGGACAGCGGCCGGAACGCGTCGTTGACGGTCACGTCGTAGCCCGCGGGGCTCTCGAGCTCCTGGAGCACCGGGCTGGACACGCGGGTGGCGAAGATGTCGCTGGGCAGCAGCAGCACGGGCAGCCGGTTGATGGTGGCCAGGGCCGCGCCGGTCAGCATGTTCGTGGAGCCGGGACCGATCGACGCGGTGCAGGCGAGCGTGGCCAGCCGGTTGCGCATCCGGGCGAACGCGGCGCTGGCGTGCACCATGCCCTGCTCGTTGCGGGCGAGGTAGTAGGGCAGGACGTGCGGGTCCTCGGTCTCCATCTCCAGGAGCGCCTGCCCGACGCCCGCCACGTTGCCGTGCCCGAAGATCCCGAAGACGCCCTCGACGAGCCGCTGCTCGACGCCGTCCCGCTCGCTCCACTGCTGGGCGAGGAACCGGACGGTCGCCTGGGCGACGGTGAGCCGGACGGTGCCGGCGCCGGTGCGGTTCATGCGCGTCCCTCCTGCGGGGTGGTCGTCGGCGAGGTGAGCGGCAGCCGGGGGTCGGGGTCCTGGTCGGCCCAGGTGTCGCGCACCCAGGTGTGCGCCGGGTCGTCGCAGATCAGCCACGCCCGGTCGGCGGACGGGCCGGCCATCACGTTCAGGTAGTAGAGGTGGTAGCCGGGAGCGGCCATCGACGGCCCGTGCCAGCCGTGCGGCACCAGCACCACGTCGCCGCTGCGCACCTCGGCGGTCACGTCGATCGGGCGGTCCGCGGTGCCGTAGACCCGGTGGTAGCCGAGGCCCGGTCCCGCCGGACCGTCGGCGACCTCGAAGTAGTAGATCTCCTCGAGCACGGACTCCTCGCCGGGCCGGTCCTCGTCGTGCTTGTGCGGCGGGTACGACGACCAGTTGCCGCCCGGCGTGAGCACCTCGACCGCGATCAGCCGGTCCGCCTCGAACGAGTCGGCCGAGCAGAAGTTGTTGACCTGCCGGCTGCACGAGCCGGCCCCCCTGATCTCCACCGGTACGTCGCCGGCGGCGCGGTAGCGCGGCTCCAGCCGACGGTCGCACCGGGCGGAGGCGAGCGCGAACCGGCCGCCCTCGCGGGACCGGACCGTCAGCTCGCTGTCGCGGGGCACGTACGCCATGTCCGACACCCCCTCGAAGACGCTGGGGCGGCCGGCCAGCTCGAAGGTCTCCCCGGCGCAGGTGACGCTGCAGGCGCCGGACAGGGGCAGCACGACGTACTCCTCGGGTCCGGTGGGCAGCGTGTGCTCCCCTCCCGGCTCGAGACGCAGCACCCGCAGCGAGGACTGCTGCCAGCCGGCGGACTCGGGCGTGACCACGAGCTCGAACGGCCCGTCGCCGGCGGAGCCGGCGGGGACGTGCAGCCGCTGGTCGGAGACGCGGGTGGTGGTCACAGCAGGCTCACCGCCCGGTCGACGGCGCCGGCGACGTCGCCGTCGGTCGGGTAGAGCAGGGAGCGTCCCACCACGAGGCCCTTGGCGGTGGGCAGCTTGAGGACCTGCTCGAAGGCGTCGAACGCCGCGTCCGGGTCGTCGGGGACCTCGCCGCCGAGCAGCACCGCGGGCAGCGTGGATGCGGCGAGCACCTGCTCCATCCCGGCGACGTCGTCGGTGACGGGCAGCTTCAGCCAGGTGAACGCCGAGGACGAGCCGAGCCCGGCGGCGACGGTGACGGAGCGGATCACGGCCTCGGTGGACAGGTCGTTGCGGACCCGGCCGTCGACGCGGTGGGAGATGAACGGCTCCACCATCGCCATCAGCCCCCGCGAGGCGAGCGCGCTGACGGCGCGGGAGCAGGACTCGATGGTCGCGGCGGTGGCGGCGTCCTCGGGGTCGATGCGCAGCAGCATCTTCCCGGCGTCGAAGCCCATCGCGGCGATCCGGTCCGCGTCGTAGCCGGTGAACCGGTCGTCGATCTCGAACGTCGTGCCCGCGAGACCACCGCGGTTCATCGAGCCCACGACGACCTTGCCCTCGAGCGCGCCGAGCAGCAGCAGGTCCTCCAGGATGTCGGCGGTGCCGAGCACGCCGTTGACCTCGGGACGGGAGAGCGCGATGCACATGCGTTCCAGCAGCGTCGCGCGGTCGGCCATCGCCAGCGCGTCCTCGCCGGCCCGCAGCGCCCCGCGGGCGGGGTGGTCGGCGGCGATCACCATGAGCCGCCCGCCCGGGCCGAGGAAGGACGTGGGCCGGGACCGCGCCGCGGCGCGCTCGGCGATCTCCTGCGGGTGGCTCGTCCGGATGTCGACGAGCGTGCGGACGTCGACCACGAGATCAGACACGGCTGGCCTCCTCGAGCCGGGTGAGGACCTCGTCCTCGGTGGGCATCGCCGAGGAGCACTCGAGGCGGGAGGCCACGATCGCGCCGGCGACGTTGGCGAAACGGAGCACCTTCTCCAGCGGCCAGCCGGCGAGCAGGCCGTGGCAGAGCGCACCGCCGAACGCGTCACCGGCCCCGAGGCCGTTGACCACGTCGACCGGGTACGGCGGCACCTCGACCGTCTCCTCGGCGGTGCGGGCGAGCACGCCCTTGGGGCCCTGCTTGACGATCGCCAGCTCGACGCCGTGCTCCAGCAGCGCGTCGGCCGCCCGGCCCGGCTCGTCCTCGCCGACGGCGGTCAGGCACTCGTCGAGGTTGCCGACCGCGACGGTCGCCTGGCCGAGGACCTGCTGCACCTGCTCGCGGGCCGCCTCGCGGCTCTCCCAGAACATCGGCCGGTAGTCCAGGTCCAGGACCGTGTGCTCGCGCCGGCCTCGAGCCTCGAGCGCGGCGTGGTGGGCGGTCCGGCTGGGCTCTGCCGAGAGACCCGTGACCGTGCACCAGAACACCCCGGCCTCGCGCACGGCGTCCAGGTCCAGGTGGTCGGCGGTGATCTGCAGGTCGGCCGCGAGCGGCGTACGACCGTAGAAGTAGAGCGGGAAGTCGTCGGGCGGGAAGATCTCGCAGAAGGTGACCTGGGTCGGGGTGCCGG
>Ga0308174_10000382_pt1 | contig 18398 bp, 13 predicted proteins | sample PhyPR2_FD_203894 | JGI IMG/M metagenome (GOLD analysis project Ga0308174, IMG submission 203894) | Soil microbial communities from UC Gill Tract Community Farm, Albany, California, United States - DLSLS.P.R2 | ecosystem: Environmental > Terrestrial > Soil > Agricultural land | place: USA... | reverse complement strand
CCTCCGCAGGGATGCCCGATTCAAGATATTGATGAGCCGAATCGGACGGCCATCATAGACCGGAGAGCGTGCCGCCGTAACCCGGTCATCACGGAGGATGCCAGAAAGTTTTTCCGCGTCCTTTCAATGGATTAGCCCGAAAAATTCTGCGGCGCCTTGTAGTCTCGCGGCAGGAATCTGTATGTCTACACCAGCTCAAATCGCCGCTAATCAGAAGAATTCGCAGCTCTCTACCGGTCCCAAATCCGAAGGCGGCAAATCCGTTTCCTCCCGGAACAATTTCCGCCACGGCTTCACGGGCGAATTTAGGGTTCTCAGTTGGGAGAACCAGGAGGAATTCAGCCGGCTCAGTCAGCAGCTGGGCGAAGAGCACCAGCCTTCCACAGCCACCGAAACCCTGCTCGTCACGCAAATGGCCCAGGCATGGTGGCTGCGCAGCCGCGCCCTGGTGCTCCAGAATAGCTGCTTTGCGGATTCCGTAGATGAGAAACAGCTTGCGCTCTACCTCCGCTACCAGACCACCCATGAGCGCGCCTTCTATAAAGCATTGAACACGTTTCTAAAGCTCAGAGCCGAAAAGAGAAGATCCGACTTTGGCTTCGAATCGCACCAAGAGAAACAGAGCCGCGCGCGCCAGCAAGCGGAACTCCGTCAGAACCGTGCGAACCAGCAGGCCGAGGAGCATGCCCGCCGCCAGGCGGTCGAAAAGCGCCGCCAGGAATTGCACAGATGGACCGTTCTGCTCGCTCAGGCGCGCGTCGATAACCAGGAACTGCAAAACATGAAGCTCGAAACCCCCGAAAACTACGATACAGAGCGCGTTCACCGCATCATTGCCGCCGAAAAGGCAGCCTGAAGCCCAAAACGCCGCCTGACGTTGAAACCACCTCCCAAACGTGCTCAAATAAAGTGATCGGCCCACCGGTCATGCTGCAAATCCTTGCAGCGCTTCAAAGGAATCTTAGGAGCTTATTAGTTGGAGCAAGCAGTTCTCGCCCTGGAGGACGGAACGGTCTTCGAGGGTACCAGCTTTGGTGCGCCTGTACAACGCACCGGCGAAGTGGTTTTCAATACAGCTATCACCGGTTATCAGGAAATCTTCACCGATCCTTCCTATTGCGGCCAAATTGTGGTCCTTACCAACCCCCAGATTGGCAATTACGGGGCGAACCAGGACGATTGCGAGTCCAGTGTTCCCTATATAGAAGGGTTGGTCGTGCGCGAGATCTCGCCCGTTGCGAGTAACTGGCGCGCGGATGACCGGGCGGAACATTTTCTGGGCAAGCACGGGATCCCGGTTATCGCAGAGATAGATACGCGCAGCCTGGTCCGGCTCCTGCGGGAGCGGGGCGCAATGCGCGGCATCATTGCCACCGGCGCGTACGACCGCGACGAGCTTGTGAAAGCAGCCCGTAGCGCTCCAGCCATGACCGGTCAGAATCTGGTTTCAAAGGTTTCTACTTCGAGCAGCTACGAATGGACCTCGGGTGTCGAGCCGGTCTCCGCCTCCGACAAGCCGCCCGCGCCGGATGAACCGCGGTTCCACGTTGTGGCGTACGATTATGGCATCAAGCGCAACATCCTGCGTCATTTGGTACAGATCGGATCCCGCGTAACTGTTGTACCCGCCGATACCAGCGCCGCCGATGCTCTCGCACTCCGGCCCGATGGCGTGTTTCTTTCGAATGGTCCTGGCGATCCGGAGCCGCTCGAACAACAGTCCCGCGAAGTGAAAAACCTGATCGGTAAAGTGCCGGTTTTCGGCATCTGTCTGGGGCACCAGCTTCTGGGCCTGGCACTCGGCGGAAGGACATACAAACTGAAATTCGGGCACCACGGCGCGAACCATCCCGTACTGAATCATAAGACCGGCAAAATCGAAATCACCTCTCAAAATCACGGCTTCTGCGTCGATCCAGATTCGCTCCGCGATTCCGATGTCGAGATCACGCACGTCAATCTGAACGATCAGACCGTGGAAGGGTTCCGGCACCGAAGCGAGCAGGTCTTTTGCGTCCAGTATCATCCCGAAGCTGCGCCGGGCCCGCATGATTCGCATTACCTGTTTAACCAATTTGCCGAAGTGATGAAGGAGAACCGGCGCTAATCATGCCGAAGCGAACCGATCTCAAGCGGATCATGATCATCGGCTCCGGGCCGATTGTGATCGGCCAGGCGTGCGAATTCGATTACTCCGGCGTGCAGGCTTGCAAGGCGCTGCGGCAGGAGGGTTACGAAGTCATCCTGATCAATTCAAATCCGGCGACCATTATGACCGATCCGGAACTTGCGGACCGGACCTACGTTGAGCCACTCACTCTGGCTTTCGCGACAGAGGTGATACGCAAAGAGCGGCCTCACGCGGTACTTTCAACCGTTGGCGGCCAGACCGCATTGAATCTTGCCGTAGAACTGGCCGAATCGGGCGTACTCGATGAATACGGGGTTGAGTTGATTGGGGCAAAAATCGACGCCATCAAAAAGGCCGAAGATCGTCTGCTGTTCAAGGATGCGATGCGGAAGATCGGGCTCGACATGACCCAATCGCAACTGGTGAACAATATCGACGACGGCCTCCAATTTGCAGAGCGGATCGGCTACCCCATTATTCTGCGGCCCAGCTTCACGCTTGGCGGTACAGGCGGAGGCATCGCCTACAACCGCGAGGAACTGGCCGAAATTCTGGAGCGCGGCATCGACCTCTCGCCGGTGCACGAAGTGCTGGTCGAAGAGAGCGTGCTCGGGTGGAAGGAATATGAGCTGGAGGTCATGCGCGATCTCGCCGGCAATGGCATCATCGTCTGCTCCATCGAAAACTTCGATCCCATGGGCGTGCATACCGGCGATTCCATTACGGTCGCTCCTGCGCAAACGCTCACGGATCGCGAATACCAGATGATGCGCGACGCCGCGCTGCGCTGCCTTAACGAGATTGGCGTCGATACTGGCGGCTCCAACGTCCAATTCGCGATCAATCCGGAGAATGGCCGCATGGTCATCGTGGAAATGAATCCCCGCGTTTCTCGAAGCTCTGCGCTGGCCTCCAAAGCAACCGGTTTCCCGATCGCGAAAATCGCTGCTAAGCTGGCTGTCGGCTATCGTCTCGACGAGATCAAGAACGACATCACCCGCGCCACTCCAGCTTGTTTCGAGCCCACCATCGACTACGTTGTGGTGAAGATCCCCCGCTGGCAGTTCGAGAAATTTCCGGGAGCGGAGCCCGTTCTCGGAACCCAGATGAAATCGGTTGGCGAGGTGATGGCGATTGGCCGAACCTTCAAGCAAGCTCTAGGCAAAGGAATGCGGAGCCTTGAAACGGGGAAATCCTCCAGTGCGAAGTCGCTCGATCCCGATCTGATTGCCAAGCGCCTGATTACGCCGAATCCGGACCGCCTTGAGTACATCCGCTTTGCCTTTGCCAGCGGCTACACGGTAGACCAGGTGTTTGAGATGACCAGTATCGATCGCTGGTTTCTGCTGCAGGTTTGGGAAATGGTGGCGCTCGAAGCGTCGCTTGCCGGCCGGTCGCTCGATTCCATCTCCGCGAAAGAGTTCAGTAAGTTGAAGCGCAGCGGCCTGGGCGACCGCCAGATTGCCGAAATCATCGGCGCGGAGCCGTTACAAGTTCGAGCAACGCGCCGAAAACTCGGTGTCCACGCGGTCTTCAACCGGGTTGATACCTGCGCTGCGGAGTTCCAGAGCTTCACGCCCTATCTCTATTCCAGCTATGAATCGGAAGATGAGGCGGCGCCCACCGATCGCAAGAAGGTCGTGATTTTGGGAAGCGGGCCCAACCGGATTGGGCAGGGCATTGAGTTCGATTACTGCTGCTGTCACGCCTCCTTCGCGCTCCAGGATTTCGGCTATGAGTCCATCATGGTCAACTGCAACCCGGAGACCGTTTCGACCGATTACGATACCAGCGACCGTCTCTACTTCGAGCCTCTTACGCAGGAAGAAGTGCTCAACATCTGCGATGTCGAAAAACCGGATGGCTTGATTGTGCAGTTCGGCGGGCAAACTCCGCTGAATCTCGCCATGCCTCTGAAAGAGTCGGGCCTGCCGATCATCGGTACCGATCCAGCCAATATCGATCTTGCCGAAGACCGTAAGCTGTTCGGCAATCTGCTCGATGAACTCGCGATTCCTTCCCCGCCAAATGGCTCCGCAACCAGCGTGGAGGAAGCCTGCGAAGTCGCTCGTAAGCTCGGTTTCCCCGTGCTGGTGCGGCCTAGTTACGTGCTGGGCGGCCGTGCGATGGTGATCGCATACAACGAGGAAACCGTCCGCCGGTACATGCAGGAGGCCGTTAGCTTCTCGGTCAAGCGGCCCGTATTGATCGACCGTTTTCTCGAAGACGCAACCGAAGTGGACGTGGACGCGCTCTGCGATGGCAGCAATGTCCTGATTGCAGGCATTATGGAGCACATCGAAGAAGCTGGGGTTCATTCCGGCGACAGCTCCTGTGTTCTGCCCGCGATTTCGATTCCGGAGGACAGCCTCAGGACCATCCAGGATTACACCACCAGGCTCGCCCGCGCGCTGAACGTAATCGGATTGATGAACGTGCAGTACGCGCTCAAGAATGGCGATGTTTATGTGCTGGAAGTAAACCCGAGAGCCTCGCGCACCGTTCCCTTCGTCAGTAAGGCTACCGGTGTGCCGCTGCCGAAGATTGCGGTCGGCCTGATGCTCGGAAAGAAGCTGGAAGACTTCACGAACCTCACCGGCGGTATCGTTACAGGAACGCTCCCAGTGCCGAATTTCTTTGTCAAGAGTCCCGTTTTTCCCTTCGCAAAGTTTCCCGGCGTCGATCCGGCGCTCGGCCCGGAAATGCGATCGACCGGCGAGGTGATGGGAGTCGGCGCCAGTTTCGGAGAAGCATTCGCCAAAGCGCAACTCGCGGCAGGCACACCCATTCCTGATTCAGGAGCGCTCTTCATCAGCGTGAACGATCGCGACAAGCGGGCCGCCGTGGAAGTCGCCGTGAAGTTCCGCCATTTCGGCTTCGATCTGTTCGCAACGCGTGGCACGGCTGCAGCCCTAAAAGCCGCGGGCTTGCCGTGCAAAACCGTTTTCAAAGTGAATGAAGGGCGGCCGAACGCGGTCGATCTCCTCAAAGCCGGCAAGCTGAACCTGGTTATCTACACGACGACGGGCAGCCACTCTTTCCCTGACGAGCAGACGATTCGTCGCAATGCCGTGACCTATCGAATACCGTGCATTACTACCATGAGCGGAGCAAAGGCAGCCGCCGAAGGCGTTTCAAGCCGTCGGCGCGATCCTATCCGCGTCTGGAGCCTGCAAGAACTCCACGCCGAGGATGCCGTGCAGATCTCGACGGCTTAATGAACTTCAGCGCGCGCGTGCGGGTTTACCCGCTAGCCTTCCCTCAGGGCCACCAGCGGATCGACACGGCTTGCCCGGCGCGCCGGTAGATAACACGCCAACAACGCGACGGCTAACAACACTGCGGCGGCTCCCGCGATACTGGCTGGATCGCTTGCGCTAACGCCATACAGCATCCGGCTCAGGAACCGGCCCACAAAAAGCGCCGCCACGAACCCGATCACCACACCTGTCACTACCAGCGACATCCCCTGTTTCAGAATCAGCCGGAGGACGCTCCCCTGGGCCGCTCCCAATGCCATGCGCAATCCGATCTCTCGCTTGCGCTGATTTACTGAATAAGCCAATATCCCGTACAACCCGATACTCGCCAACCCGAGCGCCAGCAGCCCAAACACACTGAGCAGCACCACGCCCATTTTCGCCTGAAACAAGCCTCCATTAATGATGGTGCTCCTGGTCAATACGCTGATCCGGATTTGCGGAGCCGCGGCATGTAGCTCCTGTTGAACTGGCGTCAGGACCTGTTGCGGATCTCCTTTGCTGCGTATGTACAGGGCCATTGCATCCGAATAGTTTTGTGTCAGCGGCACATAAACGCACGGTTGTGGCGGCTCGCCCCAGGCCGAATAATCGGCGGTTCTGGCAATCCCCACAATTTGCCGCGTCTGTTTCTCTCCTGGCAACTGAATGCGCTTCCCGAGCGCATCTCCGCGCGGCCAGTAATCGTGCGCTATCTTCTCATTGACAATCGCTACCGGAACCGAGTCCTCTTGGTCCAGTTTTGTAAACTCGCGTCCGCTGTCGATCGCCACGCCCGCGGTTTCGAAATAATTACGGTCCACTGTGTTTATGACCGTTGTAATCTTGTCTGCTTGCGACCGTTGCTGCCGCCCTTCCACTTGCAATCCATTCACCGTATTGGCCCACAGCGGCAGGTTCGAAGCCCACGATACCGACCCAATTCCTGGAATCCGCGCCACACGCTCGCGCGCGTTCCGATAAAACGCTTTGGTCTGTGCTTTTCCATATCCGGCCTGTCCCGGATTTGTCATGAACACCGCAAGGTGCGCCGTCTGGAAACCGGGATTGATCTCATACGCGCGCCCGATGCTTCGTAAGAACAGAGCTGCCGTCACTAGCAACAGAAAAGAAAATGCCACCTGGCCCACCAGCAGAGCATTCGCCATCGTGAGCCTTCTTCTGCTCCTTCCCACGGTGCGAGCCTCTTCCTTTAGCGTTTCCGCCACATTCGCGCGCGAAGCCTTGAAAGCCGGAATGGTCCCGAACAGGAAGCCTGTCGCTAGGGAGATGAATAAGGCAAAAGCAAATACCGTCGCATCCAGCTTCGGCGCTATGAAGTTGGCCGAAGCCGGTAGCGCTCCAAACAGGACATGCAGGCCCGCATAACCGATAAAGAATCCCACTACACCGCTAAGGAACCCGAGAAACACGCTCTCGGTGAGGAGTTGGCGCACCAATCTTCGGCGGCTCGCTCCCATCGCCAGCCGGACCGCCATCTCCTGCTGCCGGGCCGCTGAGCGCGCAAGCAGCAGATTCGCAACATTCGAGCACGCGATGAGCAGAACAATCCCAACAACCACCAATAGCCCGGCGCTGGCGAACAGAATCGGCGTGGAAGCGCCAAAGGAGCTGGCAAACAGGACATCGCTGACCGGCCGCACCGTGGCCGTGTAGCCCTCATTGGTCTTCGGATACTCACGCGCCAAATCTGCGGCGATGGTTGCCACGTTCGCTTGTGCCTGCGCCCGCGTAATGGGCGGCTTCAGCCGGCCCACGCTATGAAAAATCGTTTTACCGCGATCGCTGAACACGCCTCGCATTTCATTCGGAAGCAACTGTTCCGCCATGGCGGCCGGTATCCACAAATCGGGTCCGAACAGCGCATTCACTCCAATGAATCGCGGCGGAGCGACTCCGATAATGGTAAAGACCACGTGATTGAGCCGCACCGTCTTGCCAATGATGTTGTCCGCACCACCAAAGCGCGCCTGCCAGGTCCCGTAATTCAACACTGCAACAGCATGTGAGCCGGGAGCGCTGTCTTCTTCAGGCAGGAAAAATCGCCCTCTTGCCGGCCTGATGCCCAATGTCGAGAAATAGTTGCCCGTCACCAATTCGCCGAATGCTCCCTGCGAACCGGAACCCGACTGCAAAGTGATGCCAAGCGGAGACGTGTACCCCGCGAGCGAGCGGAAAACCTGGTTCCTGGCTTGATACACCTTCAGATCTGCGTACGAGACCGGCAGGGGCAAGCTCGATTTCGCGGTGTGCTCCACCTTCGCCGCGCCAAGCGCAGCCAGACCTGAGGAATCCGGGACCGGTAGCGGATTCAGAATCAGCGTGTTGATTACTGTGAAGACGGTAGTGTTCGCGCCAATTCCCAAGCCCAACGTCAGAACCACGAATAAAACGAACAGTGGGCCTTTCCGCATCGTCCGGACGGCGTAACGAAGATCTCGCCACAGGTCTTCCGCGAAATGCCCCTGCTTCACATCGCCAACCGGCACGGCATCGTGCTCCGGTGACCGTTTCGATTCCGCCTGCAGCGGATACAGGTCATCCAGCTCTGATACGGTCTTCTGGTAGGCCTCTTCTTCACTCGCTCCACCGCTTTGCAATTCACGGTAGCGATCTTCAAGGTGCTGTGCGAGTTCGTCTACCAGATTTGAGTCGGCGGCTCCCTCCAGATGCAAACAAGCAATGCGATCCTGAACGATCTTTTTTAGGTCAGGCATGCTGAACTCCTATTGCTCCATCCAACGGCCATATTCGTCAGTCCCTTATATCGAGGACACAAGTAGGTACGCCGCGTTCAGCGGATTTGTTCCGTGGAGATCGAATTTCTACTGAACCCGGAACAGAATTCCTGCTCCGGGCGCTAGCCAGTCCATCTCGCGACCAAAAGGCTCTTCTTTCCCGGAATAGGGAGAAATACGAATCAGTTTTTTGCCGGTCTGCCGCAGAAGGATCCGAAATTGAAAGGAGTTCTTCAGGTCTTTGTTGACCAATAGAAAGTAGGGCCGGTTCTGGTCATCTTCGAATTCGCCGATCAGAAAGCGGCCTGCGTCCGGCGGACGCACATACCGCTGCAACATTTCCACGCTCTCAACCAGTTTGCTTTCCGCCAGCGGCCGCGCCTGTTCCGGGACATCCGGATAGTGATAGACGCCGGTGCTGTGCAGCCGGACCAGCGTTGGCGCAAGCGCATGAATCTGATTGTTGATGCGGCGCAGCATGTCCCAGGTTGGGGTCCGGTTTCCAAATTGATCGACGGCCGCCATCCGGTAATTTCCAATCTCGGGCGCGAAATAAGTGAAGTATTGAATGCCGCGGCCGCCGTATGCCATGGTGCTGTAAACCTGCAAGTTGAAGGTTGCGTCGGATGGCTCCATGTAGTTGAAATGCGAGTTCGCGAGAATGCAATTCCAAAATGGAGTCTTCGTCTCCAGGCTTAATCGCCGGACGATATCGAGATTGGTATAGAAGGAATCCAGCATCTCACCATTGACAAGCGCGTAATTGTCGTAGCTCAAAAACGGCTGCCCGATGGTCTTTACCAGCATGCGCACGTAAGAATCGTAATCGCTTGTGCCGAGCATGGCGGGAGAAACGCGATAAGGAAAAAGGTTCACATAGGGCCATTTGTCCGGCATTTCTTCACGAAGCAAATTGGCTATCTGACCCAGACCCGGCATGAGCGCAGCGGATGGCTCGTCGTGAAGAAAGAAGCCAAGCGCGGCGGGGTTATCGCCGATCTGTTTCTTTAAAGCCGCGATATCCTGGCGCAAGGTCGCAAGCGGCGGCAGATGTTCCGGCGCATACCCGCTTAGCTTCGGGTCGTTGACAAAACAAGTCAAACCGGCGGCTTTAACGCGATCGAGATCCTCCGCGCGGCAGAACCCGGAAATATTCAGCCCTGCGTCCTTCATTCCCCGCAACTGGGCGGGATCCGAGGGCGACTGACCCCAAGCCATCACCGCGAATTCCTTCGGTGCAATCGGAGTCAGCGGGACCCCGTTTTGCGGGAAGGCGGATGGCGTTATCAAGACGAGAGCGGCAACGAAGACCGGAATGGAGTTCATTTCGACAACCGCCAATATACATCTCTAGGTTCCGGACGGCCTTTCTATGTGATCGATCACTAGAAATTCGCCGGGCCTGTTCGCTTCCGAGAGATTGAGCCCGGCCTTCTTCAGGGCGGATTTCGCTGCCGCGTAGGAAACAGGTGCGGGCGGGGGAACAGTAGGGTCACTCAACGCAGGAAGCGAGCGCGGACCGTTGCCGGACAAATCCAGATGTATGTTAAATCTCCCCGCAATACCGGTTTCGTCCGTAACGTGCCGCTCCAGTAAGACTGAAAGACCCGTGCAAAGATCCGCCATTGTTCCGGCCTTCACATCAAATCCGCTTCCATAGCCGCGGAGTACTGCGCAATCCGTTGGCGACGGTGGCTTGTCGAAATCCCGCGGCGTGCAAGTTCCCTGGAATGGCTGGAACTTGGGGCCGCCTTCGGCGACCATTAGCACATAGGCCGGCATCTCCCTGGTCTCGCGATGCACACTCAGCTTAAATTTGTCTTCGAGAAGCGCTTGCAGCATAGGACCATTCATTGTCGCCCTGGTTTGCGGATGCTCCGCTTTCGCGGCTATTTGATAAAGGGCAGAGGTGGTCCAGTCCGGGCCGCCAATGACCGTGAGAAATGAGCCCGGATTCCAATGACCATTCGCGAAGAGACCATACGCTTGCTGGATAAGGCGTTCGATGGTCGTGCACTCCGAATGAAATTGCGTTGCTGGAGCCCAGGCTGTGACGCCGCCTCTGAAGGCGCTGCAGCGTTTCACGGCGGCGGTTTCGAACTTCGGCGCGGGTTGCGATTGAGCCTGGGTGCGGGTAGCGCCGGATACGCCCATTGCGATAGGGGCTGTTATGGCCGCTACCGCGGAAATTGCCAGGGCTATTTTCTTGACGAGGGTTAGTTCAAAGCGCAAAATCGTCGATTGCCACACGTGGTTCGTCACTTCACCGATCATTTCGGTTCACGCGTCCTTTCTGCTTTCGTTCCAGCTTAAGCCTTTTGAGCGTCTTCTCTAACTCGTGGACATCGTCGAAGGTTAGCTTGCCAGGTTGATTCCCACGGACGCTTTGCGCGAACATAGCTGAATGCGACGTTTCGGATTGGCGCTTGCCGCAGCTATACCCATGATTCTCGGGATCGCGGCGACGAACGGACAGCCCGCTGGAAATACTTCCGCCGAACTCCGCTACACGCCTGATCACCGGATGCTCCGGCCGGCGAATTATCGCGAATGGATTTGGCTCAGTTCCGGGCTTGGCATGTCTTACACGCCGGGACCGGCAGACCAAAACCCCGGATTCGACAATGTCTTTGTCAATCCGTCCGCGTATCGATCATTCGTTGCGACCGGCAAATGGCCGGACAAGACCGTGCTTGTGCTGGAGACGCGCTCATCTTTGTCGAAGAGTTCGATCAACCAGAACGGTCGGGTCCAGGGAGAAGTGACGGGCATGGAGGTGCATGTGAAGGACGAGCGGCGTTTTCCGGGTGGATGGGCGTTCTTCGGCTTCGGACGGTCCGGGCAATCCGGCAGTCTCTTTCCGGCATCAGCGGCCTGTTACACGTGCCATCAGCAGCACGGCGCCGTCGATACAACGTTCGTTCAGTTTTATCCAACTCTTCTGGAGATTGCCAAACAGAAGAGCACGCTTCAGGAGCATTATTAAAGCGGGCTTACTTATCGGGCGACCAGGCAGGCATCCCATTCGCGGCAGCGTCAGCATCGTAACCGACGAACTGCTCGAGAACCACATTGCCCTTGTAGTTCATCTCCTGATGAATGCCAATCGAAGAGGAATAATACACGGAGGCGGTGGTCTGCTTTAATTGCCCGAAGAATTTCTCAGGCTCGGTTTTGCCATGGTCCTCGTTCGCCGAGATCTTTTTGAGCAGCGCGATCTGCTGATCGTGACTGGTTTGCAGAAAAGGCCGCTGGTGCATGGTGTCCGACAACTTGTTAATAGCGGCAAGGCCCTTACGCCACGAGTCTTTTTCTTCTGATAGAAACGCCTCGGCGACGCTTTTGTCGATGTACGGAGCGACACCGGCCGCATGAGCTCCCGGAGAGTGGTCATCGGTCGGAATGATCAGGTCTGTCAGCGTGTCGAGCATGGCGAACTCATCCTTTGTGAAGAAGAGCGGCGCGCCCGGCTCGGCGGCAGGCAACTGAAGCGTAGAGGCAAAGGTCGCTGCGGTCAGGAACTTGAAGAGATCGCGGCGGTTCAAGTTCGTATCCATCAGACCTCTCCTTTCTTGAGCTGATCTGCCAAATTGTCGCAAGAGCGCCAGCAGAGCGCCATAATGGTCCACGTTGGGTTTTGACAAGATGCATTCACGTGTGTGCTGCCGTCCACAACCAGCAGATTCTTCACGTCATGGCATTGCTGGAACTGGTTCACCACCGACGTCTTTGGATCGTTACCCATTCGCGATGTTCCGAGTTCGTGGATTGACCAACCTTCAGGCAGCATTTTGTCCGAAACCGAAGTGATCTCGAACTTCGCGGCCTCGAACATTTCCCGCGCCGTTTTCGCCATGTCCTCGCACATTTTCTTCTCGTTCTCGCCAAAGCGATAATTGAAGCGCAGGACTGGAATGCCCCAGGCATCTTTCAGGTTGGGATCGATTTCAACCTGGTTTTCATAACGCGCCAACACCTCTCCGAAGCCACCCATTTCGATGGTCGCGCCCGCATAATCGCGAACCTTCTTCTTGTATTCCTCTCCGAAACCGGGCGTTGTGTAGGCAGTGCCCGGCGTCATGCCGCAGCCTGCGCCGCCTTCGAAGCCATATCCTCGGAGGAAATCAACATGGTGCGTGTTGAGATTTCGAAAACGCGGAACATAGAAGCCGCCCGGGCGGCCATCATCCAGCGTGCGCTGTTTACCAACCAGGTCGGGCATGAAGCCGCCGATGGATGGACCCATTACGTGCTCGCAGAAATTGTGTCCGACATGCCCGCTGGAGTTGGCGATCCCGTTTGGATAGAGACTCGATTTTGAGAGCAGCATCAGCCGCGCGGTTTCCAGCGTGGAAGCCGCCAGCAGCACCGCCTTCGCCTTTACCTGATAGCTCTTTTTCGTTTCGCTGTCGATGAACGAAACCCCCGTGGCTTTTCCGGTATTTTTGTCAACAGTCACTTCGTAAACCGTCGAATTCGGCCGAAGGGTCAGATTGCCGGTGTCCATGGCTGGGCGGATCAGGCCGGTAGGTGAATCGAAAGCCGCATGAATATCACAGCCGCCCACATGACGGTTGCAAGCGCCGCGTCCGTAGCAGTGAGCGCGATACTTATTGTGCTTGAGTTGGTCAGTCGCAACGCCGGCGCGATAAGGCGTAAGGCACCGATCCATTCCCTTCAGCGTTTCGCGGAGCTTTAAGGCCGAGTAGTTCAATTTCAAAGGGCGCATGAACTGCCCGTCGGGCATTTCCGGCCGGTGTTCCGGGAATCCGGATACACCGAGATAGCGATCCACTCTGTCGTAATACGGCGCGACGTCGGCATACGAGATGGGCCAGTTTTCGCCATGTCCGTCGTGATCTTTGGCTTTGAAATCGAAATCCGAGAGACGCAGCGCGAGGCGGCCCCAGATATTTGTCTTCCCGCCAACCACGCGCGAGCGGACCCAGGCGTAACGCGTGCCGCTGTACGGGTTCTGCTTTTCGTCCACCACAAGTGTCTTGCTGTAATCCGAGCCTCCCCATTGCTGGACATACGACGTGACCTTCTTATACGGCGAATTTTCCGCGTACGGCGATTTGCGGAACGTATATTCGCGCGCGCTAAGCGCGTGATAATCCGGCGGCATTTTACCCCGGCGAGGGTGATCGTAAGGCCACTCCATCGAGTGCAGAATTTTGCTGGTGTCCTGATATTTGCCTGCTTCAAGCAGCAGTACTTTCAGGCCGTGGGATGTAAGCACGTGCGCAGCCATACCGCCTGCCGCGCCGGAGCCGACGACCACCGCGTCGTAGGTTGTCTTCAGATCAACTTCGGGGTTGTTCGTACTGGGGAATTGGAGAAGCATCCACTTGTCCTGATATGAATTGTATGCCTATGACAACCAGGCAAAGCGGTGTGGAACCAGCGCAGCGGCCGAAAGCGATGGGAATAAAATCACTTACGCTCGCGACTCCGTTTCAAGGCTTCGGATGGCAAGAATGCCGATTTTCACAGCGTCTGTCCCAACCGGTCGCACCGGGTAGATTGAAAAGAGTCTCCAACGCTTACCTTTTATGACTGCTCAAACATTCAAGACAGACTGTTGTGTTGTTGGCGGGGGCCCGGCCGGCATGATGCTCGGTTACTTATTGGCCCGTGCGGGCGTGCAGGTCACGGTGCTCGAAAAACACAACGATTTCTTTCGAGATTTCCGTGGTGATACCGTGCATCCATCCACGCTGGAAATCATGTATGAGCTGGGCCTATTAGAAGAGTTTTTGCGGATGCCGCACCAGCAGTTGACTTCGGTTGGCGGCGTATTCGGCGGCTATCACTTCCAGGCTGCCAATTTCCGGCACGTTCCGTCTCATTGCAAGTTCGTTGCGCTCATGCCGCAGTGGGATTTCCTAAGCTTTCTTTCCGAGCGGGCGAAGAGTTTCCCCAAATTCCAGCTTCGAATGAGGCACGAGGCGGTCGGCTTGATGCGCGATAACGGGCGGGTGATCGGAGTGACCGCTCGAACCGCTGAAGCCGATGTCCAGATCCGGGCGGACCTGGTGGTCGCTTGCGATGGCCGGCATTCCACAATGCGGAACGCCGCACAACTCGAGGTGCAGGAGTTTGGGGTTCCCATTGATGTGCTTTGGTTTCGCGTTAGCCGGGTAAGCAACGATCCCGAGCAGCTATTCGGAAATATCAACTACGGGAAGGTCCTGATTCTCATCAACCGCGGCGATTATTTTCAAGCGGGGTTCATTATTCGTAAGGGTTCATTCGAGGTTATGAAACGGAATGGTCTCGCGGCATTCCAGCAAAATATCCGGCAGATTGCTCCTTATCTCGGCGATCGTGTGGAGGAATTGAAAGATTGGGATCAGATCAAGTTATTATCGGTGCGGATTAATCGCCTCTGGCGATGGTATAGACCTGGTCTGCTGTGTATTGGTGACGCGGCGCATGCGATGTCGCCTGCCGGCGGAGTAGGCATCAATCTCGCGATTCAGGATGCGGTTGCTGCCGCGAATCTTCTGGCAGAGCCACTTCTGCAGGGGCGCATCGATGAAGCTTTGCTGGCGCGAGTGCAGCAGCGGCGGGAGTTCCCCACGCGCGTAACCCAGCGCCTACAGGTAAACGCGCACAAAGTTTTCGAACGTGTTTTCCAAAATACAGGTCCGCTGAAACCTCCCTGGCAATTGAAAGTGGGGACGCGAATACCAGGCGTACAGCGCCTGCTGGCTCGCGTAGTAGGGGTTGGAATCCGCCCGGAGCACATTTCCGGCGCAAGGCCTCGATCAACATTAGACAGGCGCCTTGCGAAGAACCTGGCTGTGTGCGCTGGCGCGATAGCTACGATAGCTGTCACGGCACTGCTGATCACACATCGAAAGACTGGGATGTGTTCGGCAAGCAAACGCCTACCAAGAAAGCACGCGGATTCCGCGAACTAGCCGAAAGTGAGCATCTCGCGTTGCCAAACGGTCACGGTGTTCACGCGCTACCGCGGCAATCCAAACATCGTTGGTCGGTATGGGCTGGCCCACTGCTTTCAATTCAGATCGAATCTCGGCATAATGTTCCGCAGTATTTGAACCGACCTGAAAAATCGTGAATATGCTCAGGTATTGCCGCAGCCAGTTTTCATACCGGCTTCGATATCGCGACTGACGAACGCCGAATAAATACTCGCCCAAGACAATCGACGGAAGAGCCAATTCGTCCTCGGCCGATATGGTGCTCCTCAAGGCGGCATCCCCGTCGGCAAAAGCCGAAAGGGCATTTGTATCAAAGATCAGTGCCATTCTTCTTCATCGATCGATTCGAACTCCGACGAGATGATTCGATCAATTCGAAGGTTCTCGCGATGTAAGGACCGCAGCCCGCCAAAGGCAGCTTCCCAAGGTTTGCCCGTGCTCTGCGCTGAAACAGGGCGTCCAAGCCTGTCCTTTACTGCCTCCGCGAAGAAATCCTTGAGACTCTTGCCCTCTTCGGCGGCTGCGGCCTTTGCCTTTCGGAAAAGCATGTCGGGAAGCTCCACCGTAGTTTTCACAAGCCCATTTTCCCATAAAAATGGGTTCAACGCTCTTTTAAACAACTTCGATGAGTTCGCCCGGTTGCCGCATCGACGATTGTTCACGCAACCCGCTCTGCAATACATCCGCTCGCAGCAACACTCTCGCGCAAAGGCCTGCATGATCGGATGGCCACATTCCCTCTGGCGTGCGATCCGATAGCTCGGAGCCTATCAGCGATGTTTGCAAGACCTCCATCCCGCCCCGGCACATGATCCAATCGATGCGTTCTTTCAGTGCCGGTTGCTGGTTGCGGAGATCCTCAGTGCGGCCTGACGTGTGACCGGGGCCTCCACCTGCGGTTTCCCACGCATCCACATACCCTGAACTCTTCAGCATCTGCCATGTGGCCGACCCCGGATGTGCATTAAAATCGCCGGTCAGAATAACTGCGCCCGGGATGCTCCCCGGTCCATTCAGGATCTCGGAAAGCTGCGCGGGTTGCACTGCGGAACTAAAGTATTCCAGATGCGTATTAATAATGCGTACCTGCTGTTCGCCTGCCACAAGATCGACGGAAGTCCAGCCGCGCTTAATCTCAAATGGCTCTCCATCAAGTGTGGTCCGCAGGTTTGCCGCAAACCGGCCGGTCTGTGGTTTTGCCCATCTGAGTCCTTTGTGTCCGCGCCCTGCGCGAAGCAGCAGAACCAGCGAATCTTCCAGCCGGATATCGGGTCCGTTTGCCGCCGGCAACAGCACATCGATTCCCCGCGACCGCGCCGCAGTGAAATAGATTTCACCTCGTGCGTTCAATTCACCGAGCAACGTTTCCAGGAAGTCGTATTCCACTGTTTCTGGAATGGCTCGCTCGTTGAGCGGGCGCCTATGAAGCGAACTCCACCGGCAAACCTCCTGTAACGCGATTACATCGGGCCGTTCACGGCAAATGGCCCCGGCTATCTTTTTCGCTCTGGAGCGGAAATCGGTTCTATTCACCGTCTCCCAAACGGCTGCAACTCTTCCGGGGAGTAACATTGAATCCACTCCGATAACACGGCTTACATCAGCGCCAAGGTACAGATTCCAACTCAGGATCGAAAGAGAAAGTTCCGCCATCTTCTAAAAAGAGCGCGGTAGCTGGAAAAATTCTTATCGACGGGTCACGTTAGCAGCGACGGCAATTGCCGTACCGATCGCGGCGACATGGGCGGAACCGATGTACTCTCCCGAAATGGCAGCGTAAGGAGGTTCCCTATCGTCTGATCGCGATCGTTCAGATGACCGGAAACACCGATTACGATCGCCTTCTGCGGGATATCTGTCCGGAGCGTTCCATGCAGCCAGTCCCAGATTGTCAGCCCGCTGGACCAGTTCGAGTTGACCTCGTGCGGCGCAATGGAATGGTGAATGCCGTGCAATCGCGGCGTCACAACGAACCAGGCCGCGCGCCGCTCCCAAGCAAGTGGAAGGCGCACATTGGAGTGGTGGAACAGAATACAGAGGAACAGGAATATCTGCCAGCCCGCAACCGTGGTTGGACCTGGGCCGATGATCCGGATTTGCGCAGCTCTATAGGCAACGGACAGCGCTATTTCGCCGAAATGAAAACGGAGCGCAGTTGAAGCATCCATCTCTCGATCAATGTGATGCACCTGGTGGAAACGCCACAGGAAAGGAACCCGATGGGTAAGCACATGCCATTGGTAGAGCGTGTAATCGAGCAAAACGATGCCCAGTCCGATTCGCACGATAGACGGACCCGGCACATGCTGCAAAAGCCCGGCTTGCATCTTCTCGGCGCGCCGCGCAAGCCAGAACGCCACCGGGGCTTCCATGAGCTGCACCACCGCGCCGGCAAGTGCCGCCATCCCGAAGTTGCGAACGTCCCGGCGGAGCTTGTTATCCCGGACAGGCCGGAGCACTTTGCGCCGTTCCCAGCAGATCAGGGTTGCTATCCAAGAGCCAATCAGCAGCCCCCGAAACACGTTCGTAATGGGATTTCCGCCCACATCTTCTATCATGCCCCTGCCATACACTGGCTGTTGGATCTGCTGGCCGTGTTATGCTTGACCCAGCATGCGCGTCCGGCGCGTGAATCTCGCCTCCGGATTCATCCAAAGAAATGAGCGTTGACGAGACACTGAGAAATCCCAAGACCGCCGCGTTGCTGATCGATCATACCGTTCTGAAACCGGAAGCCACGCAGGAAGATATCGCCACCGCTTGTGTGGAAGCTCGTCAATTTGGTTTCACCTCGGTTTGCGTTAACCCATATTGGGTTCGTTTCGCGGTTGCGGCTTTGCGCGGTTCGGGTGTGAACGTTTGCGCCCCGATAGGCTTTCCTCTGGGAGCAAACGAATCCGCCACCAAAGTGGCCGAGGCCAAGCTTGCATTATTGGAAGGTGCGAAAGAGCTGGACATGGTTCAGAATGCCGGTGCTTTGCGGTCGGGCAACTTGGAAACGCTTCAGGACGAAACCAGACAGCTTGCTGATCTGGCCCATGCTCAAGGCGGCATTCTCAAAGTGATTCTGGAAACCTGTCTGCTTACGGACGAGGAGAAGATTTCCGCCTGTCGTGTTGCGGTTGAGTCAGGTGCGGATTTCGTCAAAACTTCAACCGGATTTTCAAAGTCGGGTGCAACAGTGGAAGGTGTGAAACTCCTGCGTCAAATTGTGGGCAATTCCGCTGGCGTCAAAGCAGCCGGAGGGATTCGTTCTTTCGAAACGTTTAGCGCCATGGTGCTCGCGGGAGCCAATCGCATCGGCACCAGCGCGGGA
>Ga0308174_10000381_pt1 | contig 18411 bp, 17 predicted proteins | sample PhyPR2_FD_203894 | JGI IMG/M metagenome (GOLD analysis project Ga0308174, IMG submission 203894) | Soil microbial communities from UC Gill Tract Community Farm, Albany, California, United States - DLSLS.P.R2 | ecosystem: Environmental > Terrestrial > Soil > Agricultural land | place: USA... | reverse complement strand
ATACTTCGCGCCTGTGCAAGGCGGCGTCTTCGCGAGCCCGGCCGTCGCGCGCGCGCTCGAAGCCGTCGCCGCGGAACAGAAGGCCGGCATCGGGCAGACATCGTGGGGACCGGTCGGCTTTGCATTCGTCGAAAGCGCGGAGCACGCCGAACGCGCGCTCGCTGCCGCGCAACGCGCAACGCAAGGCGCGACTCAGCGCGCCCCGCTCACCTTTTCCATCGCCACGGCGCGCAATCACGGTGCAACGTGGCGCGCCGCCGAGCTTCGTCGACAAGGCGCGGATGCCGCCTGAATCCGCGTTGCAACGCCGCAAACATCCATCGGAGACGAGTTCATCACCATGCCCGAAGCCACCGAAAGACCCTACGTGCTGCACATGTTCACGAGCACGCCGCAGATGAGTCCGTTCGATGTGAACATGGCGGCGGATGCCGGCTATCAGATACTCGTGCCGTACTGCAACGTCGACGAGGACAGCGTCGTGCAACTCACGCAAGACGCGATCTTCTCGCGCGGGCCGAAGGGCGTGTCGCGCACGGGCGTCTTCATCGGCGGACGCGACGTGATGCTCGCCGCCGACATGCTGGAGCGCGCCCGCAACGCCATGGTCCCGCCCTTCGAGGTCTCGGTTTTCGCCGATCCGAGCGGTGCCTTTACGACGGCCGCCGCGCTCGTCGCGCTCGCGGAAAAGCATCTGAAGGCCGTGCATAACGTCGGTCTCGACGGCAAGCGTCTGCTGATTCTCGGCGGCACGGGAGCGGTCGGGCGCGTGGCCGCGGCGATGGCCGCATCGCTCGGAGCGGACGTGGCCGTCGCGAGTCATTCGAGTCAGTCGCGCGCGACGCAAGCGAGCGACGAGATCAACCGGCGCTTCGATATCGCCACCTCGGGCGTCGCGACAGGCACGCCCGAGCAGTTGCATCGCGAACTGGCGCGCGCCGAGATCGTCTTCGCGACAGCCGTAGCGGGCGTGCAAGTGATGAGCGCCGCCGACCTCGCTCATGCAAAGCACATGCTGATCGCCGCCGACGTCAACGCCGTGCCGCCCGAAGGCATCGCGGGCGTCAACGTGATGGACGACGGCAAGCCGCTCGCGGGCGCGGCGCGCACGGACGCCATCGGCATCGGCGCGCTTGCCATCGGCAACGTGAAGTATCAGGCCGAGCACCGGCTGTTCGTGCGCATGCGCACCAGCGGCAAGCCCCTGTATCTCGGCTTTCCCGAAGCGTTCGACGAAGCCCGGGCCATCGTCGCGGGACAGGATTCGTGATGAATTCTCGTGCGCCGCGTGTGGCCGTCGCGGGGCTGTCGGCGCGTTTGCTGACACAGTCGGCCGCGCGCGCGGGGCTCAACGTCGTCGCGATGGATATCTTCGGAGACCGCGATACGCGCGCGAACGCGGGCATGTGGTTCGATATCGGCGGAGACGGTTTGTCGATTGATCGCGCGCGTCTTTACGACGCCCTCGAATGCGCCGCGCGCCTGCCGCGCATGCTGGGCCTCATCGTGACGAGCGGGCTGGAGCCGCTTTCCGCCGAGTTGAGCCGTGCGACCGGCGTGCCGCGCTTCATCGGCAACGGCGCGCAAGCTGCCGCCGTACGCGACCCGCGACGCTTCTTCGCGCTGCTCGACGAAGCGCGCATCGCGCATCCGGACATGCGCTTCACGCCGCCTGCCGATCCGCGCGGCTGGCTCGTCAAGCGCTCGGACGGCTGCGGCGGCACGCATATCGAATGGGCCGGGGGCATCGGCGAACTGCGCGCGAATGCCTATTTTCAACGGTTCGCGCGAGGCCGTTCGATGTCCGCGCTTTTTATTGCCGCGCGCCGCGATGCCGCGGTCATCGGCTTTGCGGAGCAGCTCACGGTGACGGCGGGCGCGCTGCCGTTCGTGCATGCGGGCTCCCTCGGACCAGTGGCGTTGCCGGATCACGTGGCCGCTCGCATCGTCGAGGCCATTGAAACGATCGTCTGGCAAACGGATCTCGCAGGGCTGAACAGCATCGACTTTCTGTTCGATGGCGACACCTTTCAGGTGCTCGAAATCAACACGCGCCCTTCATCGACGATGGCGCTTTACGAAGCCGCATGGCCCGATGCATGGCCGCGCGGCCTGATCTGCGCGCATCTGGAAGCGTGTCTCGACGGAGAACTGCCGCGTTCGATGACCGCCCGCACGCGGCCGCCTTCGATTGCGGGACAGTGCGTGGTGTTCGCACCGCATGGTTTCATCGTGTCGAACGCATTCAGCGACGCCTGCTTCAGCGACGCCGCGTGTCACGACGTGCCGCTTCCCGGCGCGCGCATCGAAGCGGGCATGCCTGTCTGCACCATGACCGCCGCCGCGCCCGAACTCGACGCCTTGCGCATACGGCTGGACCTCGAATGCGCACGCGTTTTGCAACGCATCAAAGATCTCTGAGCCATGACAACATCCTCTCCATTGCCCGCGAACCTGAGCGTCAACGCGATGAGCGAACCGCTCGTGACGAGGCTCATCGACGAAGCAGAACGCCTTCGCGTCGCGATCACGCGCACGACGGGCGGCACCGTTATCGTCGATGCAGGCGTGAACGCGGCCGGCAGCGCGGACGCGGGCGTACTGATCGCGCGTATCTGCATGGGCGGGCTCGGTCGGGTCGCGCGGCGCACGGCTTTCGACGCCGCCCCGCTCTGGCCCACGTTCATCGAAGTGCACACGTCGAACCCCGTGCTCGCGTGCCTCGGCAGCCAGTACGCGGGCTGGAGCCTCTCCGCGACAAAGGAGCAGACCGGCGGCAAGAAGTTCTTCTCGCTCGGCTCGGGCCCGGCGCGCGCGCTGGCGGGCAAGGAGCCGCTCTTCGACGAACTCGGCTATCGGGACCGGCATGAAAGCGGCGCGCTCGTCATGGAAGTGGACCGCTTGCCGCCGCAAGTGGTCATCGACAAGGTGCTCAACGACTGCGGCCTCGCCGCGGACAAGCTCGTGATCGCGGTCACACCGACACACTCTGTTGCGGGCACGGTTCAGGTCGTGGCGCGCGTGGTGGAAGTTGCGCTGCACAAGACGCACGTGCTGGGCGTCGATCTGAGCGAGGTTGTCGAGGGAAGCGGCTGCGCGCCCTTGCCGCCGCCGTCGCCGGACAGCGTTCAGGCGATGGGCCGCACCAACGACGCGATTCTTTACGGCGGGCGCGTGCATCTGACCGTGAAGAGCGATGCAGTCGCCAAGCGGCTCGCCGCCGAATTGCCGTCGCTGAACGCGCGCGACTACGGCAAGCCGTTCGCGGAGATCTTCAAGTCCTTCAACTACGACTTCTATCAGATAGATTCGGCGCTCTTCGCGCCCGCCGAAGCGTGGGTGTCGAGTCTCGAAAGCGGCGCGACGTATCACGGCGGCAAGCTCGACAAGGCGCTCCTCGACGCGCAATGGCAAGCCGCGCAAGAGGCTCCATGACCCGTATCGCGATCATGACGGACGAGACCGGCTGGCACACCGGCCGTCTGAACAAAGCGTTTCGCGCGCGCGGCGTGGAAGCGCGCTGTGTCGATCTCACGGATTGCCGTATCGATACGACATGGGCGCCGCATGGTCTCGCGATACCCGGCTTCGGCCACGCACTGCCCGACGCGGTGTTCGTGCGCGGCATCGCGGGCGGCACGTTCGAGCAGGTAACGCTGCGGCTCGGCCTTCTGCATGCGCTGCGCGAATGCGGCGTGCCGGTTTATAACGATGCACGCGCCATCGAGCGCAGCGTCGACAAGTCGATGACGAGCTTCCTGCTCAACCGCTACGGCGTGCGGACGCCCGCAACGTGGGCCGGCGAATCGTCCGCGTTCGCGCAGCGCGTGTTGATGCGCGAAGCGGCAGCCGGCCGCAAGGTCGTGATGAAGCCGCTCTTCGGCTCGCAGGGCAAGGGCTTGCGGTTGCTCGGAACAAAGGCTTGTGCGCCGCTGCCGTCGCTCAAGTCCTTCAACGAAGTGGCTTATCTGCAGCGCTATGTCGATGGCGGACGCCCCGGCTTCGACTGGCGCGTGCTAGTCATCGGCACGCAGGCCGTGGCTGCAATGAAGCGCGTCGGCGGCGATGGCTGGATTCACAATTTCGCGCGCGGCGCGCGTTGCGAGCCTGCGGAACTGACGCCCGCTCTCGCCGACACAGCTGTGCGCGCGAGCCACGCGCTCGGTCTCGACTACGCCGGCGTCGATCTGATCGCATCCGACGAACGCCCGCTCGTGCTCGAAGTGAACGGCGTAGCGGCGTGGCGTGGGCTTCAGTCGGTCGCGCCGGTCGACATCGCCGCGCTGCTCGTCGACGATCTGCTGGACCGCAAGCTCGCTGCATCGCAACGCACACTGGCACTCGCGAGCGGCGATGGACGCGCCTGACCTAGCGCGCGCGGCGTTCATGCGCGCTTGCCGACTCGATGTCGAGACGCCCAAGCCGGGCAACGTGAGCACGGCGAGCGCGGGGCACGGCATGACATCGGCGCAATTCATCGCAAGCGCCGAGACGGCGGCGGCGGGCCTCTTCACGCCGGGCGCAAGCGTCGGCGCGCGCATTCTCGACGCCGTGCGCCGCACCTTCGATGCCGTCGGCTGCAACACGAACCTCGGCATCGTGCTGCTCGCCGCGCCGTTGTGCGCTGCGCTGGAACGCATGGAACCGGCCGAAGCGCGCGACGCAAGCCGGTGGTGCGCGGCGACCGGGCGCGTGCTTGCATCGCTCGATATCGACGACGCCCGTCTCGCCTATCGCGCCATTGCGCTCGCCAATCCGGGCGGGCTCGGTGACGCGCCGGAGCAATCGGTGCATGCGCCGCCGACCATCGGCCTGCGCGACGCGATGTCGCTCGCCGCTGAGCGCGACAGCATCGCGCGGCAATACGCCAACGGCTTCGCGGATATCTTCAACGTCGCGCGCGGCGCGCACATCGGCATGGCGAACGAGCAATGCGCGATGCTCGATGCGTTCCTCACGTTTCTATCGACGTGGCCCGATTCGCACATAGTGCGCAAGCACGGCGCGGCAATGGCGCAAAGTGTCACGCGCGAGGCGGCCGTGCATCGCGCGAACTGGCGCGCGGCGGGCTGTCCTGCGGAGATGCCCGCGCTCAACGCGTGGGACACGGACCTGAAAGCGCGCGGCATCAACCCCGGTACAAGCGCCGATCTCTCGGTGGCGACCCTTTTTATCGCGCTCCTGACCGCGTGATTGAGTGCGATACGAAAATTGGCACGGATCATGTTTAGGACTTACGCGGTTATGCAGCCCGTTTGCATCACAGCGCGTTGCGCGGCCTTAGGGTTATGGAGCGTCGCGGCCGCGAGTCGAGAGCAAGTCGATCGTCCCTGGAACCAATCACTGGAGGAACAGCATGGCCAAGATCAACCGCGTCATGATAGGAGAGTCGCTTGTCGGCGACGGTAACGAGGTTGCACACATCGACTTGATCATCGGACCGCGAGGTTCCGCCGCGGAGACCGCGTTCTGCCACGCACTCACGAATAACAAGGACGGCTTCACGTCGCTCCTTGCCGTGGTCGCCCCGAATCTCATCACCAAACCTAACACCATTCTCTTCAACAAGGTCACGATCAAGGGCGCGAAGCAGGCCGTGCAGATGTTCGGCCCGGCGCAGCATGCGGTGGCGCTCGCGGTAGCCGATTGCGTGGAAGACGGCACCATTCCCGCCGACGAAGCCGACGATCTGTTCATCTGCGTGGGCGTCTTCATCCACTGGGAAGCGGCCGACGACAAGAAGATCCAGGAGTTCAACTACCAGGCGACGAAGGAAGCGCTGCAACGCGCCGTAGCGGGCGAACCGAAGGCGTCTGAAGTGGTATCGAGGAAGGCGTCGGTGGCGCATCCGTTCGCGGCGGCCTGAATCGCGGGGCGGCCGGTGCGCGTTATCCCACGCTGGCCGCTTTTTATCGACGACAAACGAGGCTCATCGAATGATTCCACGTAGCTGCGCGCTGACGGTGCTTGCCTGCCTTTCGCTTATCTCGCCGCTGTCTTTCGCCGCGACCGGCGCGACCGGCGCAAGCGCGCAGGGCCACGACTATCCGACAGAGGGCCGCGTCGAATACGTGCTCGGTTGCATGGACGACAACGGGCACGACTTCGTCAACGTCTACAAGTGCTCCTGCGCTATCGACACGATTTCGAAGGTGCTCAGCTACGACGATTTCGTCGAGCAGTCGACTTTCTCGAAGTACGCCACCTTGGGCGGTGAAGGCGGCGGAGAGTTTCGGGTCGATCGCGCGAAGGCGCAGACGAAGAAGTATCGCGAGTTGCAACGCGATGCGTTCAAGGCCTGCGGCATCGGCCAGAACGCAGCGGCCGCGAAATAGCGTTCGACGCAGGCTTATTGCGGCACGTATCCAAGCCCGATCCATCCGAGCCCGCTAATGGCAGACGACGCACGCCGCCGTTCGATCTGCACGCCGACAGCATCGACATCGTCGAACTTGGCGGGCTTCGCGAGCGAAACCCTCACCCAGTGCGCGCCGAAATCCGCAATGACCATCTGCGCGATGCGTTCCGCAAGTGCTTCCAGCAACTGAACGCGATGTGAAGCAAGCAGTCCGTGAATGGCTTCGCGCACCGCGGCGTAGTTGACCGTATCGTCGATCCGGTCGGTCGTGCATGCACGCAACGACGGCACGCCGATCGCGAGATTCATGCGCACCGTCTGCGCGTCGTGCAGTTCGCTTTTATCGATGCCGATTACCGTTTGCCCCGTCAATCCCTCGATAAAAACAATGTCCATCGCGGCATAGCTCTCGGCGGCGGGTATCGGTGTGTCGCGAATGGCTTCGCGGATCGGATCGGATCTGCCCATATGCGTTTTCGCCGCGCGAGCGGCCCCAGGGTTGAAGAACGGAGCGTGCAACGCTCATGAATTCGTAAGCAGCAAGCAAAAAACGGGCGCAATTGCCGGGCTCTATGCGACTACTTATTGAACCTGCGCGCCTTAGCATGTACAGTTTTCGAGAACCGGACCCTATGGCAGGCCCGGGCACGAGGCGCGCATGCGTGCGGCGAAGAGCCCAACGCAGGAAACACAACCGAAGCGCCAGCGGTAATACAACAGACTCAGCGCCGGACGAAACGCGCGGCTCAACGCGCGAACGGAACGGGCGCAACGGAGACACGGCCCCATGGCGTCGCTCGCTGACGTAGATACGCATGTTCGGGAAGTGCTGAACATAGTGAATAACCCGCTGGCCTCACGGCGCGCGAGCGATTCCGTCGCGCAATCGTGGATGCGGTGCCTCACCGAATTCCACCTCGACCCCGGCCGCTTCGTGATGCCGCCGGTGCTGACGCAGCGCGAACTGACGGAGCGCCGCGAAGCGGCGAGCGATCTCATCGCGTGTTCGAAGCTCGAAATGACGACGCTGTATCAGCAGCTCGCTGACCCCGAACTCGCGGTCGTGCTCGTCGATGCCGACGGCGTGATCGTGCATCAGGTGTCGTCGGTGCCGTTCGGCGAGGCCGTCGCCGCCGATGGCCTGCGCGTCGGCGCGCTGTGGAGCGAGCGCGAAGCCGGCACCAACGGCATGGGCACGTGCCTGATCGAGCGCGACTGCATCGCCGTCTGCCAGCACGAGCACTTCTATCCGCGCTATACGTCGCTCACATGCTCGGCCGCGCCCATTTTCGACGAACGCGGCACCGTGATCGGCGTGCTCGACGTCACGAGCCGCTCGAAGCTCTTGCAGCAACATTCGCTCGTACTCGTCGGCATGTCGCGGCAGATGATCGAAAATCGTCTGATCGATGCGCGCTACCGGCACGCGAACCTGATCCACTTTCATAGCCGCCCCGAATTCGTCGGCACGCTGCACGCGGGCAAGCTCGCCGTCAGCGACGAAGGCGTGGTGCTTGCCGCAAGCCGCAGCGCGCTCTTTCAACTCGACTTGCGCTCGCCTGCGGAGTTGTGCGGCAAGCGCATCGAAGAGGCGTTCAACGCATCGCTCGAAGACATGATCGCGCGCAGCATACGCGGCTCGTTTCATCCGGTGACGGTCTATAGCGCGAAGGCGAACAGCCGCTTCTTCGTCACCGCGCAAACGCCGCGCGAAGCAGCGGGCGGCCCAAAGCGCATTCTGACGAACGATTCCGCAATGACTTCGGGCGCGCGAGCGAAACCCGCGCGCAAGGAAACACGCGATACCACGAGCGCCGGCCGTCTCGACAAGCTCTCGCATCTGGAATTCGGCGATCCGCGCATGGCTTCGCAGATTCAGCTCGCCGCGCGCGTCATTCAGCGCAAGATCCCGATCATCCTGCGCGGACAGACCGGCACCGGCAAGGAAGTGTTCGCGAATGCGCTGCACAGCATCAGCCCGAATGGAACGGGCGCGTTCGTCGCGGTGAACTGCGCTTCGCTGCCGGAGAATCTGATCGAGAGCGAATTGTTCGGCTATCGCGCGGGCGCGTTCACCGGCGCGCAGCGTGAAGGCCGGCGCGGCAAGATTGTGCAGGCAAACGGCGGCACCCTCTTCCTCGATGAAATCGGCGATATGCCGCTCGCACTGCAAGCGCGCCTGTTGCGCGTGCTCGAAGAACACGAGGTGACGCCGCTCGGCGCGGAAACCACCGTCAAGGTGGACTTCCAGTTGATCAGCGCGAGCCACCGCAATCTCATTGAACTCGTGCAGACGGGCATGTTCCGCGAGGACCTGTACTACCGGCTCAATGGTATAGAGATCAATCTGCCGCCGTTGCGTGAACGCGCCGATGCGCTCGCGCTCATCGGCCATATTCTCGAAACGGAATCTGAAGAGCCGCCCGAACTGAGCGCCGAAGCGCGGCAGGCGTTGTTGAGCTATCCGTGGCCCGGCAACATCCGTCAGTTGCGGCATGTGCTGCAAATGGCGATTGCGCTCTGCGACGGCCCCGAGATTCGCTGCGCGCATCTTCCGCCGGAGATCGTGAACGGAACGCGCGCCGTGCAAGCGGCATGCACACGGAACACGATGAACATGACGAGTACGACCACCGCGCCGCTGCCCCATCTAACCGACGACGCCAACATGTCCGCGCTCAACGCCATTCAGGTGAAGGAGCGCGAGACCGTGCTGCTCCTGCTGGACGAGCATCGGTGGAACGTGAGCAATGTCGCGAAAGTGCTGGGCATTAGCCGCAACACGCTGTATCGCAAGATGCATCGGCTGCATATACGGCTCTCGCACGATTCATCCGCGCCGCACGACGCATGACGCAGCCCACGCCCGCCCGCCGGCTCGACGAGTTCAAGCCCGACGCGCGCTTTGCGTGGTGCGTGACAGGTTCGGGCCACATGATCGAGGAGTCGATAGATCTCGCGCTGCGTCTGCCCGCCTGCGATCTGTTTCTTTCGCGTGCAGGCGAGGAAGTGCTGCCGCTCTATGGCTGGCCGGTCAAGAAACTGCGCGAGCGCTTCAAGGTCTTTCGCGATAACAGCGCGAGCAGCGTGCCTGTCGGCATGCTGTACAACGGCGACTATCACACGGTCGTGATCGCGCCCGCGACCAGCAACACGGTGGCGAAGTGCGCGCTCGGCATCTCCGATACGCTGCCCACGAACCTCTTCGCGCAGGCGGGCAAGCAGTGCGTGCCGGGCATCGTGTTCGCCTGCGATACCGCGCCGAGCGTCATCACGCAAACGCCGCGCGAGTGGGTCGAAGTCAGGCCGCGCGCAATCGAGTTCGAGAACGTCGAGCGGCTCGCGCGCATCGAATATACGACTGTCGCGCGCACGCTCGACGACCTGAAGGCCGCGCTGGATCGACGGCTTTCGGACCTGAAGCTCGCATGGAACACATTGTCTTCCTGACCGGCCGGCTTGCCGAGCAGAGCCTTTATCGCGTGCTCGAAGACATCGCGCCTGCGGACGTTGCATCGCCGTTCACGTGGGAAGTGCGCGAGATCGGACTGCAAGTGGCGGGATTGATGACAGCGGAGATGATCCGCCGACGCGTCGCGTTTCCGCTCACCGAAGGCACGAGCCGCATGATCGTGCCGGGGCGCTGCCGCGGCGATCTGGACGCGCTCAGCGTGCATTACGGCGTGAAAGTGGAGCGCGGCCCCGAAGAAGTGAAAGACTTGCCGCAGTTTTTCGGGCGTGAGGCGCGGCATGTCGACTTATCGCGGTATGAAACGCGCATCTTCGCCGAGATTGTGGATGCACCGCGGCTCGATCTGGACGGCATCGCTGCGAAGGCGCGCGAGTATGCAAGCCAGGGCGCGGATGTGATCGATATCGGCTGTCTTCCTGAGACGCCCTTCGCGCATCTCGAAGACGCCGTCGTCATGTTGAAGGAACAGGGCTATCGCGTGAGCGTCGATTCGATGCTCGCGGACGAACTCGTGCGCGGCGCGCGCGCGGGCGCCGACTATCTGATGAGCCTCAACGTCGACACGCTATGGATCGCCGACGAAAGCGCTGCAACGCCCATTCTCGTGCCACGCGAGCCGCATGACATGGCATCGCTCGATGCAGCCATCGACGCAATGAAGCAGCGCAATCGCCCCTTCCTCGCCGATCCGATTCTCGATCCGATTCCGTTCGGGCTCGCGGCTTCCATCGCGCGTTATGTCGGCTTGCGCGAGCGTCATGCGGACGTGGCGATCATGATGGGCATTGGCAACGTGACCGAACTGACCGAAGCGGACACGAGCGGTATCAACGCCGTGCTGCTTGGCATGGCGGCTGAACTGCGCGTGGCGGCGGTGCTTACGACGTCGGTCAGTCTGCATGCACGCCGCGCGGTGCGTGAAGCGGATGTCGCGCGCCGCGTGATGCACGCCGCGCGCGAAACGCAGACACTGCCAAAGGGTCTCTCGGGCGATCTGTCCGCGCTGCATGCGAAGCGGCCGTTTCCCTACAGCGCAAATGAAATTGATGCTATCGCCAGTTCGATTCGCGATCCTAACTTTCGCGTTCAGGTGTCGCCGCAAGGCATCCATGTATATAACCGCGATGGTCATCGTATAGCCATCGACCCATTCGCACTTTATCCGGACCTGAAGCTCGAAGCGGACGGCGGGCATGCGTTTTACATGGGAGTGCAGCTTGCGCGCGCCGAGATAGCGTGGCAGCTCGGCAAGCGTTTCGACCAGGATCAGCCGCTCGACTGGGGATGCCAGGTGGATCGTCCCGAAGAAGATCTTACGGCGTGGCACGCACCGGGCGCAACGATGAAGAAGCGTTGATCAGTGCGTCTTCCACTTGATCGAACATCCGAGCGCAGGGTATTGCGCATGCTCGATCTCGCGGCCTTCGGTAATGGCGCGCATCGCCTCGACGAGATCGCGGCGCGCGTCCGGTAGCGGCTCCTTGCGCGATGCATCAATGCGCCCCCGATACCGCAGCCGCAGATCCGCATCGAAGCCGAAGCATTCGGGCGTGCAAACCGCGCCGTATGCGCGCGCGACCTCCTGCGTTTCGTCGAAGAGGTAGGGGAACGGCAGGCGCCAGTCGTCGGCTCGCGCGATCATGCGCTCGAAGGAGTCGTCGGTGTAGACGCTCGTGTCGTTAGCATTGATGCCCGCGATGCCGATGCCCGACTGCTGCAGATCAACTGCATCGCGGATCAGGTACGGCAACGCGGCGCGCACGTACGGGCAATGGTTGCACATGAAGACCAGCACCAGGCCGTGCTCACGCTTGAGCGAGTCGAGCGTGTAGCGGTTACCGTCAGTGGCGGGCAGCAGGAAGCCGGGCGCGAGTGCGCCGAGTTCGCCGGGTGGGGACGCAGTCGGCATGAGAGAGCTCCGAATTGGCCGTTTGTCAGCGGCGCGAGCATCTGGGAATGATCCATCAAGGCCGGGCGCGGCAAGCTGGGCGCAGACTCACAGACAACATCGAGAGATGCGGCTTCTTCGAACTTGCGCCGGCTTACTCGCGTGATCGAATGCTGGTCGTCCGAGCGATGAGTGAAGTCATGCGACTCGTCACGTCATCACTGTCTGGGAACGCCGCTCCGGTTTGAATGCCGGAGCAGCTCCGTTCACTGATATCGCTTCGCCATCGCGTCCAGCCCCAGCGGCTTGATCCTCTCCGCCTGCCCCGCACTTCCGAACGCCTGAAACCGCTCGATGCACAAGTCGCGCGCCGCCGCCGTCGCCGCCTTCAGCGCGTGCCGTGGGTCGAACTCCGACTTCGCCGACGCCATCGCGCGCCGCATTGCGCCGGTCATCGCGAGACGAATGTCCGTGTCGATATTTACCTTGCGCACGCCGTTCGCAATGCCGCGCTGAATCTCCTCCACCGGCACGCCGAACGTCGACGGAATCTCGCCGCCATACTCGCGGATTACCTCGAGCCATTCCTGCGGCACGGACGACGACCCGTGCATCACCAGATGCGTATCCGGAATGCGTGCGTGTATCTGCGCGATGCGGTCAATCGCGAGAATATCTCCCGTTGGCTGGCGGCTGAACTTGTATGCGCCATGCGACGTGCCGATGGCAATGGCGAGCGCGTCGATGCCGGTCGCCTCGACGAACGCGCGCGCTTCGTCGGGATCGGTCAGCAGGCGGTCATGCGTGAGCGTGCCGTCCGCGCCCACGCCGTCCTCGTCGCCCGCGCGGCCGGTTTCGAGCGAGCCGAGGCAGCCTAGTTCGCCTTCCACCGAGACGCCCACCGAATGCGCCGCATCCACCACGCGACGGCTCACGTCCACGTTGTAGCCGTAATCGGCGGGCGTTTTCTGGTCGGGCATCAGCGAGCCGTCCATCATCACCGAAGTAAAGCCCGAACGGATCGCCTGCTGGCAAACAGCGGGACTTGCGCCGTGATCCTGATGCAGCACGACGGGAATCTCTGGATGCGCCTCGATAGCCGCGAGCACCAGATGGCGCAAATAAGGCTCCCCGGCATACTTGCGCGCGCCCGCCGACGCCTGAAGAATCACCGGGCTCTTCGTGACCTCGGCGGCCTGCATGATCGCGTGGACCTGCTCCATGTTGTTGACGTTGAACGCGGGCACGCCGTACCCGTGCTCCGCGGCGTGGTCCAGCAGTTGCCTCAATGCGATGAAAGCCATGTCGTTCTCCCGTGCATCACGTGAATCAGGCGGCCACGCGGCGCGCTTCATCGACGAGCGCCGCTGTCGTCACGCCGAAATGCGCGTACAGCTCGCCCGCAGGCGCGGATTCGCCGAAACGGTCGATGCCAACCACGCCACCCTCGAGGCCGACGTATTGCCGCCAGAACGACGTGACGCCCGCCTCGATCGCCACGCGCGGCACGCCTTCGGGCAGCACCCGCTCGCGCCACACGTGGCATTGCCGGTCGAACACGGTGGTGGATGGCATGGATACAACGCGAGCGAGCACGCCCTCGCGCTTGAGAAGATCTACAGCAGCGAGCGCAATCGCCACCTCGGACCCCGTCGCTATCAACACCACGCGCCGCGCATTGCGCTCGCATGCGCCCGGCCAATCGACGAGCACATACCCGCCGCGCTCGATGCCGTCGATCTGCGCTTCGTCGCGCGGCACGAACGGCAGGTTCTGACGCGACAGCAGCAGACACGAAGGCCGGTCGCGTTCCACCGCACTGACCCACGCCTGAGCGGTCTCGACTGCATCGCACGGACGCCAAACGTCGAGGCCCGGAATCATGCGCAAGGTCGCGGCATGCTCGATCGGCTGATGCGTCGGGCCGTCCTCGCCAAGACCGATCGAATCGTGCGTGAAGATGAAGACCGTGCGCGTTCTCATCAGCGCGGCCATGCGCAGCGCGTTGCGTGAGTAATCGGAGAACGTGAGGAACGTGCCGCCGAACGGCAGATATCCGCGATGCAGCGCAATGCCGTTCAATATCGCGCTCATGCCGAACTCGCGCACGCCGAAGTGAATGTAGTTACCCTTTTCCGGCGATGCGCTCACGTCCACCGCATCTTTCCAGCGCGTCAGGTTCGAGCCGGTCAGGTCCGCCGAGCCGCCGAGCAGTTCGGGCAACGTGCGCGCGAGCGCTTCGATGGTGAGTTGCGATGCCTTGCGCGTCGCGATGGTCTGCCGCGCACGGTCCGCCTGCTGCACGAGCGCACGCGCCGCATCGCGCCAGTTCGCAGGCAGCGCGCCTCGCGTGCGCCGCTCGAACTCCGCAGCTTCAGGCGGAAACGCACGGCGATACGCGTGCATGCGGCGCTCCCAGTCATGTTGCGTCGCCGCGCCCGCATCGCGCGCGTTCCATCGCTCGTAAATGAACGCGGGAATCTCGAAGGGCGCATGCGGCCAGTCGAGCGCGCGGCGCGTGGCTTCGATTTCGTCCGCGCCGAGCGGTGCGCCATGGACGTCGTGCGTGCCCCCCATCGACGGCGCGCCCTTCCCTATCGTCGTCTTGCAGCAGATCAGGGTCGGCCGGTCGGAAACGCACGCTTTATCGAGCGCGTGCGAAACGGCTTCGACATCGTGGCCGTCCACGTCCGCAATCACGTCCCAGCCATAAGCGGCGAAACGTTGGGGCGTGTCGTCGCTGAACCAGCCCTGCACATGGCCGTCTATGGAAATGCCGTTATCGTCGTACAGCACGGTCAGCTTGTTCAATCGCAGCGTGCCCGCAAGCGACGCCGCTTCGTGCGACACGCCTTCCATCAGGCATCCATCGCCGACGAATACATACGTGCGATGATCGACGATCTCATGCCCCGGCCGATTAAATTCGCGCGCAAGCAACGTCTCCGCGAGCGCCATGCCGACAGCATTCGTGAAGCCTTGCCCGAGCGGTCCCGTCGTGGTCTCGACGCCCGGCGTCACGCCCACTTCCGGGTGCCCCGGCGTGCGGCTTCCCATCTGCCTGAAGCGCCTGAGTTCGGACATCGGAAGGTCATAGCCCGTGAGATGCAACAGCGCATACAGCAGCATCGAGCCATGACCGTTCGACAGCACGAAGCGGTCGCGATCGGGCCAGTCCGGATCGGCGGGATTGTGCTTCAGATGACGGCTCCACAGCGCGACCGCGATTTCCGCCATGCCCATCGGCATACCGGGATGACCCGAGTTGGCCTGCTGTACCGCGTCGACGGCGAGCATGCGCACTGCGTTGGCCATCTGTCGCGTATCGGACGAACGATAAAAATGAGGCAAAGCCTCGGCGACGGCATTCATGAATGCCTCCTTGCTTGCAATGAGAAAGCGGTTCTCAGGCGCGGGCGCAGCGGTCGCGCAACTGAAGAATCATTGGCGTGAAGATGAGCTGCATTGCGAGTCCCATCTTGCCGCCGGGCACGACGATGACGTTCGGGCGCGACATGAACGAGTCGTGCAGCATGGTGAGCAGATAAGGAAAGTCGATGCCTTCCGGCTTCGCAAAGCGGATTACGACGAAGCTCTCGTCCGGCTGTGGAATCTCGCGCGCGGTGAAGGGGTTCGATGTATCCACGGTCGGCACGCGCTGAAAATTCACATGCGTGCGCGAGAACTGCGGGCAGATGTAGTTCACGTAATCGGGCATGCGCCGCAGGATCGTATCGACAACGGCCTCGTGCGAATACCCGCGCATGGTCTGATCGCGGTGCAGCTTCTGAATCCATTCGAGATTGATGATCGGCACCACGCCGACGAGCAAATCCGCATGACGCGCGATATCTATGTTGTCGGCAACGGCCGCGCCATGCAGTCCCTCGTAGAACATCAGGTCCGTACCTGGCGCAACGGCTTCCCACGGCGTGAACGTGCCGGCGTCCTGCTTGTAATGCGCGGCTTCGGCGTCGTCGTGAATGTAGCGGCGGAACTGGCCGCCGCCGCTTGCTCCATATGTCGCGAAGAGTTGCTCCAGCTCCGCAAGCAGATTCGCCTCGGGGCCGAAGTGACTGAAATTGCGCAGGCCGTCGCGCTCGCTTTGCTTCAACGCTTCGCGCATGCCGAGCCGGTCATAGCGATGAAACGCATCGCCTTCAACAATCTGCGCATTGATGCGCTCGCGCCTGAAGATATGGGTGAAGCTCTTCATGACCGTAGTGGTGCCCGCGCCGCTCGAGCCGGTCACCGCGATGATCGGATGCTTGACTGACATGCGCGTCTCCGTGTGTCGTTATGTGTTGAGCAGACTCATGCAATCACGCGGGCGTCCCGGGCAAAAACAGCGAGCGCTCATTGAAAAGCGGCGACGTGAAGGGCTTGTCCTCACCCCTGTCATATTCGCCGTGATACCGCTGAATGCGCGCGACTTCGTTGCGTGAGCCCAGAATGACAGGCACGCGTTGATGCAGTCCGCGCGGCGGCACATCCAGAATGCGTTCGCGCCCCGTGATGGAGAGCCCGCCCGCCTGCTCGACTATGAAGCTCATTGGATTCGCTTCATAAAGCAGCCTCAGGCGGCCTTCCATTGCAGGCGTCTTGAAGTCGCGTGGATACATGAAGACGCCGCCGCGTATCAGAATGCGATGTACCTCCGCGACCATCGACGCTATCCAGCGCATATTGAAGTCCTGAGCGCGGCATCCGGTGCGGCCGTCCTTGCACTCCTGCACATAGCGGCGCACGGGCGGTTCCCAGAAACGTTCATTGGATGCGTTGATCGCAAATTCGCAAGAGTCTTCGGGGATGCGGATATCCGAATGCGTGAGCACGAAGTTGCCGACATCGCGTTCGAGCGTGAAGCCATGCGCGCCATCGCCGACAGAGAGCACGAGCATCGTCGAAGGACCGTAGATGGCGTAGCCCGCTGCGACCTGCTCGCAACCGGGGCGCAGGAAGTCGCCTTCGGTCGGTACGCCGTGTTGCCCCGAACTTCTTCGCATCACGGAGAAGATCGAGCCGACCACGCCATTGATGTCGATATTGGAAGAGCCATCCAGCGGATCGAAGGCCAGCAGATAATCGCCGCGCGGATAGGGCTCCGGCACCGCATAGACGCCGTCCATTTCCTCCGACACCATGCCGGCGAGCAATCCGTCCCACTCGCAATGCTGCAGGAAGATATCGTTGGTGACGAGGTCGAGCTTCTTCTGCTCCTCTCCGTGCATGTTGACGGTCTGCGCCGAGCCATGCTGACCGCCAAGCGCACCGCGCGTCAGTGCAGCCGCGATTGTCTTGACCGATGCCGCGACATCGACAAGCAACGCGGACAAGCCGCTCGCCGCATGCGGACCGGGCTTGCGATCGAGCGTATCGATCAGGAACTTCGACAAGGTCGTGCGTCCATCCTGCATGGTGCGCTCCTTCAGGGCTGCGATTCGGTGAACACGCGGCTTGCGCGTATGTCGCATGCGTCGAGTTGCATCAGGGCGTCTGCGTCGGCGGGACCGCTCCCGCGTTCGGCGGCCGCGAACAGACGATTCGCCTGCCGGAGCCGTGCGCGGTCCAGCGCATTGCGCACCGAGCGCGCATTGGCAAAGTTCGGCTGACGCGTGCGTCGCGCGAGATAGTCTTCGAGCGCGCGTCGTGCGTTCTCGTCAAAGCGGTAGTGCATGTCAGCCAGCATATGCTCGGCAATCTTCAGCAACTCATGCAGTTCGTAATCCGGAAACGCAATATGGTGCGCAATGCGCGAGCGAAATCCAGGGTTGCTGAGAAAGAACGTCTCCATGCGCGACTCGTAGCCCGCGAGAATCACAACGAGATCGTCACGCTGGTTTTCCATCGTCTGAAGCAGAATCTCGATGGCTTCCTGCCCATAGTCGCGTTCGTTCTCCGGGCGATACAGGTAATAAGCCTCGTCGATGAACAATACGCCGCCCATTGCGCGCTTCAGCACTTCTCTCGTCTTCGGCGCGGTGTGCCCGATGTATTGGCCGACGAGATCGTCGCGCGTCACCGAAACAAGCTGATTGCGTCGGATATAGCCGAGCCGGTGCAACACCTGCGCCATGCGCAGCGCCACCGTCGTCTTTCCCGTGCCGGGATTGCCGGAGAAACACATGTGCAGCGTCGGCGCGCCGCTCGCAATGCCGAGCGTTGCGCGCGCCCGCTCCACCAGCAAATGCGCGGCAATCTCGCGAATGCGTGTCTTGACCGGCGCGAGGCCAATCAGGTCACGATCCAGCTCCGCAAGCACTTCCCCGATACGCGACTCGCGGTACAGCGCCATGAGATCGGCGCGTGTCTGAGGCACTTCTTCAAGCGTGGCTTCGTCGTGCATGATAGGTATCCTTATTGATATCGGTCGCCGCTCGGGCGGTCCGTGGCGTACGTGCGAATTGAATAGCGCTGCACGCGGCTGCCGTTGTCCTGACGTTCGAGCCGGAAGCCCTTTTCGTCGGCGGGACGGTTGACCATGAAAGAGAGCCGCATCGTTTCAAAGCCGCGCACCGCATCGAACGCGTTCACCTTGATGTAATGCCGGGGATACGTCTTGCGGCAGGCGTTCACCTCCATCATGATGCCCGCCGCGTCGTGCAGGTCGAACATCGGTAAGCCCCACATTTCCCAGTACGTATTGCGCGGATGCGGATCGTCAGTGAATTCGACCGAACAGGCCCAGCCCTG
>Ga0308174_10000380_pt1 | contig 18429 bp, 10 predicted proteins | sample PhyPR2_FD_203894 | JGI IMG/M metagenome (GOLD analysis project Ga0308174, IMG submission 203894) | Soil microbial communities from UC Gill Tract Community Farm, Albany, California, United States - DLSLS.P.R2 | ecosystem: Environmental > Terrestrial > Soil > Agricultural land | place: USA... | reverse complement strand
GGTCGAGGCGCCGGAAGGGTTGCACACGCTTTATGTGTCGCCGCTGAAGGCGTTGGCGGTGGATGTTCAGCGGAACCTTCTCGGCCCGATCGAGGAGATGGGGCTGCCGATCAGGGTCGAGACACGGACGGGGGATACACCGTCGGATCGGAAGGCGCGCCAGCGGGTGAGGCCGCCGCAGGTGCTGCTGACCACGCCGGAATCGCTGAGCCTGCTGCTGAGCTATCCGGACGCGGCGCTGATGTTCGAGAAGCTGCGGACGATCGTCGTCGACGAGCTCCACGGCTTCGCGAAGGAGAAGCGCGGCGACCTGCTGTCGCTGTCGATGGCGCGGCTGGAGAAGCTTGCGCCGGGGCTGCGGCGGGTCGGCCTTTCGGCGACGATCAGCGACCCCGACGCCTATCGATCATGGCTTGCGCCCGACGCTGACATGGAACTGATCGACCTTGTCATCGGAGATCCGGGCGCGGAGCCCGATCTGTCGATCCTTATCCCCGAGAACCGGATACCGTGGGCGGGACATTCGGGCCGTCATGCGGCGCGCGAGGTCATGCAGCTGATCGAGCAGCACAAGACCACGCTCGTCTTCTGCAACACGCGCAGCCTCGCCGAGCTGATCTTCCAGGACCTGTGGACGGTGAACGACAACAGCCTGCCGATCGGAATCCACCATGGCAGCCTCGCGGTCGAGGCGAGGCGGAAGGTCGAAGGTGCGATGGCGGAGGGACGCCTTCGAGGGCTCGTGGCCACCGCCAGCCTCGACCTCGGCATCGACTGGGGCGACGTCGATCTGGTCGTCCAGATGGGCGCGCCCAAGGGCAGCTCGCGCCTGCTGCAGCGGATCGGCCGCGCCAACCACCGGCTTGACGAGCCGAGCAAGGGCACCATCGTGCCCGGCAATCGCTTCGAATATCTGGAGGCGCGGGCCGCGCTGGATGCGGTCGACGAGGGCGAGCTCGATCCCGAGGTCTTCCGCCCTGGGGCGCTCGACGTCCTCGCACAGCACATTCTAGCCATGGCCGTCGCGGCTCCATTCCATCAGGACGAGCTGCTCGCCGAAGTGCGCTCCGCCGCGCCATATGCCGGCCTGAAGCAGGAGACCTTCGAGGAGACCCTCAACTTCATCGCGACGGGCGGCTACGCGCTGAAAGCCTACGACCGCTTCCGGCGGCTGGTCGCGGAAGAAGGCGGCATGTGGCGCATCGCCCGCCCGCAGATCGCGCAGCAGCATCGGCTCAATGCAGGCGTGATCGTCGAGCAGCCTTTGCTCTCCGTGCGGTTCAGGAACGGTCGCAAGCTCGGGACGATCGAGGAGGGCTATGCCTCGACGCTGTCGCCGGGCGACCACTTCTACTTCTCGGGCCTCAGCCTCGAGGTCGAGCAGTTCAAGGACACCGACATCATCGTCCGTGCCTCGTCCAAAACCGCCCGCATCGTCACCTACGGCGGCCAGCGCATGTCGATGTCGACGCACCTAGCGAACCGCGTGCGGCACATGCTGTGCGACCGCAACGACTGGCACCGCTTCCCGGACGACGTGCGCGACTGGCTGGAGGTGCAGAGCGAGCGTTCCGTCCTGCCCGAGCCGCACCAGCTGCTCGTGGAGACCTTTCCGCACGAGGGGCGCCACTACATGGTCGCCTACAGCTTCGAGGGCTGGAACGCGCACCAGTCGCTCGGCATGCTGATCACGCGACGGATGGAGACGGCGGGGCTCAAGCCGCTCGGCTTCGTCGCCAACGACTACGGCCTCGCCTGCTACGGGCTGGAGCCGATCAAGGATCCCCAGGCGCTCTTCTCCCCCGACATCCTCGAACAGGAATTCGTCACCTGGGTTGAAAGCTCGATGCTGCTGAAGAACGCCTTTCGCGAAGTCGCCGTCATCGGCGGCCTGGTCGAGCGGCATCATCCGGGAAAGAAGAAGTCGGGACGGCAGGTCAGCTTCTCGACCGACCTCATCTACGACGTCCTGCGTCGCTACGAGCCCCAGCACCTGCTGCTCCGCGCCGCATGGGATGATGCACGGCGGCGGATGACGGAGCTCGGACGGCTCGTCCGTCTGGTCGACCGGGCGTCGGCAACGATGCTGCACGTCGAGCCGGGGCGCATCACCCCGATGGCAGTTCCATTGATGGTGATCGTCGGCCGCGAGGCTCTTCCACCGGGTGCGGACGCGGATGAGACGCTCCTGACGCAGGCGGAGTCGCTTGCGCAGGAGGCGATGAGCCTCGCCTGACACGCAGCCAACGACCTGATGTGGAAGCTCTTTTCATCGCTTTGATGTTGCCAGCACTGGCCGCGCAGGCGAAGGATGCCGCCATGCGCGCTGCATCACTGGTCCTTGCCGCCTTGCCCGTCCTGTCCGGTTGCGTCGTCGGCACTGTCGCGAAGACTGCTGTCGACGTCGTCACTCTGCCGGTCAAAATGGCCTCAGCCGGCGTGGATGCAGTCACGACGAGCCAGAAGGAGGCCGACGAGAAGCGCGGCCGCGAGCTGCGCAAGCAGGACGAAGAGCGCGGCAAGCTGTATCGCGCAGCGCAGGAACGCTGCCGAAAGGGCCGCGCGCTGCCGACCGACGACTGCGCGCCCGTGAGCCAGCGCTGAGGTACTTCCTCGATACCGAGTTCAACGGGAATGGCGGCGCGTTGTTGAGCATGGCGCTCGTTCCCGACGACGGTGACGATTTCTACCTGACGTTCCAGACCGACGAGCCGATCGTGGACTGGGTGCAGCAGCACGTCGTCCCGTATCTCGACATGGTGCCGGAGCAGCTCAAGTGCCCGAGGCTGACGCGGGCCGATGCCGCCCATGCGCTCGAACGATATCTGGGGCACGATGGCCACCCGCTGATCTTTGCCGATTGGCCGGAGGACATCGCGCAGTTCTGCAACCTGCTGATGACCAAGCCGGGCGACATGGTCGAGCTTCGGAACCTGACCTTCCGGTTAGTGCCGATGAGCAACTTCAGCACGGCGGCGAACAGCAAGGTCCCTCATAACGCCCTGCACGATGCGCGCGCCCTGCGCGATCACGTGCTCGCCATGGAGTAATTATTCGGCGGCGGTTTGCAGCGCCTCGGAGCCTTCCCGTTCGACCCAGATCAGGTCGCCAAGCTTCAACGGGCGCCCGTCATGCGAAAGAACGCAGATCTTGCGCACCGGCTTGCCGTCGCGGCTGTCGGCTAGAGCGATCGACATCGATCCGTAGCCCCATTTCTCGCCCCATTGACGGAGGGCGAGCACGACGGGGAGCAGGTCCTCGCCCTTCGGCGAGAGTGAATAGATGACGCGTCGGCCATCGTCGGGGTCGGCACGGCGCTCAAGAATGCCGCCTGCAACCAGCTTGCTCAGCCGGTCCGAGAGGATGTTGCGCGCGATCCCGAGGCCGGCCTGAAACTCCTCGAAATGCTTGAGCCCGTTGAAGGCGCCGCGAAGAATCAGAAACGCCCATTTTTCGCCGATCAACTCGACGGCCGCAGGCAGAGGACATGACAGCGCCGCTTGCTTAAACGCGTCAATGCCAGACGTCAGCGTATCCGTACGCATGCCCAATCTCTCCCCCCGAGAAATCAACTAAAACACAGAACGGTTCCAATGAACAGTTGCTTTGTGCAACTGGCTGAGCTAATAAGTTGCCTATCGCAACTTTCATAGGGGGTAAATAGCGATGCTTCGGTCTCTGCTGACGTTCTCCGCAATTGTAATCTGTGCAGCGCCCGCCGCTGCTGCTTCCTATTCGGCCAAGCTCGCCACTCCAACCACGCAGCGCATCATTGCGCGCGACATTACCTGGCAATGCGGCGCCGACGCCTGCCAGGGTGCGACGGCCGAAAGCCGTCCCGTCGTGCTGTGCCAGTCGCTCGCGAAGAAGGCCGGCAAGATCGACACCTTCCTAGTCGATGGCCGCGCGCTCGGCGAAGGCGAGCTGGCGAAGTGCAACGCTGCCGCGAAAGCCGCGGCTGGCACGGCCCTCGCGGCGCAATAAGCTCTCCCGAGGGCGCCTGCCTCTCCTCCTCCGGGCGCCCTCACCCTCTTTCGCGCTTGCGCAACAGTGCCGGGCTCCCCCATCTAGACCCTGTGCTGAGACAATATGAGCTGGTCGAGAAGGTCCGCTCCTATGATCCCGATGCGGACGAGGGGCTGATCAACCGCGCCTACGTCTTCTCGATGAAGGCGCATGGCGACCAGCAGCGCGCCTCCGGCGATCCCTATTTCAGCCATCCGATCGAAGTCGCCGGCATCCTCACCGACCTCAAGCTCGACGACCAGACGATCGCCACCGCGATCCTCCACGACACGATCGAGGACACGCTCGCCACTCCGCAAGAGATCGAGAAGCTGTTTGGGAAGGACGTCGCGCGGCTGGTCGACGGCGTCACCAAGCTCAGCAAGATCGAGGCACAGTCCGAAAGCGAGCGCGCCGCCGAGAACCTTCGCAAGTTCCTGCTGGCACTGTCGGACGACATCCGCGTGCTGCTGGTGAAGCTCGCCGACCGGCTCCACAATATGCGGACGCTCCACCACATCAAGTCGGAAGACAAACGCCGGCGGATCGCCCGCGAGACGATGGATATCTATGCGCCGCTCGCGGAGCGCATCGGCATGTACGAGATGATGACCGAGATGCAGACGCTCGCATTTCGGCAGCTTGAGCCCGACGCCTACGCCTCGATCACCCGTCGTCTCCAGCAGCTCACGGAATCCGATGGCGATCTCGTCAGCCGGATTGGGCTCGGACTCCAGCTTTACCTCGCCGACAACGGCCTATCGGCCGAAGTCACTGGCCGCCAGAAGCATCCTTTCTCCATCTGGAAGAAGATGGCCGAGCGACACATCAGCTTCGAGCAGCTCTCGGACGTGATGGCCTTCCGCATCATCGTCGACGATGTTGGCGACTGCTACCGCGCGCTCGGCCTGATCCATCGCCGCTGGCCGATGGTCCCGGGACGCTTCAAGGATTACATCTCGACGCCCAAGCGCAACGGCTATCAGTCGCTGCACACCTCCGTCATCCACGATTCCAAGATGCGGATCGAGATCCAGATCCGCAGCCGCGAGATGCACGAGCAGGCCCAGCGCGGCCTCGCCGCCCACTGGGCGTACAAGGAGGGCAAGCCGCAGGGCGACATCAGCGTCCCGTGGGTCGATGATCTCGTCGAAATCCTCGATCATGCCGAAAGCCCGGAAGAGCTGCTCGAGCATACGCGGATGGCGATGTACCAGGATCGCATCTTTGCCTTCACGCCGAAGGGCGAGCTGATCCAGCTGCCCAAGGGAGCGACCCCGGTCGACTTCGCCTACGCAGTCCACACCGACCTCGGCGACCGCACCGTAGGGGCCAAGGTCAACGGCCGAGTGGTGCCGCTGCGCACAATGCTCGAGAATGGCGACCAGGTCGAAATCCTCGCCTCCGAGGCACAGCACCCTCAGCCAAGCTGGCTGCGCTTCGTCGCCACCGGCAAGGCCCGGGCCGGGGTTCGGCGTTTCGTGCGGCACAAGGAACGCGACGAGACCATCCAGCTTGGCCGCAAGATCTACGATGAGATCGTCGCCCGCCTGCCCGCCGAGCTCGCCAAGGATGCGCAGAAGCGCGCGCTCAAGAAGCTCAAGATCGAGAATGAGGATGAGCTGATGATCGCCATCGCGCGCAAGCGGGTGCGCGATGAGACGCTGATGGAAGCGTTGATGCCAGGCTCAGCCGGCGGCGACGTTGCCCCCCGCCCGATGGGCCAGCGCAAGGCGATCTCGATCAAGGGCCTGACGGCCGGCGTCGCCTATCATCTTGCGCAATGCTGCCATCCTATCCCTGGCGACCGCATCGTCGGTCTGCGTCGCGAGGACGAGGAGATCGAGGTCCACGTTATCGGTTGCGACACGCTGGCGAGCGGCATCGACGCGGACTGGCTCGACCTTGCGTGGGGCGAAGGTTCGGACGGCGGCGCGGCGCGGCTGGCGGTGATCCTGCGCGACATCCCGGGCGCGCTCGGCACCATGTCGAGCATCCTCGGCGCCAAGCACGCCAACATCATCAACCTTCAGCTGGTCCACCGTGACGGCAGCTTCCAGACCTTCCACCTCGACATCGAGGTGCACGACCTCGCGCACCTGCATGCGATGATCGCGGCGCTGCGCGATGCCGAGCCGGTCAGCTCGGTCGAGCGGATCTGACCGTTCGCGCGGCGACCCGCTGCGCGCGGGCATGGGCATCGCCGCTGGCGAGGACGGCAAGCATCACCAGATCCGACGCGCTGGCGGTCATCGGCGCAATCTGCACGGGATGCTCGAGGCCGAGCACGTACGGGCCCATCACGCTCTCGCCACCGAGCTCGCGCAGCAATTTGGCGGAGATGCTGGCGGATTGCAGACCTGGCATGACGAGGATGTTCGCCGGGCCGCTGAGCCGCGTGAACGGGTAGTAGCGCTTCTGCATTTCGTAGTTGAGGGCCACGTCCGGCGCCATTTCGCCTTCGAACTCAAAGTCGGCCTTGAAGCCCGCGAGCAGTTCGACCGCATTGCGCAGGGTCTCGATGTGGGTGCCGGGCGGGTTGCCGAACGTCGTGTAGCTCGTGAAGGCCACGCGCGGTTCCAGTCCCATGCGCCGGGCGAAGGCTGAAGAGCGCAGGGCTATAGCCGCATATTGCTCGGCGGTGGGCCGCTCCGTGACGGCGGTGTCGGCGATGAGCACCGTATGGTTGCGGCCGACCACGACGTTGATCCCGAAGGGAGTGGCGCCGGGCTCGTCCTCGACCACGAGGCGGACCTGTTTCAGCGACTGACTGAACGGCCGCGTGGTCCCCGTGATCATCGCATCGGCTTCACCGAGCGCGAGCATCGCCGCGGCGAAATAGTTGCGGTCCTGGTTGACCAGCCGCTCGACCTCGCGCCGGAGCATGCCGTGACGCTGGTGCTTGGCATAAATGTAGTCGACGGCTCGTCCGACCAATGGCGAGTTGCGGCTGTTGAGCACCTCATACTCGTGCGGATCATCGACACCGATTTCCTTCAGGAGGTCGTAGACCTCCTCGCGGCCGACCAGCACTGGCGTTCCGTAACCTGCCTCCTTGAAGGCAATTGCGGCACGAAGCACGTTGGGCTCCTCGCCCTCCGCGAACAGCACGCGCTTCGGGTTCTGCCGAGCGTTCTCGTAGGCGAGACTCATCACCGACACCGTCGGGTTCAGCCGCCCGCGAAGCTCCTGCCGGTAGGCTTCCATGTTCGCGACGGGCTTTTGGGCGACGCCACTGCTGACGGCCGCCTCGGCGACGGCTGAGGCCACCACTTCCATCAGCCGCGGATCGAACGGCGCCGGGATGATATAGTCGCGCCCGAAGCTGTGCGCCCGCCCGCCGTAGGCCGCTGCGACTTCCTCCGGCACCGGCTCGCGCGCGAGCTCCGCAAGCGCTTCGGCCGCGGCGATCTTCATCTCGTCGTTGATTGCGGTTGCGCGCACATCCAGCGCGCCGCGGAAGATGAAAGGGAAGCCCAGCACGTTGTTGACCTGGTTCGGAAAGTCCGAACGGCCGGTCGCAATGATCGCGTCCGGGCGCGCTTCAATCGCGTCCGGCGGCCAGATTTCCGGATCGGGATTGGCCATGGCGAAGATGATCGGCTCCTTTGCCATCTTCTTGACCATCTCCGGCTTGAGCGCGCCCGCGGCCGACAGCCCGAGAAACACGTCAGCGCCTTCGAGCGCATCCGTCAGCGTGCGCCGCTCGGTGTCGACCGCATGCGCCGACTTCCACTGATCAAGGTCGGTGCGGTCCTTGGTGATCACGCCCTTGCGATCGCACATCAGGACATTGTCGCCGCGCACGCCCATCGCCTTTACGAGCTCGGTGCAGGCGATCGCTGCGGCGCCGGCGCCGTTCACCACGACCTTGATTTCGGACAGTTCGCGGTTCGTCAGATAACAGGCGTTGATCAGGCCTGCGGCGGTGATGATCGCGGTGCCATGCTGGTCGTCGTGGAAGACGGGGATGTTCATCTTCTCGCGCAAAGTCTGCTCGATGATGAAGCAGTCGGGCGCCGCGATGTCTTCGAGGTTGATTCCGCCGAAGCTCGGCTCGAGCAGCTCGACGCAGTCGATGAAGCGCTGGGCGTCCTCGGTCTTCACCTCGATGTCGATCGCGTCGACGTCGGCGAAGCGCTTGAAGAGGACCGCTTTGCCTTCCATCACCGGCTTGGACGCGAGCGCGCCAAGGTTGCCGAGGCCGAGGATCGCGGTGCCGTTCGAGATCACCGCAACCAAATTGCCCTTGGCGGTATAGTCGTAAGCGCAGGTTGGATTTTCGGCGATCGCCCGCACGGGAACTGCAACGCCGGGCGAGTAAGCAAGGCTGAGGTCCCGCTGCGTCGCCATCGGCTTCGTCGCGATGATCTCGAGCTTGCCCGAGCGGCCGCGCGAGTGGAAATCGAGCGCCTCCGCGTCCGTGTACTTGATGTTGGATTCCGACATGGCACGCGAGTTAGCTAATCGCTCCCCTCACGTCACCCTGAACTTGTTTCACCGTCCAACTGGCCGAGGGCTGCGCAAGTGAAAAAATCGATGCTGAAACGAGTTCAGCATGGCGGCCGAAGCGGCTAGGTCCATTGGATGGCCCGCGCCGACGCCCCAACCCCGATGATGGCTCAGTACCACCGCCTCAAGGCAGAGGCCGGCGATGCCCTGCTCTTCTATCGCATGGGTGACTTCTTCGAGCTGTTCTTCGATGATGCGAAGGCTGCCGCGGCCTGCCTCGACATCGCTCTCACCAAGCGCGGCGCAGATGCGGGCGAGCCGATCCCGATGTGCGGCGTGCCCGTGCATTCGGCGGAATCCTACCTGGCGCGGCTGATCAAGGGGGGGCACCGTGTCGCCATTGCCGAGCAGACCGAGAGTCCGGCGGAGGCGCGGAAGGCGCGCGGGTCGAAAGCGCTCGTCGAACGCGCGATCATCCGCCTCGTCACGCCCGGAACGCTGACCGAGGAAACATTACTCGACTCCGGTGCGGCCAATTGTCTCGCGGCGATCGGCAGGGCTGGCGACGAGTGGGCCATTGCCGCTGCCGATATCTCGACCGGCAGGTTTGAGCTTGTGAGCTGTGGGACGGGAGAGGTTGCTGCTGAACTTGCGCGACTCTCGCCGGCCGAGACCATCGCGGACTCGTCCGTGCCAGGTATTCGCACCAGCGCCGGCAAGGGCGGTTTCGAGAGCGGAAGCGGCGAACGCGCGCTCAAAAGCCGCTTTGGTGTTGCGACTCTTGACGGGCTCGGATCTCCGTCGCGAGCGGAGCTTCGCGCGGCGGGCGGGCTCCTCGCCTACCTCGATGCGACGCAGAAAGGCGCGGGGATCCTGCTCGACGCGCCGCGCCGGATCGGGCGTTCGAGCTACATGGCAATCGACGGTGCGAGCCGCGAGAGCCTCGAGCTCACCCGATCCATCAACGGCAGCGTTGCGGGCAGTCTGTTGGGCGAAATCGACCGCTGCCAGACGGCAGGTGGCCGGCGCCTGCTGGCCGAGGACGTAGCAGCGCCGCTCATCGACAGATCCGCCATCGAGCAGCGGCTTTCGCTGGTGGCGTGGTTTCACGAAGACGCGATCCGACGAGTGCGCACACGGCAGGCACTCAGGGCCATGCCCGACTTCACCCGCGCCGTCGCACGGCTTGCTGCCGGCAGGGGAAGCCCGCGTGATCTGGCGCTGCTGCGCGACGGCCTCAGCGCAGCCGGCGCAATGAAGCGAGACCTGTCGGGCGAGCCGGACCTCCCGCCGTTGCTGGATAACCTCCTGCCCAAGCTGGGTGGGCACGATGCGCTTGTCGAACGGCTATCGCGCGCGCTGGTCTCGTCGCCGCCGATCGACAGTTCGAAAGGCGGTTACATCGCGGAGGGCTATGACGAGGAGCTCGACCGGTTGCGCGATGCGGCCTCAAACGGCCGCCGCGCAATAGCAGCGCTCGAGGCGAAGTATCGCGACTCGACGGCGGTCAGTTCGCTGAAGATCCGGCACAATGCGGTGCTCGGATATCACGTCGAAGTCTCGGCACGGCATGCGGACAAGCTGATGGCGCCCGACAGCGGCTTCACGCATCGCCAGACGCTCGCCGGCGTGGTGCGCTTCAACTCGCCCGAGCTGCACCAAGAGGCGAGCAAGGTGGTCGAGGCCGGGGCGCACGCGCTTGCAGCCGAGGCAGCGCACGCCGAGGAACTGACCGCTTTTGCCGTCACCTCAGCCGCTCACCTCACTGCCACTGGCGATGCAATTGCACGTATCGACGTGGCAGCAAGCCACGCGCACCGGGCCGCAGAGGGTGGCTGGATTCAGCCGCAGCTGACGGACCAGCCTTGCATCGAGATAGAAGCAGGCCGCCATCCGGTGGTTGAAGCAGCGCTGCGCAACGGCGGGGAGCGCTTTGTCGCAAACGATCTTTCGATGGGGCCCAGCGATCGGCTGTGGCTGATCACAGGCCCGAACATGGGCGGTAAATCGACGTTCCTGCGGCAAACGGCACTGATCGCCGTCCTGGCCCAGGTCGGCAGCTTCGTCCCCGCTTCGCGCGCGAAGGTGGGGATCGTCGACCGCTTGTTCAGCCGCGTCGGCGCATCGGACAATCTCGCGCGGGGACGATCGACGTTCATGGTCGAGATGGTCGAGACTGCCGCCATCCTGGCACAGGCGACGCCCAGGAGCCTCGTCATCCTCGACGAGATCGGACGGGGCACGTCGACCTACGACGGTCTCGCTATCGCCTGGGCAGTGGTCGAGGCGATGCACGACCAGCTGAAGTGCCGCACCTTGTTCGCGACTCACTATCATGAGCTGACGCGGCTTGCAGGAAGGCTCGACTGCCTTTCGCTTCATCACGTCCGGGCACGTGAATGGAAGGGCGACCTGGTCCTTCTCCACGAGGTTGCCGGCGGCGCCGCGGACCGCAGCTACGGCATTGCAGTCGCCAAGCTCGCCGGACTTCCGCCGACGGTGGTCGCCCGCGCCAAGTCAGTGCTCGCCAAGCTGGAAGCTGGCCGCGATGCCACCGGCGGGATTGCTGCCGGGCTCGACGACCTGCCGTTGTTTGCCGCGGCGGCAGAACCGGAGCACGGACCGGATCCACTGACTGCCGCGCTGGATGCACTCGATCCCGACCGGCTGAGCCCGCGCGAGGCGCTCGAAAAGCTCTATGAGCTCAAACGCCTCGCTCAATGCTCCACCGGCGCATCGTAGCCCGTCACGGCTTCGAACATTGCGGTCAGCGCGACCTTCTCCTCCTCGCTGATCTCAGGCCGCCAGATCTCGAACAGGAGCACTGCGCGGACAGCGTCGCCGTCGTTCCAGGCCTCATGCTCGAAGCTGTCGTCGAAGATCATCGCCTTTCCTTCGCGCACGTCTCGGATCTCGGCGCCGACCCGCAGCCGGCAGCCGGCCGGAACGACAAGCGGGACATGGCAGATCAGCCGCGTATTCAGCATGCCCGTGTGCGGCGGGATGTGGGTTCCAGGCCTCAGGATTGAGATGAGCGCCATCGGCGAGCGGCGCTTGATCCGCGGAATGGGCGGAAGCTCGAGCAAGCGCATGATGAGCGGACAGCGCCGCGCATTCTCCTCGACGGGCTCACCATCCTTCCAGAGGTGGAAGGCGCTCCAGCGGGCATCGTTGAGCAGGCTGTGGCCGCGCGAAGCGCGTTCGGACTGCTCCTGAACGTAGGGCTCGAGGCCCTGCTCGTCGGCGAGCACTCCCTCGATCTCCGCGCGCATGCCGGAAGCGGCTGCCTCCAGTTCTGCGACCCATGGGAACGTCTTGGGCGAATACCAAGGCTGCTGCGGCAAGCCGGGGAAGTAGAAGCTGGTCGGCTCCTGGAGGTAGACCGGCTGCTCGCCCGCCGCGATTCTTAGCGCCTCGCCAAAGCGCGGTGGAACCTGCTTGATGCCCTGATTGGCAAGGACATCGTGCAGTTTTGCTTCGAACCGCTTTTCGGCTGCGGAAACGGCCGTCTCCGCGCGTTGCAGACGCTGCGGGAGGTCGCCCGGGAGCTGCTCGAGCTGTGCGCAGCGGCGGATAGCGAGACGATAGAAGGACACGGCGGCACGGTCGTCACCCGCTCGGGCCAAGATGTCGCCCTTCATGAGCAGAGCGAAGGGATTCGCCTTGTCCGCGGCAAGCACTTGGTCGAGAGCCGCAACTGCATTGTCCCGGTCATCACAGCCGTCGCACGCCTGGGCATAGAGCAGCCACGCCTGCGGCGAGGCGGTGCCCGACGCGGTTACTGCCGCGAATGCCTCGCGCGCGAGTACGAAGTCGCCGCGCTGGAGCGCTCCAACCCCGCGTTGCGCTTCGGCTTCAAGGGCCTGCCGCTGCAGCTGCATGCGGCAGGTATAGCCGGACTTCCCCTGTCGTCTAGCAGACCAAAATCAGTCTGCACGCCGGCGCGTCGACGTGCGATTAAGAGCAGATGAGTCAGGAACGTCACGACGGACTTCCGCACCAGCGGTCGATCATCGACCGGCGAGAAGTGGCGGCGCGGCTCGCGGCCCTCAACGCGGACGAAGCGACTGGCCCGCAAGCTGCAGCTTTATTGTCGGCGGCGCTTGGTTCGGGTCGTGAAGAGGTCGCGCGGCGCCTCGCGCAGGAACCGGGCAACGGCCGCGCCGCCGCCCAGGCAACTGCATTCCTCCACGACCAGATCGTGCGGCTGGCGTGGGACTTCGTTTGCGAGCGGCTCGTCGACGCAAGCTCCTGTAACGATCTGGCGCTGGTCGGTCTGGGGGGCACCGGCCGCGGCGAAATGGCCCCGTACAGCGACGTCGACCTGATGTTCCTTGCTGGAGCCGCAGTCGCGCCGGAGCACGAACGTGCCGCCGAGGCGATGCTGCACCTGTTGTGGGACCTGAAGCTGAAGGTCGGACACTCGGTCCGTTCGGTCCCGAGCCTCCTCGCACTCGCGAAGAAGGACATGACCGTCCGCACCGCCTTGCTCGAAGCGCGCTGGCTCTGGGGAGCCCAACAGACCTTCGATGTTGCCCAGGACCGGTTCCGCAAGCAGGTGGTCGCGGGCACCGCTGCCGAGTTCGTCGCCGCCAAGCTCGCGGAGAGGGACGAACGGCACGTGAGGATGGGCGACAGCCGCTACCTCGTCGAACCCAACGTCAAGGACGGCAAGGGGGGCCTTCGCGACCTTCACGCACTCTACTGGATCGGCAAATATGTCCACGGTGTCGAGAAGCCTGCCGACCTCGTGAAAGCCGGCCTGCTGACCGCGGCGGAGTTCCGCCGGTTCGACCGCGCCGAGCGCTTCTTCTGGTCCGTGCGCTCTCACCTGCACCTGCTTGCCGGCCGGGCGGAAGAGCGGCTCAACTTCGACTACCAGCCGCGCATCGCCGAGATCATGAAATACGCCGACCGTCCGGGGAAATCCGCGGTCGAGCGTTTCATGCAGTTTTACTTCCTCAACGCGAAGGCCGTCGGCGATCTCACCGGAGTGTTTCTCGCTCAGCTCGACGAGCAGCTGGGCAGGAAGGGCTTCCGCTTCGCCCTTCCGACCATCCGCCGCCGGCCCAAGCGGCTGGCCGGTTTCGTCCTCGACCGCGGACGCATTTCGATTCCCGACGACGGATTTTTCAAGGGCGACCCGGTCCGCTTGCTCGATCTGTTCGCAGTCGCCGCCCGCGAGGGACTGGAGATCCATCCTGCAGCAATGCGGGCAGCGAGCCGCGACGCGGTGCTGATCGACCGCAGCGTGCGCGAGGATCCCCGCGCCAACGCGCTCTTCATGGATGTGCTGACCTGCGTCGAGCATCCGGAGACGGTGCTGCGCTGGATGAACGAGGCCGGAGTGTTCGGCCGTTTCATTCCCGACTTCGGCCGCGTCGTGGCGCAGATGCAGTTCGACATGTACCACCATTATACCGTCGACGAGCATTCGATCCGCGCGCTCGGGCTGCTGGCGGCGATCGAGCGCGGAGAGCTCAAGGCCGATCACCCTATCTCCACTGCGATCTTCAAGCAGATCGCGTCGCGGCGCGTGCTCTATGTCGCGGTGCTGCTGCATGACATCGCCAAGGGCCGGCGCGGCGACCATAGCGTTCTCGGGGCCGAAATCGCGCTGAAGCTCTGTCCGGCGCTCGGTCTCGACCCGGCGGAGACCGAGACCGTATCCTGGCTAGTACGGCACCACCTGCTGCTCTCCTCGACTGCGTTCAAGCGCGACCTCGCCGACCCCAAGACGATCGAGGATCTCGTCCAGCAGGTGCAAAGCCCCGAGCGTTTGCGCCTGCTGCTGATCCTTACGGTTGTCGATATCCGCGCGGTCGGCCCAGGCATCTGGACCGACTGGAAGCGGAGCCTGCTGCGCACCTTGTTCGAAGCCGCCGAAGAGCGCCTCCGGCTCGGCCACAAGCAACATGGGCGGGCCGAGATCGTCGAAGAACGGCAGCGAGAACTCGCCGAAAAGCTCGGCTGGAAGAACAGCGCAGCCAAGGCGCATGCGCGCCGCCTTCCCGACAGCTATTGGGTCGCCGAGCCGCCGGCATGGCAGCTTGCCAATGCGCGGCAGGTGGCAGCAGCCGAGGCCCATATCGGTGATGCCGTGCCCAACGTCGTTGTCGATGACGATCCGGAAAGCGGCGCCACGCGGGTCAGCGTCTTCACGCCCGACCGGGAAGGCCTATTCTACCGCATTTGCGCGGGACTGGCCTCGGCGGGCGCCAACATCATCGATGCTCGCGTCCACACCACGCGCGACGGAATGGCCCTGGACAATCTGCTCGTGCTGGATGGGCAGAGCCGCCCCTATACGGATCGGCGGCTCCGCAGTCGACTGGTGAAGGCAGTAGAGCAAGCCCTGAACGGCGATCCGCCACCGCTCCCCGGGAGCCAACCCGCGCGGCGCAGCTCGGCATTCGATGTAGCGCCCTCGGTCGCCATTGCGGACAGGGCGTCGACCCGCACGACCGTGGTGGAGGTGAATGCCCGCGACCGTCCCGCCTTGCTGGCCGCGCTCGCCGGCGCCATTCATCAGCAGGGCCATACCGTCCATTCAGCGCACATCGCCACCTACGGCGAGCGCGCCGTCGACGTGTTCTACCTCACCAGGTACGACGGCAAGAAGCTGAGTGCCGAGGACGTCGATCAGCTTCGGTCGGCCATGCTCGCTGCTGCGGGCGAGCCCGCGAAAGCTCAAGCAGCTTGAAAAGCAAGGCCCCGCCGCTGAGGACGGGGCCTTGGTGAGAGTGCGATCCGCTTAGCCGCGTTCTGGCGCGGGGGGCGGAGGCGGCGGTGGCGGCGGCGGCGGGGGCGGTGGCGCCTGCTCGACCACCGGCGGCGGTGCCGGCGGCGGGGTGTAGGCCGGTGCTGCGCGCCGTGCGAAGCCGGTCTTGGCGCGCAACGTTACGCCGAACGTCCGCGGCTCGCCCAGGAAGGCGTTGTACAGCTGCGTCGAGCGGGCGAGGAAACCGGCCTGCACGCCGCGCGTCGTGCCACTGCCTTGCAGCGGTGAGTCGAAGCCAACCTGGATCGAGTTCTGGTCGAACAAGTTCTGACCCCAGATCTCGATCGCCCAGGCATCGTCGGGTCCATGGACGCCGATGCGTCCGTTGACCGTCGTGTAGGCGCCCTGCGTCTTCTCGATGTCGAGATCCGAGCCGGTATTGTAGCGGCTCATGTATCGCGCATCGACATAGACCAGACCCCGCAGGCCCGACCCGCCGATCGGCGGCGTCCAGGCGGCCGATCCGGTCGCGGTCCACTTCGGCGCACCTGAAACGCGCCGGCCAGGAAGCTGGAACAGATAGTCGTTGAGCGGTCTGCCATCCGCACCGACGAGGTTCTTGCGATACTTGGTGTCCGACATCGTCAGACCGCCGTTGATCGCGAGATCGCGCATCGGGCGGGTGAACGCCTCGAGCTCGAAGCCCTGGCTGCGAACGCCGCCGCGGGTCTTGCCGGTGCAGGCGCCGGTGCGCGAGCTGGTGTCGGTATCGGCCCCGTTAAGGTCGTCGCTGCAGCTGTTGATGCTCTCGACGATGAAGTTCAGCCCGTTGAAGGTGTTCAGCTGGAAATTGCGGAACACCTGGTGGAAGAGGGCGAAGTTCACGTCGATGCCGCGACCGTGATATTTGAAGCCCGCCTCGAAGGCGTCGTTCAGCTCAGGCTTGAACTGCAGGTCCGCACCGGAAGCGACGATACCCTGACAACCGGTCTGTGCAGGGCTGACGCAAATCGCGCCGCTGCCCGACAGCGGCGGCGTGCCGAGGACGGTGGTTCCCGGGGTCGCCGGAATGGTCGTCGGGATCGTCTGTGCGCGCCACAGGGCCGAACGGTCGAGGTTGAAGCCGCCGGCCTTATAGCCCTTCGAATAGCTGGCGTAGGTCAGCAGGCGGTCTGTCGGCTTGTAGCTGAGCACCGCAGTGCCCGAGACCTTCGACTCCGTGCGCTCGTCGTCGATGGCGAAGGCGCCCGTCGGGGAGCTCGGAATCACGCACGGATACTGCTGCAGGCCGCTGCCGGACAGCGCGGTGCACAGCCGGTTGTTATCGAACAGGTCGGCGGACAGCGTCTTGCGCTCATGCGTGTAGCGAGCACCAAGCGTCACCTTCAGCCGATCGGTGATGGAGAAGATGTTGTGTGTGAACAGCGCCCAGTTCCTGCTGTTCTGGCGATAGCTGTCGTCCAGGGCCGTACCGGCAAATTGCGCGTTCACGAAGGACGGCCCGCCGAGCGCAATCGCAAGGTTCGTGTAGCCGCTGTTGGTGAACGGAGCGCCGCTGAAGTTGACCGCCGGGATACCCGTGGGCAGCCCAGTGTTGTTCAGCCGAGCGAAGGCACCGAGCGCCGTAATCTGGCTGGCGAGGTTCGCCGCCGTGTTCGCGAGGCTGGCCGCGAGAGCGGCGTTACCGGCCCCAGCGGCCGCAGCCGCCCCTGCTGCCGCCTGCCCATAGGAGCTGACCAGGGATGCGCGGACCGCGGTCGCAACCGGCGTGCTGAAGCAGGTCGGCGAGGCGCCCGGCGCGAGGATGGTTGGAGCCGCTGAAGCGAAGCTCGCTGCCACCAGGCAATTGCCGTAGCGTGCGTAGTCGTTGCCGTAGGCGAGGTTGTCGTCGACGGCGAGCTTTTCATTCGCGTAATAGCCGCCGATCAGCCAGTCGAGCTTGTTGCCGAAGGCATCGCCCTGGAGTCGCAGTTCCTCCGAAAAGGTGCGGAAGCGGTTGAACGAACCGCCGTCGCTGGCGCGGTAGAGGATGTCGAGATTGTTGTAATCGGCGTCCGTCCCGCGCGTGTACTTGTTGAAACGATAGGCGGTGATCGAGGTCAGCTGTGCGCCGCCCAGATCGTACGTCAGCTCGCCCGACAGACCATAGTCCTTGACCTTCGAGTCATAATCGCGACCCGGAGTGATGGCGATCCGGCGAGAGAATGTGTCGTCGTTGATGATGCCGCCGAGGCCGCGCTCGATTGCCGCGATCGTGGACGGCTGCGGTCCCGCTGCCGTGACGTCCCGCACCGGCAGGTAGGTTGCGCCGCAGCATTCCTCGTCACGCTTGGCGTAGTCGCCGATGATGCGGAGCGACAGGTTGTCGTTGGGCTGGAACAGGACCTGTCCGCGCAGGAGCCAGCGGTCGCGATCGTTGATCCGCCGCCCCGAGACGACGTCCTTGAGGAAGCCGTCGCGCTTCATCGACACGCCGTCGAGGCGCGCCGCGATGGTATCGCTGATCGGGCCGGTGAGGCTGCCTTGGACTCGGCGAAGATTATAGTTGCCGATATCGACCTGGCCGCTCGCCTCTGGCGTGAACCGGGGCTTGGCAGTGATGATCGAGATGAGGCCCGCCGAGGTATTGCGGCCGAACAGGGTGCCCTGCGGTCCGCGCAGCACCTCGATGCGGTCCAGGGGCCCAAGTTCGGTCAGGCCGGCGCCCACGCGCGAACGGTACACGCCGTCGATGAACACGCCGACGGAGCTTTCGAGGCCCGGGTTGTCGCCAACGGTGCCGATGCCGCGGATGTTCGCGCGCGCCGCGCCGCCTTCCGACGAGGTCGAGAAGACGTTCAATGACGGCGCTACCTGGTTCAGGGCGCGGATGTCGGTCGCGCCGGTGTTGCGGAGGTTTTCGGCCGTGACGGCGCTGACCGCCATCGGAACGTCGGACAGCGCCTGGTTACGGCGCGTCGCGGTGATGATGATGTTGCCGGTATCGACCGGCTGCTGCTCGACCGCCTGCGTCTGGACTGCCGCAGTCTGCGCCGTCGAACTCTCCGTGGGAGGCGCCGTCGTCGGCTTGCCGCTCTCGTTGGTCGGAAGTGGAGTGGTTTGCGCGAAAGCCGGAGTGGCGACAGCCATCAGGCCAGCCGACGCCAGGAAGGCGGACTTGCGGATCATCTTTTCTCTCCCCTACGGACGAGTGATCGCCCGCTCGGGGGTGAGGCTAGACCTGAACAGCCGCGGATGAAAAGATTGCGAAC
>Ga0308174_10000378_pt1 | contig 18457 bp, 14 predicted proteins | sample PhyPR2_FD_203894 | JGI IMG/M metagenome (GOLD analysis project Ga0308174, IMG submission 203894) | Soil microbial communities from UC Gill Tract Community Farm, Albany, California, United States - DLSLS.P.R2 | ecosystem: Environmental > Terrestrial > Soil > Agricultural land | place: USA... | reverse complement strand
GGCTCACGTAAATGGCGTCTCCGGTCGTTTCGTAGAACAGCCCGGACGACCGGCTGCCCAACAGCTCTCCGAAACCTTTGGCGAAGTTCAGGCCGCCGCGATAATCGGGTATCGCCGTCCCGATGTCTTGCCTTCCGGGCAGGTATTTCACCGCCTCGCCGGCTTCCACCCAACCCGTCACGTGATGCCATGTCTTGCTGGATGCGCCTGCGCCGAAGATGAATGAGCTCTCCGAGAGATATTGAGGATCGATCACATGGGTGGGCAGACTGCTCTTCAGATCGCCGATAAAACGAGTCGAGATGTAGAAGGAAACGAACTTATTGGCGCCATGCAGGAACGGCAGCGGCACGGTCCGCTTCACCTGCCCATAAGTAAACACGTCCTTCCAGCGCGATGAAAACATGGGAAGCGCCCAAACCGTTGTCTGCGGCAGAACATCTCCGTTAAGCGTATGGAACGCCTTCGTTGCTTCGGCCGCAATCTGCGGATCATCCGCGTGGCGGGCCTGGTCGAAATAGCGAATCGCTGTCCCATCCTCTTTCGCCTGGTTGTACGCCCACGCGAGCTTCAGCGTTACCTCGGCATCGTTCGGGTTCTGCTCGTGAGCCTGCTCCAGGTACTTGATCGCGTCATTCGTATAGCCGAGCGCGAAGCTCTTCAAGCCCATCGTCTTGGCATCGGTTGCAACCGGATGAACGCTGGCGGGGACAACCTCCTTCATCTTGATGCCGCGCAAAGCGTTCAACTGCTTTCGAGCGGCCTGATCCCGCGGGTCAATGTGCAAAATTGCTTCAAATTGCTCGATGGCTTCCGGTTCCTTCTTCATCGCGAGATACAAGTAGGCCAATTCCCGCCGCAGCGTCACGTTTTGCGGATCCAGCTTCAGCGCGTTGACGAATTCATACGGATACGGATAGCGCCGGTCCATCTGGGCCAGCGCCAGCTCTGCCGTACGTGAATCGTTTGAACGCGAAGCGGCGAGCAGCGCGGCGTTTGCTTCATCCATGCGGTTCAACGGCCGCCAGACGCGCGCCAGAATTACCAGCAATTCGCTGAGCTGCGGCTTCAGTTCCCGGCAAATCTCATACTGCTCGGCGGCCAACGGCAGTTCATCGCGTAACTCGGCAAGCTGGGCCAGTTCCCAATGAGCGCTGAACGTGGACGGGTCTTTCGGATTGGCCGAACGCGCCAGCGCTTCCTTCCAGCGTGCAATCCCGCTTGCCAGCGGCCGGTCTATATTCTGGAACGCCTGCTCCGCCGTCGCGCGTGTCGCGGGGGTTCCCGTCTGCCGCAGCTTATTGAACATGCGCCGGGCTTCAATCGGCTTCTTCGTCTCGAAGGCGAGAAATGCAAACTCAAGCGCCGCGGTTTCGTCCCTTGCGTTCACCTTCAAAGCATGTTCGAACTCGTCGCGCGCTTCGGCATTATCGCCGGTTTTCAGCAGCGTGTAGGCAAGGTCCTTGTGCGCCCCCGCGTTGCCCGGCTGCTTCGCCAAACCGGCCCGAAAAGCGCTGATGGCCGTGTCGTAATCCTTCTTCGCCAGGGCCGCGTAGGCCTGGTTCAACTCGGCGTCTCCGGGCTGCTGGGCAAGGGCGGGAAGCGCCAGGGCAAACACCATCAGAAATGTGGAAAGGCGCGTCACGACTGGCTGTTAGAGTAGTAGCCGTCAAGGATTGAACTTCTCGTTATGCCCCGTTTCCCCGGTGTCGATTACATGCAATTCGATTCGCTGCTGAGCGAGCAGGAGCGGATGGTGCGCCAAACCGCGCGGCAGTTTGTCGATGACCGTATTCTGCCCGTCATTCGCGACGCGTACAACAACGCAGCATTTCCGAAGCAGCTCATATCCGAAATGGGCGGGCTCGGATTTTTCGGCGCGAACCTCGAAGGCTACGGCTGCGCCGGAATGAACAATATCGAGTACGGCCTCATCATGCAGGAACTGGAGCGCGGCGATTCCGGTCTGCGCAGCTTTGTCAGCGTTCAGGGCGCGCTGGTCATGTATCCGATTCATGCCTTCGGCTCTGAGGAGCAAAAACAGCGCTGGCTGCCGAAGCTGCAATCGGGTGAGGCCATCGGCTGTTTCGGGTTGACGGAGCCGGATTTCGGCTCAAATCCTGCCGGAATGCGGACAACGGCTGAAAAGCGCGACGGCAATTGGGTGCTCAATGGCGAGAAGACGTGGATAACAAATGGATCGCTGGCGGACGTAGCGATCGTGTGGGCCCGCACCTCCGAAGGCATCCGCGGATTTCTGGTCGAGAAGGGAGCGTCCGGCTATTCCACCAGCGACATCCACGGAAAGCTGTCGATGCGCGCGTCCGTCACATCGAGCCTGCACTTTGCCGGTTGCGTCATCCCGCAAGAAAATCAGCTCCCCTGTGCGAAGAGTCTGAAGGCGGCCTTGAGCTGCCTATCCCAAGCGCGTTTTGGAATCGGCTGGGGCGTGCTGGGCGCGGCCATGGATTGCTACGAGACGGCGCGCGCGTACACTCTTCAGCGCAAGCAGTTCGATGACAAGCCGCTGGCCGGTCACCAGCTCGTCCAGGAAAAGCTGGCCTGGATGATTACCGAGATCACCAAGGCGCAGCTTCTCGCATATCAGGTCGCGCGATTGAAGGATTTCGGCAAAGTGGAATCCGCTCACATCTCCATGCTGAAGCAGAATAACGTTGCGATGGCGCTCGATTGTGCGCGGCTCAGCCGCGACCTGCTAGGCGCGAACGGCATCATGGATGAGTACCCCATCATGCGCCACATGTGCAACCTGGAAACCGTCAAAACATATGAGGGCACCGATCACATTCATACCCTCGTGATCGGCGAGCGGGTAACGGGTGTAGCAGCGTACCGGTAGGATCGGCAGAACATCGTTGCCTTTCCAGAGCTACAGCGGGATCACACCCGTAAAGGAAGCGAGTGGTAAGCGTTCGCCTCGCCTGCGTTTAACCCTCCCGCTTACCATGAGAGATTAAACGTGCCGCGCTTCCTAATCTCCGCTCTTGCGCTATTTCTCTTTAGCCAGGCCGTTACCGCTCAAAACTTCTTCCCAGTCAAAGACGTCCGTCCCGGAATGCGTGGCGTGGGCCGCACCATCTTTCACGGCAAGCAGATCGAAGAGTTCCAGGTCGAAATCCTCGGCGTTCTCGAAAACCTCGGCCCAAAGCAGACTGTCATTCTCGCGAAGCTCAGCGGCGGTCCGCTTGCCGAAACCGGCGTCATGCAAGGGATGAGCGGCAGTCCTGTCTATATCGACGGCAAGTTGCTCGGCGCGATTGCACTCGGCTTCCCGTTCTCCAAGGAACCGATTGCCGGCATCCAGCCGATCGAGCCCATGCTCGCGCACGCCGCACCCAATCCCGACCCCGCACTCGGTTCCATAAAATCCCTCAGCCTGGTTCAAACCCGCACCCCGGAGCGGCAAGTCTCGTCCCCGCTTGGCAGGTTGACCGACATCCTGACACCCTTGTCCCTGTCTGGCTTCACGCCCGCCACGCTGCCCGCCTTCGCCGCCGAATTTCGCCGGCTTGGTTTTGAACCACAAGAGGGAGTATCCGCGGGCGCGCCGGACTCTCAGAGATATTCCGGGACCGTGAAGCCGGGCTCCATGATCAGTGTCAGCCTGCTGAATGGCGATCTGAATATGAACGCCGATGGCACTGTCACCTACGTTGATGGCAAGACCATTTATGCTTTTGGCCATCGGTTTCTGGACGCCGGTTCCGTCGAGCTTCCCTTTGCGCGATCGGACGTGATCGCCATCATCCCCTCACTGACCTCCTCTTTCAAAGTATCCGCGCCTCGGGCCTGGATCGGAACCATTCTCAGCGATCGCAGTACCGCTATTTCCGGCGAGATCGGCCGCCCTGCGCACACCGTGCCGCTTTCCGTAACCGTGCATTCCGCCATCACCGGAGATCATGCGTACCACTTTCAGGTCATTAACAATCGCTTGTTGACACCGTTCATTACCCAAACCGCGTTGTTCTCCGTCATTGATGCCACCGAGCGAACTCTCGGGGCCGGTACCCTGCGGCTGGAAGGCCACGTCCAATTTGAAGGCGGCCTCCCGGATCTGATCGTTCGAGATACATTTGTCAGCGATAGCGCCGTGCCTCAACAGGCCTCCGCGGATGCTGTTGTCGCACTCGGGTTCGTGCTTGGCGGCGAATTCCGTAACCTGCATCTGAAGAATATGTCGTTTCAGCTTGAAGCTTCTGAAATAAAGCGCCAGCTCCGCGTCGCCCAGGCATGGGCCTCGACTCAGGAAGTGCATCCAGGCGGATCTGTCCAGATCACCACTTTGTTGCAGGGCGAGAACGGAATCGAACTAACAAAAACCACTACATACAAGGTGCCTGTCGGCGCGCCCACCGGGGCGCTCAATTTCACGGTAAGCGACGCGAATACGCTGAACGTGCCCGAATTTGCCGGCTTGAGCCAGTCGTCCCTGCAAACTCCGGCTGAGCTCATTCGCACGATCAACGCCTTCCGCGACAGCGATGCGCTCTATCTGCGAGCCTGGCGTCAGGAACCGTCCTTTACGATTGGCGGACCGCTTCCGGGCGGCGAGATTGGCGATCCGCCTCCTTCGGTAGCCTTGATCCTGGCCGATCCCTCCTCGTCCGCTACCAGCAATCCGGCCTTGACCGTGACGCGCGGCTCGCAAGTCGCCGAAATCAAGATGCCTCTCAATGGATATGTCGTCACAGGCTCCAAAACGATTCAGGTGGAAGTAAAAGAGTGATCCAACGAATCGCGTTCGCGCTTTTTGCGCTGGCCTTCTCCGTTTCCGCCGCTACCAGCACGGCTTGGGAAGTAACCGGATTCACCGACTTTCTGAAGGGCCGCATTTCCAGCCTTTCCTTGAGTCCGGACGGCATCCTCCAGCTCGGCCCCTCGGTTCGATGGGATACACCGCTTGGCCAGCCCGCGCTTTGGGCTCTTGCGAAGACGCGGGACGGCGCAATCTATGCGGCAACCGGTCATCAGGGCAAGGTGTTTCGTATTTCGCCCGACGGGAAATCTGGCGCCGTCTGGAGCGCCGGGCAGTCGGAAGTGTTCGCCGTGTGCGTGGACGCGAAAGGCGTTCTATACGCCGGCTCCTCTCCGAATGGAGGCGTGTACCGCATCGAAAACGGAAAGGCGGCTGAGATCTGGCATTCGCCCGGCCGATATATCTGGGCGCTCGCACCCTCCGCCGATGGCGCGCTGTTTGTTGCCGCGGGCGAACCTGGAAAAATCTATCGAATCGATACACGCACCGGCCAGGCATCGGTTTACTACGACACGGGCCAATCGAACGTAACCGCTCTCTCGCTCGCCTCCAATGGCCATCTTTACGCCGGAACCGACCCAAACGGGCTTCTATACGAAATATCGGGCCCGGATCGCGGGTCCATCCTCTACGATTCGAGTCTTCCCGAGATCCGCGCGATTGCCGTCGATCCGAACGGAGTGGTCTACGCCGCCGCCATGGGAGGCGCGGTCAGCACCCGCACTCCTGCCGGCACTCCCGCTCCAACCGCTTCGTCCGGCACTGTGTCCGCGTCCACGCCCACCGTCATAACCGTAACGGCTGCTAAGGAAACCGGCATCCGCACCGAAAGCGGCGAGGCGAATACGAAGGGCGCTACCGATCAGAGCAAGACCAGCGCTTCGTCAGCATCCGCTTCGGCCGTGACCTCCAACACCGCTGTGACCGAGGTAAGCGGAGTGGAAAAATCCGCCATCTATCGCATTACCCCGGACCACGTCATCGAGACCCTGCGGAGTTCCACAACCGACAATGTGTATGATCTGATTCTGGATGGCGATGCACTTTTGTTCTCAACCGACGATCACTCTCGCATCTACCGGCTGAACGGCCGCAGGCGCACCTTGATTGCAGAACCCGACGGCGGCGGCGAGGCAACGCGCCTCCTGAAAATCGGCGAAAATCTGTTCGCGGCGTTAAGCAATCCGGCGCGCCTGGTAGCTTTCGGTCCGGCGGGAAGCGCGCCCGGGCGCTATGAATCCGAGGTCCACGATTCCACCAGCGTGGCACGCTGGGGGCATCTGCAATGGCACGGTACGGGCTCCGGAATTTCCTTTCAAACCAGAACCGGAAACGCCGCCCGGCCCGATGCAACCTGGAGTAAATGGTCGGAACCGATGAGCGATCCTGCAACCGCGCGCGTATCCAGTCCGCCGGCACGATTCGTCCAGTGGCGGGTTGAGTGGCCGGCCGGTAGCACCGCTCAGATTACCGATGTTGTTCTGCCGTATTTGCCGCAAAATACCCCACCCGCGATCCGGAGCCTGACGGTGAGTTCGATTGTCGGGACCAACCCAGCCAAAACGGGATCGACCGCTCCCAGCAGTTCCTCGGCTTATTCGATCACCGTCACCGACACTGGTGAAGCGCCCGCCGCTAGTAGCGCCAGCACCGGCAGCCAGACCGTTTCGCGTCTGCAGACGAGCCAGACCCAGATTTCCTGGCAGGCCGAGGACCCCGATGGAGACAAACTCGTCTACTCGGTTTACTTCCGCGCGGAAGATGAGAAGCAATGGCAGCTCATCCGCAGCCGTATGTTCGAAAACACGCTGTTGCTTGATCCCGACGTATTCGCCGATGGCCGTTATTTCTTTCGGGTGGTCGCTTCCGACGCGCCCTCCAATGCTGCCGAGTACGCGCAGCAGACCGAATTCGTCAGCACGCCTGTGCTGATTGACAATACGCCTCCGCTGGTCACGCTAGGACCGCCCCAGAGGAGTGCAGATGTCCTGGATATCGATATTGAGGCGGCTGATAAATCGAGCGCGCTCCGGCTTTGCGAGTACTCGCTCGATGCCGGGTTCTGGCAGCCCATCGAGGCTGCGGATGGCGTGACCGACAGCCCTCGGGAACGTTTCCACCTGCACTTGGACAAACTTCGCCCGGGCGAGCACCTGTTGGTATTTCGGGTCTACGACACCGCCAATAATGCGGGCTTGGCGCGCGTGGTGCTCCGGTAGAGGGAAGAATCGGAGAAACTGGTGCCGGCGGCAGGAGTTGAACCTGCGACCTACGGATTATGAGACCGTCGCTCTAACCACCTGAGCTACACCGGCAACAGTTATAGCGTACCAATTGGATCATCCACAAGGCTTCGTGGAAATTCAGTACGAAAAGCGATCCTGGTCGAATCTAAGTTCAAGAGGAGACTGATCGAATGAAAGCCTTTGGAATTGCCGCGGTAGCTGGAGCGGCGCTGTTTACCTTTACAACCGTGGCATCGGCTGCTGACACGGCCGCCGAACGGCTGAACGAATCGGCAACCGTTTTGAAAGCAATCATGAGCGCACCCGATCGCGGCATCCCGCGTGACCTGCTGGCAAAAGCAAATTGCGTGGTAATCGTTCCTGGAGTAAAGAAAGCGGCGTTTGTATTCGGCGGAAAGTTCGGCAAAGGATTCATGGTTTGCCACAATCCGAACAGTGCCGGCTGGGGCGCTCCGGCGGCCGTCCGCGTTGAGGGTGGTAGTTTCGGCTTTCAGATCGGCGGCTCGGAAACCGATGTCGTAATGCTCGTAATGGAACCCAGCGGAAAGAAGGCGCTATTGCAGAGCAAATTCACGCTTGGAGGCGATGTCAGCGTTGCCGGCGGCCCTGTCGGCAGGACATCGAGCGCCGAAACGGATGCGCAGATGAGAGCCAAAATCCTGTCCTATTCCCGCTCTCGCGGCGCGTTTGCCGGAATTGCCCTGAATGGAGCCACGCTTCGCCAGGATCTGGATACCAACAAGGAGCTGTACGGCAAGACTCTGACCAACAAGGAAATCATCCTGGGTAATGTAAAGCCTCCCGCCGCGGCTTCTGAATTGGATTCTGCTTTGGACAAGTATTCTTCGCGCGAGCAGGGGTAAACCGGCCCGTGGCGCACGATTCATTGTGCTGGCGGGCAGTTCACTGTCCGCCCCGTGCCTGAGCGTTGCCTCGTGAATACGAGATACTGGGATCAGGAGACGCGTGTGCCCGGCCCTACCGTCCGCTGCCCTATCTGCGGAAAAAAAGTCGCATTTGAAGATCCCAATATGCCCTTCTGCAGCGACCGCTGCCGCTTGCTCGACTTGGGAAACTGGGCTTCGGAAAGATACGTGATCCCCGGCGCTGAGAAGCCCAACGAACTCGAAGAGTCAGACGACGACCCGCAGGAGCAACCCGAAGGCCCCCATCGGTGAACCGGTTCGCGCTTCTGCTGGCAACCTGGTTGGGCTGCGGATACTGGCCCTGGGGGCCGGGAACGGCGGGTTCAATAGCCGCTGTTCTGATTGCGGCTCTGATACATTTCTACCTTGGATCGTCCGGGCGGATCGCCCTGGTTATTCTGATCGCCGTTTTCCTGCTTCCGGGTATCTGGGCTTCCACCAGAACGGCCCGCCTGCTGAAGCGGAAAGATCCCGGCAGCGTCGTGATAGATGAGGTGCTTGGGCAATGGCTGACGCTTCTCGGCGCGACGGTGCTCAATTGGAAGGCATTCCTGGCGGGCTTCATTTTGTTTCGCATTTTCGATATCTGGAAGCCGTGGCCCGTTCGCGATTTTGAGAAACTACCGGAGGGCACCGGCATTGTGGCGGACGATCTTGCCGCCGGAGTTTACGGGGCGCTTATCTTGTATATAGGCGGCACATTCGGTCTCTATTAAATTATGGCGAGCAAACAGCAGGCTGCCGGGCAGCCTAACAAGCGGCCTGTTATTTCGACGGTGGAACCTCCGGCCGCAATTACCGGAGGCGAGTTCTATATTCGAGGCCAGCATCTTGCCTCCGCGGGGCGGCCGACCGTCCGCCTGGGCGCTCAGGATGCGCACTTGGTTGTAGCGGGCGACTCGTACATCATTGCGCGGGTTCCGGAGGCGGCTATGGTCGGTGAGTTGATGGTGGCGGCCGGCGGCCTTGAAAGCGACCTGCGCGAAACCCATGTCGGAATTCAGATCGCCGATAGTTTGCATCCGGTAGCAAATCCGGCGGTCGATCGCGAAGGCAATGTGTACAGCACCTTCAGCGGATCGCGCGGCCAGAAATCGCCGGTGTCCATCTACAAGGTGGATACAAACTACAATTCGAAGCCATTTGTAACCGACTTGATGAATCCAACCGGCCTGGCATTCGACAGAGAGGGGCTGCTGTACGTCTCAAGCCGGTACGACGGGATTATCTACCAGATCACGCCTACCGGGAACATGACTGTGTTCGTGGAAGGCATGGGGGTGGCGACCGGCATCGCTTTCGACGGTGATGAGAACCTGTATGTCGGCGATCGCAGCGGAACCATCTTCAAAATCAGCCGCTCGCGCCAGATCTACGTTTTTGCGACGCTCGAACCTTCCATCGCCGCCTACCACCTGGCGTTCGGTCCGGAAGACTATCTGTATGTCACGGGCCCGACGACATCCAGCTTCGATGCCGTGCACCGCATCTCCAAAGCCGGTGAGGTCGAGACTTTTTACCGGGGCCTCGGGCGTCCGCAAGGCTTGGCTTTCGATGCCGCCGGCCGCCTATATGTCGCGGCCTCTTTAAGGGGACGGCGCGGCATTGTTCGGATCGACAGCTCGGGCAACCCGGAACAGTTTCTATCGGGCCCTGGCATCGTTGGCCTCGCGTTTACGCCTTCGCGATCCATGGTGATCGCCACTCAGAACGCCCTGTTCCGCGTGGATGTCGATATTGCCGGGCGGCGCTTAAACTAAATCTTCCTCCGATGCCTAAAAACGCCGAGATCATTGCGATCGGCAGCGAGTTGTTAACGCCGCAGCGAACGGATTCCGATTCGCTGATTGTGACCGAGCACTTGAATCTGCTGGGCGTGGAAGTGGTTTCGAAGCTGATCGTTGGCGATGATCGCGAGCGGCTGGCGAAAGCGATCCGGACCGCCGTCGACCGCTCCGATGTTGTCATTCTGATTGGCGGCTTGGGTCCTACCGAGGACGATGTCACACGCGATGCTGTGGCGCTGGCGCTGGGCAGAAAGCTGTTGCTTTCGCTGGAGCAGGAATCGGTTCTCATCTCGCGCTTCCGGCAGATCAACCGGCCGATGGCGAAGAACAATATCAAACAGGCTTACCTCATTGAAGGTGCGCAAGCGATGCCGAACCCGCACGGCACTGCGCCGGGCCAGTTTCTGTCCACTGACCGGGGGGCACTGGCGCTGCTGCCCGGGCCGCCTCGCGAACTCAAGGCCATGGTGGAAAACGAGCTGGTTCCGCGATTGCGGCCTGTGCTCCCGCCGCAGGTGATCCGGGTCCGCAGCTTTCGAATTACCGGGATCGGAGAGTCGGATCTCGACACTTTGATTGCGCCTGTCTACACGAAGTACACAAACCCGGTGACCACTGTGCTTTCCGCTCCCGGGGATCTGTTTGTGCATCTCCGCGCCCGCGCGGCAACGGCCGCGGAAGCGGATGGCCTGCTCCGCGAGGTTGGCAATCCCATCGCGGAACTCCTGGGCGAGCGGGCTTACTCGGAGGATCCGGAGGAGGCGCTTGAGATGGTCATCGGACGGCTCCTGCGCAGGCAGCACGCAACGGTTGCCACCGCCGAGAGTTGTACCGGAGGAATGATCGCCGCGCGCTTAACCGACCGCGGCGGAAGTTCCGATTTCTTCGTAGGCGGCTACGTCACGTATTCGGAGGCTCAGAAGCGGGATGTTCTGGGCGTCCCGAAAGAACTGATCGAGAAGCACACGGCCGTGAGCGAGGCGGTTGCGGGCGCGATGGCGGAAGGGGCTCGCAAGCGGAGCGGAGCGACTTACAGCATCTCCGCAACAGGCTATGCCGGGCCGGATGGAGGAACGGATTTCAACCCGGTTGGAACAGTGTATCTCGGAATAGCAGGACCGAATGGGACGCGCGTAATTCGTGTCCGGTACGGAGCAGACCGCTACCGCATCCGGGCACTGGCAACCCAAGGCGCATTGGATCTGCTGCGCCGAACGCTCTTGAAGTAGGGGCCTGGCGCGCCGGTCCCCGCCTGGCGCGCCCGACTCGTTGTTTCTTGCTTAAAGTAAGAGAGACGCGCCTTTATTTGCGAGAACCGGGAGGTGAGAGGTGAGCAGTCCGCTCTTAGCCAAAAAACCGCTAAGCACGATCATGGCGGAGGCATCGGAAACCAGTGAGCATTCGCTGCGCCGCTCGCTTGGCCCCATAAACCTGGTGACGCTCGGTATCGGAGCCATTATCGGAGCCGGAATCTTCGTGCTGACCGGCACGGCGGCCGCGCAATTTGCCGGACCGGCCATCGTTCTCTCCTTCGTAATTGCCGGTATCGGCTGCGTATTCGCCGGGCTTTGTTATGCCGAGTTCGCCTCCATGATCCCCATCGCCGGAAGCGCCTATACCTACGGTTACGCTACGCTCGGCGAAATCGTGGCTTGGATCATCGGCTGGGCGCTGGTGCTTGAATATGCTTTCGGAGCGGCAACCGTCGCGGTCGGGTGGAGCGGCTACGTCACGGGTTTCCTGAAATTCTTCGGCGTCACAATTCCTTTTAACCCCGCGCCCACAGGACACCTCGCGCTCTTCGGTACCACGATTCCCATCCATATCGATCTATTCGCTATGGCGGCCATCGTTGTCATCACCATCATTCTTGTCATCGGCGTGCGCGAATCGGCGAACTTCAATAGCGCGGCGGTGATGATCAAAGTCTCGGTGGTTTTGATATTTATCGGACTGGCGCTGAGCTTTGCGGTTGGCCATTGGTCTCATCTGACGGCCAATTGGCATCCGTTCATCCCAAAGAACCTCGGGCATTTCGGACAATTTGGCTGGTCCGGCATCATGCGCGGCGCTGGCGTGGTCTTCTTTGCCTACATCGGATTCGACGCCGTTTCCACAGCGGCTCAGGAATCGAGAAATCCGCAGAAGGATATGCCTTTTGGCATCTTGGGCTCGCTGATTGTCTGCACCATCCTGTACATCGTCGTGGCGGGATTATTGACAGGACTGAAGCCGTACGCCACGTTGAACACGGCTGCCCCCGTAGCCGATGGCGCGGCGGAAATCGGGGTGCAATGGGGCGTCTTCCTGATCGACATTGGCGCTATCGCGGGCTTGGCCTCCGTCATGCTCGTCATGCTCCTGGGCCAGTCGCGCGTCCTCTACACCATGTCCCATGACGGCCTGCTCTGGAAATGGGTCGGCAAAATTCATCCCCGCTTCCGGACCCCGTATCTCACTTCGATTGTGGTTGGCATCTTCGTCGCCCTTCTGGCCGCATTTTTCCCCATCGTATTTCTCGCGAAGCTGGTGAGCCTGGGCACGCTTCTCGCGTTCACCATCGTCTGCCTGGGCGTGTGGGTCATGCGGGTGAAGCAGCCCGATCTGCCGCGCCCCTTCCGCACCCCCTGGGTTCCGGTAGTGCCGATTCTCGGCATCGTCGTTTCTCTGGCGCTGATGTTGTCGCTCGATTTACCGGCCTGGATCGGTTTCGGAAGCTGGCTTGTGGTCGGCCTGATCATTTACTTCACCTACAGCCGCAGGCACAGCACCGTTCAGCGCGCGCTTGAGACGAAACCGGGCCGCGAACCTGCCCGCCAACCCGCCCAGTGAGGAAGCGCGTGGCGATGTCACCATTGCCCGAAGGCGCCCGTGTTCTCTTCTATCCAGAAAAGAACACCCTACAACAGAACCGTAATCACTCCGGTCGCGATCAACGCTACCGCCCAGACCAGGTCCAGATTGAGCCAAGCCTTGCGCAGCAGCCCCACCCCGAGCTTTTCAAACACCAGTAGCGCGACAGCCGCAGTGACCAGAAGATAACCCAGCGCGTGTAGGAGAGTCGCGAAGATCGCGGCAGCCGGTGTTGACGCAATCATACTGTGGCTCGCTAGCCCGCTGGGTGTCATCGCCATCGCCAGGAATACCGGAACCACCATCAGGCCCGCGCCATGAGCGGACGCCATGAGAAAGGACCACAGCGTCAACCCGGCCATCCCCACGCGCATGCCCATCCAGCGGGGATGCCGGTGCCGAACCAGCCGGGAAGCTCCCAGTACGATGAGGATTCCGGCCACTGGCCAGCGAAGATCGTGAATCGGTACGACAGCCCCGGCCATCACTGCGATCGCGATCGCTGCCGCAATGGCCAGTGCGTGGCCCGCCCCTAAGGGGAGCAGAGATCGCCATACCGCGGCGCGGCGCTGCTCCTGCATCCCCAGCGCTACTGCGAATAACCACCCCATGCCGGGGTTGATGCCATGAAATGCGCCCATCCCAAGCAGCATCGCGCCGGACGAGAACGAGATGCTCATCTCGTGCGTCATCGCAATACCTTGCCGTTCATCACTGAACCGCGCGCGACAGCAAGCGGCTGTCGTTCCCTACATTTCACGAGAAGCAATACGAATCGGACGAAGCGTCGCCGCCTTCCAGGCGTACCTGGTGTGGCCGCATGCTATCGAATTCCAGGAACAACTTCGAATCGAGTTCCATTCCTCCGCCGTTCGGCACGTCCAGTTTCGCCAGCCAGCCCTTCAGGCCCGCTGGATAAAACTGTTCATCCCAGCTTCTATAAAGCGAATTTGTGAGGTAAACGCGGCGTCCATCGCGGCTTATCTCCACCATTTGCGGACCGCCATTGAGAGCAATTTCAGGCCGTGATGGATGTGCCTGCCGCCGTGCAATGCCGCCGAGTTTTACCGCAGCCGTTTGGACCGGGTTAAACGGGTCCGAAACATCGTACTGCCGCAGTTCGCCGGTACCCCAGCAGGAGACATACAGGAAGCGGTCGTCCAGCGAAAGATCGATATCGGTAACCAGCGGCGGGACGGCGCCGAAGCCCTTCAGCAGCGGCGGTAATTGTTCGGGATCCGCCGGTTCGGCAGGGATTTCAATCACCTTGCGGACCTTCCATGAACCACTCCCGTTGACGCCTTCCCGATGCCAGAGCCAGACCGAAGCAGAAAGGTCCTTGAGCGAGACGACCACGCCTACAAATCCGTATGTCTTGTTCGGATCGTGCGACGGCCGCAGTTCCAGCACCATCTGCTGCTCCGCCCCCAAATCCAGCACTTGCCGGTGCCGTCGTTTAGGGAGGTCCCATATGTGGATCGCGTGGCCGTATTTTCCAGCCAGCAGTAGTTCCGGATTGACGCCGTTTTCGACCATATCCGGCGTTCCCCATTCGCTGGTGAGCATGGTGTCGTGCCCCAGGTGCCACCAGAAATCGTAGGCCAGGTATTGCGGCCCGCGCTCCTTTTCCCAGGCGCCCTTCAATTCGAACGTTTCCGGATCGAGCATGAAGATGCCGCCCGGCCCGCCGCCATCCACCGAGCCCAGCGCGTTCATATAAATCCCGTCCGGCCCGCAATGTGATGTGTGCGGACGGCTGTACCCGGTTGCCTTCATCATGGTTTCCGGCTCGATCACCTTTACCATCCGCGGATTCCGCGCGTCCGGCTTGATATCCAGAACGTGAATGCGCGAAGAGCGCAAGCCCGGAACTACCAGATAGCGCCGCTCCATGTGCGGATGCGGTGAGTACGGGCACAGGCAGGAACTGCAGGCGTTCCATCCGAAATGGTGCAACTCATCACCGGCATTCGGCATGTCCACCTGCCCGACCAGCCGGCCGTAACTGTTCGAAGCTGGGTCTACATCCACTACGCCGAGCGCATCAGCCGCGCTCGCGTTTCCATTCAGCAGAGAAATGTACGCAATCTTCTCGGCGGGCGCTTCCATCGCCATCTTCGCCGAGGGGTAAAAGCTTTGATCGGGTCTCCATTGTGCCATGCCGCTACTGTACTGCAATGTTGAGTGGGACAGGCCATCGGGAACGTGGAACGCGAGCTGGCCCGCGTGCGCCTCCCTACTTCACAGCTCGTGTCAGAATCGGTCCCAGTACGGCCAGGAAGAGCACATACGCAGCCGCAAGCGGCCCCAATCTTGGCTCGACCGCCGCACCCAAACCGGCGATCACAATCGAGAACTCTCCCCGCGGGGTCAATGCCGCGCCGGCTCGGAGGCAAGCCCTGCGATTTCCTCCCGTGCGCTTTGCTGCCCAGTAACCCGTCACCACCTTGGTCAGTGCGGAGGCAACCCCGAGAGCAACGGCCAGTGGCAGCACTGCGGGTAAGCTTCCCGGATCGATCTGCAGCCCGAAGAAAAAGAAAAAAGTAGCCGCGAATAAATCCCGAAGCGGAGCCAGCAACCGGTGTGACTGTTCGGCAATGGGCCCCGAGACCGCAATTCCCACCAGGAATGCTCCAATCGCGGCGGAGACCTGAAAGTTCTGCGCCAGACCTCCAACCAGAAGCACGATCCCGAATATACTCAGCAGTACGATCTCATCCGATTCGTGTGCGATCACGCGGCTCACCGCTTCTCCGTAGCGCAGCGCGATTAAGAGCACCAACCCGACCACCGCAATTGCGACCGAAACCGAAACAGCCATTTTCCGCGGCCCCTCCCCCGTGAGAAGCACCGCCACAACGGGAAGGTAAATGGCCATCGCCAGATCCTCAATCACAAGTACGGAAAGGATTGACGGCGTCTCCAGGTTGCCCAGCCGCTTCAGTTCGGCCAGCACTTTCGCGATGACGCCCGAGGAGGAGATATAAGTGACACCGCCCAGCAGCACCGCTGCGAGCGCGCTCCACTTCAGGAGCAGTCCGGCAATCAGCCCGGGTGGAAAATTCAGTAAGAAATCGGCCAAGCCCGCAGGCAGGCCAGCCCGAAGGCTCTCCTTCAGTTCCTTTCCGGTGTATTCGAGGCCCAGCATGAACAGGAGCAGAAGGACTCCGATCTCCGCGCCCACATGAATGAAATTCGCACTGACGTTGAGCGGAGCGAGCCCGCCGGTTCCGAACGCCACCCCGGCCAGAAGATAAAGTGGGATCGGCGAAAATCCCCACCGGCTCGCGAAACGTGCGAGAACGGCCAGGCCCAAGATAGCTGCGCCCAGTTCTGTAAAGACAGAAACATTGCTGATTCCGGATGCCATCCCCTCCCTGAGAGCATATCCCGGCGATTCCGCAAAGCCACCGGACTCCCCCGATCGCAAGCTAAATTACGGAACGGCGAGTAGTACTGCCCGTACCTATAGGACTGACTATCCCCACTCGGTTTGAGTTGGTAGGTTGGTGTTTTCGGCGAGGGCTGCGGTATTTCAGGCTATGAATCTGCACCGAAGCTTGTTAGTAGCACGAACCGCTTCCGCCGCCTCCGGTGTCGGTCGACTGGCTGCGCTTGTCCACGAAAACGGACTGCGGCGGCCGCAACTCCCAAAGACGCTGCCGAAAATTTCGAGGAACCAGCTGCTCGCGCTGGCGGCGCTTCTGGTTTTTGTCGCGCTTAGCATCGGCTATTCGTATGCGCGCAGCCCGTGGTGGGACGAAGGGTTGTTCACCGATGTTGCCCTTAATTTTCGAAATGCCGGGCACTTGGGCAGCCCCACGCTGGATCCCGACGGGTATCGCCACTTTCCAGCCGTACAGGAATATACCTACTGGCAGTTTCCGCTGTATTTCATCTCGCTTGGAACCTGGCTTCACGTTGTGCCCCCGACAGCCGCGGGTGTGCGCTTGTTCTCCGTGGCGTTCGGGCTGCTGTACATCCTCTCCTGGTTTGTGTTCATCCGTTCAGTAACCCGCAATGAGAGCCTGGCGCTGCTGGTGGGCTCGGTGGTGGCGCTCGACTATGCGTGTGTCTCGGCGGCCTCGGACGGCCGCATGGATATGATGTGCGCTGCGTTAGGTCAGGCAGCCCTTGCGGCCTATGTATCTCTGCGTGCCCGGAATTGGAATTTCGCGATTGCGATAGCCGCTTTCTTCGGCGCGGCTGCATTCTTCTCTCATCCCATGGGCCTGATCGCGAATTGTTGCCTGGCTGTATTGGTGATTATGGACTGGCGTCAGATCCGCTGGCAAGGCTTGCTAGCCGCCACCGCGCCGTTTCTCCTGGGTGGCGCTTTGTGCCTCCGCTATGTACTCGAGGCTCCCAAGATTTACCTCGCGCAGAGCACCTCCGCCTCCGCCTATCGGATCAGCACGCTGTCAGCGGCGATCAAAGCCATTTCCACCGATGCCTATCATCGCTATTTCCTGTATTACTTCGCGGGCCTATCCGGGTTCAGCCGCTTCAAAGTGTTTTGCCTCTTGTTTGGACTGGCCGGGTTAGCCGCTCTCTTGCTTGATAGCAGGTTGCGTAAGCAGCCGATCTCCAGAATCCTGTTGGGTTTCGCCTTGATTGCCTACATCGGCATCGCGGGGCTCGACAACCAGGATCTTCCCGTCTACTTTGTCTACTCCCTACCTATCTTTTCCGCCTGCGGCGCAGTTTGGACTTACTACTGCTGGAAGCGTCGCGGCTTTGGGCGAATTATTGCCTCGGCTTTGCTCGCCTCAGCGATGCTCAGCACTATTACCGGGTTCGCTTTCAAGATTAGGCAGAACGATTACCGTGCCGAGTACCTGCCTGTAATCCGGTTGATTCGCCATACCGTTCCTCCGGGCGGAATCGTGATGGGCGGCTCCGAATTGGGATATGCGCTCGGCTTCGGGCCGCCGCTCCGCGATGACCGTTACTTAGGCTTCTTTTCCAAAATCAACCCCGCTGTTTTTGTTGTGAATGGATATTACGGAGAAAATCGCCATTTACCGTGGATCTGGTCGCGAAAGCGGCTCGCCCGCGATTTTCATCTCGCGTTAGAAAACAAGCTTTACAAAGTGTATCTTCGCAACGGCATCCATTACTGACTTATAGTGCCAGACGATTCCGCTGGCTGCTCGCAAACAAAGCTTGTGTAATTGTTTGTATCTCCGCTTCCCTTGTATTTGGCGATCTGCGGATACGGGCACAGCGGACGAGTCATTTGCACGGGCTTGGTAGGATTGTCGCCAGTGTACTTAGTCGCAACGATGTCGCCCGGGGCTGCATCTTTTTCCACCCATTGCTCCAGAGCGTCGAAAATGCCCTGCTTCGGGCCGTCCGCCGTTACTGTTCCCAATTGCCCGAACCAGGTGGCGCCCGGACCACCAATACAGTGCTGCATTCCGGAACCATGTAGAGCCGGACGAAACGGGTTGTCTTCTCCTGTCCCAGCGCCGCCGTTACGCTCTTGTAATAGTTAATCGTATTTACGGGCGAGATGGCAGGATCGTTCCAGCCGTGGTACAGAATCAGCTTTCCGCCGTGGCTTTCGAAGCGGCGCAGGTCGGGATCAATCGCGTTCAGTGCTCGCGCGGTCTTCTCGTCGGCCGTTCGCTCTGCTGTTTCCACATTCGCGGTCAAAGCATTCCAGGTGGGGTCTTCAAAAACCATGTAGCGAAAGTAATTCTCCAGAAAGCCGCCATACAGGCTCAAACCCGGCGCTTGGCCGGTAATCCAGAGGCTCCAGCCTCCTGGCCCTTCTTCCGCGCCCGGCATGGCGCCCGGAAATAGCTTCGTGCCATTTGCGGTCTGCCCGCCGGAGTAGAGTTTTTTCAAAGAGACAATCTG
>Ga0308174_10000377_pt1 | contig 18512 bp, 13 predicted proteins | sample PhyPR2_FD_203894 | JGI IMG/M metagenome (GOLD analysis project Ga0308174, IMG submission 203894) | Soil microbial communities from UC Gill Tract Community Farm, Albany, California, United States - DLSLS.P.R2 | ecosystem: Environmental > Terrestrial > Soil > Agricultural land | place: USA... | reverse complement strand
ATTGGGAGCGTGTGTTCGTCAACCTGTTCCTCAACGCGGCCCAGATCATGCAGAAGCCAGGGCGGATTGATATCATCGCTCAGCAGCTCGACTCCGGCTTGTCCATCGTCGTCTTCGATAACGGGCCGGGCATCCCGCCCGATATTCTGCCGCGCATGTTCCGCCCCAACGTTTCCACGAAAAATAATCGCTCGGTGCGATCCGGGCTCGGGCTCCACATCGTCGCCTCCATTGTGAGGAAATACTCCGGCCGCGTCACTGCCGCAAATCGCGAGCACGTCAGCGGCGCAGCCTTCACCATCTTGTTGCCCGGCTCTTGATGACAGACTCTCGAAAATCTGAGCCGTTTGTAAGCTGTAACACGTCTATTTCGCTTTACGAGGATTCACGAACAATTTGTCCGGGATGAGATATCTCTGTATCCACTGTCACTTCTATCAACCGCCGCGCGAGAACCCGTGGCTTGAGCAGATAGAACTCCAGGACTCTGCCTACCCGTACCACGATTGGAATGAGCGTATCTCCGCCGAATGCTACGCTCCGAATCTTGCCGCGCGCATTTTAGATGACCAGCACCGCATCACTCGCATTGTCAACAACTATTCCAAAATCAGCTTTAATTTCGGACCCACTCTGCTCTCCTGGGCAGCCGAACATTCGCCGGACACTTACCGTGGTCTGATCGATGCCGACCGCCAGAGCCAGAAGCTGTTCTCGGGCCACGGTTCTGCCATGGCGCAAGCCTACAACCACATCATCATGCCGCTTGCCAGCAGCCGCGACAAAAAGACTCAAATCCGCTGGGGCTTTGAAGATTTCGCCTACCGCTTCGGCCGCCTGCCTGAAGGAATGTGGTTGCCTGAAACCGCGGTGGATGTTGAATCCCTCGACCTAATGGCCCAGGCCGGCATCGCCTTCGCTATCCTCGCGCCTCATCAGGCCAAAGCCGTGCGTCCTCTTAATGCTGGTGAGTGGCAGGATGTCTCAGGCTCGAAAGTCGATCCCAGTCGCGCCTATCTTTTCACCGCGCCCAGCGGCAAAACTATCAGCCTCTTTTTTTACGATGGACCCATCTCGCAGGCCGTCGCCTTCGAAAAGCTGCTCGACAATGGGGAGAAATTCGCCACCCGCCTGGTGGGCGCGCTCTCCGATACCCGCACCTGGCCTCAGCTTACTCATATCGCCACCGACGGCGAAACGTACGGGCATCATCACAAGCACGGCGAGATGGCGCTTGCCTACGCGCTCGATTACATCGAAACAAAGAAATCCGCCAAAATCACGAATTACGGCGAATTCCTCGAAAAGAACCCGCCCCTCTGGGAAGCCCAGATCTTCGAGAATACTTCCTGGAGCTGCATCCATGGCATCGAGCGCTGGCGTAGCAATTGCGGCTGCAATGCCGGCCGCCTGGGCTGGAACCAGGAGTGGCGCAGGCCCTTGCGCGAAGCCTTGGATTGGCTGCGCGATTCTGTTGCCCCGCATTTTGAATCTCTCGGCAGCACCCTCCTGCGTGATCCGTGGGCCGCCCGGGACGCTTACATCGGCGTGGTCCTCAATCGCTCGGCCGAGGCCAGAGACCTCTTTGGCCAGGAGTACTTTGCGGGCGATCTCAATGCCGAACAGCGCGTCCTGGTCTGGAAGCTCATGGAGCTACAGCGCCACGCCATGCTCATGTATACAAGCTGCGGCTGGTTTTTCGATGAGCTCTCCGGCATCGAAACCGTTCAGGTAATTCAGTACGCGGGCCGCGTCGTTCAGCTTGCCGAAGAGCTCTTTGGCAACTCAATTGAGAGCAAGTTCATCGAAAAGCTGTCCGCGGCGAAAAGCAATTTACCTGAGTACGGCGACGGCGCGAAGATCTATACGCGCTACGTCAAACCTTCCATTGTCGATCTGGAAAAAGTAGGCGCTCACTACTCCATCAGCTCCCTCTTCGCGCCTTATGCCGAGCGCGCCGATATCTTTTCCTACGTTGTCAAGCGCCTCGATTACCATACCGGCGACGCCGGCAGGCTGCGTATGGCCATCGGCCAGGCCCGCTTCACCTCCAAGGTCACCCAGGAATCCGAGGTCCTCACATTCTGGGTGGTACATTTCGGCGATCACAACGTCGCCGGAGGCGTGCAGAAGTCCGCCGGCATCACCGGTTACCAGGACATGCTCGATTCCATCAGCGAATCGTTCGCCCGCGTTGACATCCCGGAGGTGGTTCGCATGTTGGATCAGCGCTTCGGCGAAAAAACATATTCGCTTCGGTCCTTATTCCGCGACGAGCAGCGGCGGATTGTCAGAACCATTCTCTCTTCCACGGTTGCCGAGGCGGAGGCCGCCTACCTTCAGCTTTACGAGCATCACGCCGCGCTCATGCGCTTCATCACCAGCCTGGGTACGCCCATGCCCCGTGAGTTCACCGCGGCCGTTGAATATGCTCTCAACAGTTTGCTCCGCCGCGCCTGCTCCGCCGAAGAGCTGGATGGGGAGCGCATTCGCAACCTGCTTCGCGAAGCCCAGGGAAGCAACGTCAGCCTGGAGAAGACCACGCTTGAGTTCCTCTTGCGTAAGAAAATTGACACCCTCGCGGTGCGTTTCGCCGCCGATCCCACCAGCCTCGACAAGCTCAACGATCTCCGGAACACCTTGGCCATCGTGAAACAGATGCCCTTCCCGGTCAACCTCTGGTCGGCGCAGAATTATGTCTACGCCATACAGGCCGGACTCTTTCAGCGCACCAGAAAACGCGCCCAGCGCGGCGATGTTCGGGCGCAACAATGGGTTGACGATTACCTAGTGCTCAGCGACTTGCTTGCCATCCGGGTGCGCTAAACACCTGGTTTTCACTTTTTTGGCAACTATACTTGAACTGATCGAGTCAATCGCATGATGATCCGGGCTGTATGACTGGCGGCTACATTCGTACTGTGCCCGCCAAAATCGAGGTATTGCCTGAAGCTGGCATCACAGCCGGACTGGAATCCGTCATCTCGACGGCAGAACTGGACACGCGGCCTCGGCGGCCTCCAGATTATGCCGCCGAGAATCGCGCCTTGGTTGCTTTGGCCCACCAGTTGACCGCGGCACCCGAAGCCATTCTTCAAGGACTCGCCGAAAGCGCCTTAACCTTGTGCCGCGCGCATTCTGCCGGCATCAGCCTTGTTGCAGAGGACGGCAAAACGCTTTACTGGCCCGCCATTGCCGGGCAGTTCGCCTGCCACGTCGGAGAGGGTACACCCCGCGATTTCGGGCCATGCGGAACGGTTATGGACCGCGATTCCGCTTTGCTGTTTTCGCATCCGGAACGCCATTTCCCCTACCTCGATATCAGACCCCGTATTGAAGAGGGACTGCTGATTCCCTTTCATGTCAATGGGCAACCCGCCGGTACCATTTGGGTGCTGTCACATGACGCCACTTGCCGTTTTGATGCCGAAGACCTTCGCGTAATGACCAGCCTGAGCGAGTTTGTCGCGACGGCTTATCAACTGCTGGCATCCCGGAACGAGATGGCGCACACGCACGAGGAGTTGCGCCAAAAATCCTCGGCTTTGCGCGAAAGCGAGCGGCGCTACCGCGACATGATCGATGCGCTTCCAGTAGCCATCTACACTACCGATCCGGAAGGCCGCCTTACCCATTTCAATCCGGCTGCTGTCGAATTCTCCGGCCGGATACCGGATTTGGGCACGGACCGGTGGTGCGTGAGCTGGAAGCTCTATCGCCCGGACGGCTCTCCGATGCCTCACGATGAATGTCCTATGGCTATCGCGATCAACGAGGGTCGCATCATCCGCGGCGTGGAAATGATCGTCGAGCGGCCGGACGGCACACGAATCTGGTGCACTCCCTATCCCGGACTGCTGCACGACAGCCAGGGCCGCATCAGCGGCGGCATCAACCTGCTGCTGGACATTACCGCCCGCAAACAAGCGGAAGATGCTCTTCGGCGCGCCAATGAAGATCTCCATCGTGCGAACTCCGATTTAGAGCAGTTCGCCTATTCCGCCAGCCACGATCTTCGCGAACCCATTCGGACAGTCGGTATGTATAGTGAGCTGGTAAACCGGCGCTACTCGCAAGTGCTTGACGCGAATGGCAAGGAGTGCCTGGGATTCCTCACCACTGCGGCCAAACGCATGGAGTTGCTGGTTAAAGATCTTCTCGCATATACTCAGATCGGAAAAATGCCGGATGGGGGCGATCAGGAATGCAACGCCGCCGCAGCATTTGCCGGCGCTCTTTCCAATCTCTCGGAATCGATTGAGCAATCCAACGCCGCGATCTCGCATGATTCTCTGCCGAAGGTGGCCGTGCGGGAAATCGAATTACAGCAAGTTTTTCAAAACCTGATCGGTAATGCCATCAAATACCGGAGAGATGGAGAGATTCCGGTCATCCACGCCGCTGCGGAACGGGAGGGCCCGATGTGGCGCTTCTCCGTCCGGGACAACGGAATCGGTATCGACCCGCAGTATAGAGAAACGGTGTTCGGGCTTTTCAAGCGCCTCCACGTGCGCGACAAATATTCAGGAACCGGTCTCGGCCTCGCCATCTGTCAGAAAATTGTCGAGCGCTATGGCGGTCGCATATGGGTCGAGTCCGAAGCCGGGACTGGATCAACCTTCCTCTTCACCATCCCGGCCTTCGGTCCCGAACCCGCTAGTCAGCGGTGATCGTTACGGTTTCGTTGTAGCGGTCCGCGAGCGCAGTGGTTCTTCTCTCTCTAACCCCTGCTTCTCCCAATACGGAGTCCGCCCGTAATAACTGTAAATCTTCGTGCCCCAGGTTTGGTCGGCCATATCGGGCCAGTTGTCCTTATCGAACCCGGGAGCATTCTCGAGCTTCGACTTATCTTCATCGAGAATGAAACACTTTCGATCTTCATCTACCTTCAGGGCATCCCACGGCACGGCAAAAAGTTTGTTGCCCATGCGCAAAAATCCCCCGAACGATAGAACCGCGTACGCAACCCGCCCCGACGGAATGTCGATCATGATCTGATCCACTTTTCCAAGATCGTCGCCGGCGGCATTCCTGACCGTATCCCCCGCCAGCGTACTCGCGGACAAAACCCTCCGGTACCTTTTATCCGGATCGCTTTGATTGATTTTCTCCATTGTTTACGCTCCTTCAGCAGTCAGATGACAAAAACCCGAGGGAGCACTATCTGGGAAAATCACGTACGCATCTGACTGGCGTAGGCAGTTCACTGCCCGCATTACACAGTTCTCCGAATCAAAAATATCCGTTGCAATTAACCCCATTCCCTCGTCTATCAACTGCAAAAAAAGGGGTACTGATGAGGCAACCCGCGTTTCGACTTGCGTCTGCGGCTTTTTGTATCGGCGCGTTTTTGTTTGAAGCTCCTCCGATAAAGGGCCAGGCCGTTGCTAACGCCCAGGTTACAGGAGAGGTGACCGACCCGACCGGCGCAGCCGTGGCTGGCGCAACCGTCACGATGACGGAAACTGAACGGGGCGTGTCGCACCAGACCAAGTCCGATTCGAACGGGCGCTACACCTTGCCCAACCTGCCGGTGGGTCCCTATCGCCTGGAAGCCAGCCTGGCCGGATTCAAGACGTATACGCAGACCGGCATTACCCTGCAAGTCGGCGATCATCCGGTCATCAATATCGGCCTGCAAGTGGGCGCGGTCACCGAAAATGTCGAGGTGACCGCCGGAGCCGCGATGGTGCAGAGCGAGCAGACCTCCATTTCCCAGGTCATCAATCAGAAGAGTATTGTCGAACTGCCTCTGAACGGGCGGCAGCCGACCCAACTGGTTCTGATCTCCGGCGCGTCCGTGGTCACCGGCGGCGGCGATATGACCGGCAGTAAGAATTACTGGACCTCTACGACTATCTCCGTCGGCGGCGGCCAGGGCAACGGAACCAACTACCTGCTCGACGGCGGCGACAACGTCGACACCATGACCAACGTGAACCTTCCGTTCCCGTTCCCGGATGCCCTTCAGGAGTTCAGCGTCGATACCAATGCCCTGCCCGCGCGGAATGGCACCCAGCCGGGCGGCGTAGTAAATATCGTCACCAAATCAGGTACAAACCAGTTTCACGGCAGCGCCTTTGAGTTTCTCCGCAACGGGGACGTGAACGCCAGGAACTACTTTGGAAAAACGCACGATCTCTTAAAGCGGAATCAGTTCGGCGGAACCCTGGGCGGCCGCATCATTCGCGACAAGCTGTTCTTTTTCGGCGGCTACCAGGGCACGCGTATCCGGAATGTCTCGCCCTCTTCCACCGCCTATGTCCCCACTGCGGCCGAGTTAGCGGGCGATTTCAGCGTCGCCGAGTCTCCCGCCTGTATCGCGGGCGCAACCAAGCCGCGCAAAATTACCATCCCCGGCACGAAAACTGCGATCAGCAATACAACCAACGTATTCGCTTCGGGAGTGAAATTCGATCCGGCGGCGCTCGCCTTGGTGAAATTTTTGCCAACCACCAGCGACCCCTGTGGCAAGCTCACCTATTCCACGCCCTCCATACAAAATGAAGATCAGGGTATCGGCCGGCTCGACTGGATTCAAAGTTCAAAACACACCGCCTTCCTCCGCTACTTCTATACGACGTATCTTCAACCGGCTTTCTACGACCCGACAAATGTGCTGGTCACTACCAGCCCCGGCAACGACGAGAGCGCCCAATCGGCCACCATTGGCGATACCTATACATTCAACCCAACGACTGTAAATTCGCTTCACGCGACGTTTACCCGGCGCACCGATTTCCGCGGCCCGAATTCAAATTTCTTCAACGCCAAAAAGCTCGGTATCAATATCACGACACTCGTTCCGGACGATTTCCGCCTCAGCGTTTCGAATCCCGGCTTCAGCGTCGGCTGCGGAACCTGTTCCCCGGGCTATTTCAATGTCACCACCTATCAACTGGCCGACGATGTGGACTTGATCCGAGGAAGGCATCACTTGGGCTTCGGCGTGGACATCATTTACACCCAGAACAATCTCCTCAGCGGCTATCTCCAAAACGGGAGCTTCGCGTTCGATGGCGTAGCAACCGGCGATTCGATGCTCGATTTTCTGACAGGCACAATGAGCGGCTTCAGCCAGAGCCTGCCCCAGCAGCCCGCGCCCAGAATGACGATCCCGGCGCTATACGTGCAAGACACCATCCACGCCACCTCGCGCCTGACCGTAAACGCTGGTCTGCGCTGGGAACCTATGTTTTGGCCGGTCGACCACTGGCATCGCGGCTCGGCCTTTTCCATGGCCAATTTTCTGGCAGGAGTGCATAGCAAGGTCTATTCGAATGCTCCCGCGGGTTCGCTCTATTACGGCGATCCCGGCGTCAACGCATCCTTCACTGGCGATAACAAATTGAGCGTGTTCTCTCCCCGTCTTGGTCTGGCCTGGGATCCGAAAGGTGACGGCAAACAGACCTTGCGCGTTGGAGCGGCCCTCATGTACGACTCCGGGATGTTGTACACGGCGCAGCGGCTGGCGTCGAATCCGCCCTTCGTGAACGAAATCGACTTGCAGACCAGCAATCCTGGCGGCTTCAGCGATCCCTGGAATACCGGGTATCATTATCCAGGCGGAAATCCTTTCCCGCCCACCGGTTCTTACTTCCCGCAGTATGCACTCTATGTCGTGCTGCCGCAGGATTTCAAACCGATGAGCGTCGCCCAGTGGAATGTCAGTTATCAGCGGCAGATAGGCAGCAGCTGGCTGGCTTCCATCAGCTACATAGGTAACAAGACGTCGCACGTCTGGCTGGGTCAGGAGACGAATCCTGCCGTGTACAGCCCGTCGGTATGCGCTCAGTTCTCGAAAGGATGCACGACATCGAACACGAATCAGCGGCGAGTATTGGGCCTGCTCGATCCCACCCAAGGCCAGTATTATGGCGGCCTCGATTATGTTTATGACGGAGGAAACGCCAATTACAACGCGCTGCTCGTCTCTGCCCAGCAGCGCCTGAGTCACGGCGTGACGTTCCTGGCGAACTACACCTGGTCCCACTGCATCAGCGATGGCGATTTCACGCGCGATATAGCCGGCCCAACCTTCCTGAATCCCTATGATCTGCGCATGGACCGAGGCGATTGTAACTTCGACATCCGGCATATCTTTAATGCCTCCATCGTTGCAACCAGTCCGGTCAAAGGTAATAGCATCTGGGCGCATATTCTCGGCAGTTGGCAGTTAGCCCCGCTGCTTCGGATATTGAGCGGCACACCGCTTCCGGTAACGACCGGTAAAGACACTTCGCTGACTGGAATCAACTCCGGCGATAGCCCGGAGCGCCCAAACTATGTTGCTGGAGCCGATCCGTACATCGCAAGCTGGGGACCCAAGCTTCAGTATCTGAACCCTGCGGCCTTTTACGTCAACACGCCGGGAACCTATGGCAATCTGGGGCGCGATGTACTGCGCGGGCCGGGCAATCTGCAATTCGACCTGGCGCTCAGCCGTATTTTTCCCATCCATGAATCATTCCGGCTCGAAGTGCGCGCCGAAGCGTTCAACGCAATTAACCACACCAACTTTGTCGCCCCGGCAACCGGGACCGGCATCCCGGGCATTTCGACCGGCGGCATTTCGCTCAGTACCAGCTCGTCAAATTTCGGCCAGATCACCAACGCAGGCGATCCGCGGATTCTGCAATTCGCCATGAAACTGTATTTCTGAATTTCTCGCGCACCAGTGATTATTACCGGCTTATCGGCGCCAGCGATGCGGCTTTGTTCGTCGTGCTAAACGCGCTTGGTCGATTAGCGGCAACGGCCAGTCAGCCTGCCCAGCACCGCGCCAGCGATAAACACGACCGCCAGCGGGCGCAGGTCCAGGAATGGAATGAAACGAGTTCCGGCAGCCGTGATCTCAAGCGCCCCTGCCGGGCACGCCCTTACGCTTCCGCCGCCTCCTCCCCCTCCGCCTTCAGCTTGGGCCCCCGCCTCCAACCCGCGCTTATCCGGTCCGCCGAAACCTCCACCGAATCCATACTTCACGCGGGCCACCGGCACCACCGTCTTGCCTTCAATCTGGATCGGTTCACCGAATACGGACCGGACCGTTGCTGTAGAGCCCAGCGTTTCGCCGATCTTTTGAAGCATTTCTGTTCCGCTCATCCGTTCCTCCGTCTCGTCGGACAGTGGCGATTAGCTCTTGGTTTCAATGCGCAGGTTATTGGTCACGCTAAACACGTTCGGAACGGTATTAGCGCGGATGCCGATCAGATTTTTGTCACCCTGGTTGGCCACTACGCCTTCCAGCGTCACATGCCCGTTTTCCACGATGATGTGGATGGACGGCAGGGCTTGATGTCCGTACCGATCGCCAATTTGCGGATACCCATAAATGGCGCGGAATTCAGCACGGCGGATCTGCCAGTCCATCGGCGAGAGCGGCAGCACCTTGATCTGATTATTGACCTCGGTTACACCCTTGATTCCTTTCACGACATTGCCCGCATCCGATTTGAGCACCGGGTTCGTGACCGCGCCAACCAGCGTCACCGTGCTGCCGTCGACGTGGAATGCGAGGTCGTCGAAAATCGTGTAATACGGAAGCATTACAAGCTCGTGCCGAACCGCTTCCGCAAGTGCGCTCTGGTTGGCCGGTCCTCTGACAAACGCATCCTCATGTTCGTTCTGGTTCGCCTGCTTGTTTTGATCGGACTGATCGTTCTGGGCCGCCATAAGGCTGAGCGGAGTCAGCAGCAGACCCGCCGCCAGGAATGAACCGAGTATTCTACGCATATTTTTCCCTTCTCCTCTGCAGGTAAGATCCCTAAAATCGCCAATACGGTTACAACGCATAAGACGGCCGCGGACATCTTTGGTATGGGCCAGCATCGTTCAGCCCCGGTTTTTCCATACCGTGCTTCCGGCTTTGGAGAAGATGCTGACAAGAAACGTAAGTACCGCAACGAACCAGCAGAAGACACTCGGATAAATGGACCAGTCTACGCTGTACGGAAATAATGGCAGGACAGCGAAGCCGCCGATGAAAAAGCCGAGCGCGATCCACTTCCAGGCGTCCATGCCAAGTCCGACCGTTAGACCGGCTGCGCAGCGCGGCGGTTACGCTCCGAAGAACGCAGGTGTTACTGCGAGCGAGGCGCTTCTTCGAAGGCAACCAGCGCCTTTCCGCTGGAAAGCTTCTGCTTCTTGCACCGAACCACCTGGCCTGGATTGTACTCCCAGGTTTCTCCCGCCGGCATTTCCTCGATGATCTTGTAGAAGTCACGCCCGAGGTGCTCGGCTCGCACGGATCGAAGGACATTCAGGCCTTCGCCAACCAGGTTGACGTAGATCATGGTCTCCTTGCCCGGCGGCAGCGGTATAGCGGCTGGACTCACGGCCGCGGGCGGCGGAATGGGCTCGGGCGAGGCAGCAGCGGGCGGCGGAGCCGGTTCCGGCTCTGGCGGGCGGGCAGACGGCGCTTCCTGGTACTCCGGTTTGATAGCAGGACCCGGAGCAGCAGGAGCGGCAGGCGGCGTGGAAACGGCTGGAAATGCGCCAGTAAACTCCGGAATGAGCTGATGCTGCCGCCGGACGCGGCCAGCTTGCGAATCAGGCCCCTTGTTCAAACTTTCGCGTTGCTGATAAAGCGCGGGCTCATACGCCGCACGGCCGCTCATTCGGGCGCAGTCAATCGCCCAGAGCACAAGGGTTGCAAAACCCCACGTTGCCGAGAGCCGTATCTGAAAATAGGCATCTTTCGCAGCGGCGCCGAGGGAATCGATTTTGGGACCGAGCGCTGCCTGGAAGATAATGCCGCAGGCGAGCATGATGCAGAATCCGCAAACCGCGCTAAAGGCAAGGCTCTGGAACACCGAGCGCTTGCCCTCTTGGTCATAGGAGAACAGGACGAACAGGAGAGTGACCCCGCCGATGCTGGTTATATAGCTAAAACCGGAGCGCGTTACCAGCAAAATCAGCATAGCGGCGACCGCCGCGGCCAGCAGAGCGGCCGAATCGATACGGGATCTTTCCATTCCCTCCAGACTACGCGATGGCTGCGTACAACTGTTGCGGGCTGATAGGTTTTGATATGAATCCGTCCATGCCGGCCGCCAGGCAGCGTTCGCGGTCATCTTTCATGGCGTGCGCCGTCATGGCAATAATGCGAGCGCGCTTGCAGTTTCCGCGCTCTTTTTCCCGAATTGCGAAAGTGGCTTCAAACCCGTCCATAACAGGCATCTGCACGTCCATCAAGACAACATCGAACTGCTCGCGTTCCAATGCCTCAACGGCTTCGCGGCCGTTATTGGCAACCACAACAGTGTGCCCCTGCTTCTTGAGAAGCGCCACAGCCAGCCGCTGGTTAACAGCATTGTCTTCTGCAAGCAGAATGCGTTGAGGCAGTTCGCGAATAGAATGCCGTGTAACAAGCTGCGGCGGCGCTCCGGACGGCTGTTCCGTTTCAAGGACCGCACGGATGCAGGCAAGCAATTCCGAGCGCTTGATCGGCTTCGTTAGGTAACCGGCGATTCCCAGTTCCTTGCAGCGCACGCCATCTCCCCGCTGTCCCGCCGATCGCAGAATAATCATCCTGGTTTCGTCGAGGCCGGTGTAATCGCGTATCCGAGCAGCGACTTCGAACCCGTCCGCATCCGGCATGTGCATATCCAGGATGACAAGGGAAAACGGTTTCCCTGAAGCTTTCCCGGCAGCAATCGCGGAAACGGCGGATTCCGGGTTGTCGGCCAGACCGGCTTGCATTCCCCAATGTGTGAGGGAGTCGGACATGAACTGGCGGCCAGTGGGGTTATCGTCGATTACCATGACCTTCATGTTTCTAACCTCGACAGGCTTGCAGACCACGCCGGCATCCATTCCGGCAGCGGCGAACTGAACCGTGAAGTGGAACGTGCTTCCTTTACCCACCTGGCTTTCCGCCCACAGACGGCCCCGCAACAACTCAGCCAGGCGGCTCGAAATCGTTAGACCCAGCCCGGTGCCGCCGAACCGCCGCTGGATCGAACCGTCAGCCTGCGTGAAGGGCTCAAATATCTGCTCGAGCTTGTCGGGCGCTATGCCGATCCCTGTATCGGTGACCGTGAAATGCAGCGCGATCTCTTCGCGTTCCTGCGGCTCCGATTTCACCGCCAGTACGATGCCCCCCTGCCGGGTGAATTTGATGGCGTTGCCCACCAGATTCATCACGATCTGGCGGAGACGGCTGATATCGCCATTCAGGAAGTCCGGAATACGCGGATCGACGTGGCAGGCCAGTTCCAAATGCTTTTCGTGCGCCCGCGGCGCCAGCAGTTTCATCACATCGCCAAGCGCATCGTCCAGGTTGAAAACAATCGGATCGACGGCCAGCTTTCCAGCTTCGATCTTCGAAAAATCCAGGACATCGTTGATGATGCCCATCAGATTATCGGCGGAGCTGCGGATAATGTCCACCAGCTCGCGGTGCTCCTGGGCCATGAGGCCATCCTGAAGTAAGCCGGTCATGCCGATGATGGCATTCATCGGAGTCCGAATCTCATGGCTCATGTTTGCCAGAAACTCGCTCTTAGCGGCATTCGCGGTTTCCGCCGTTTGCATTGCCCTCTTGAGATCGTTGTTTTTTTGCCGGAGCTCGGCTTCCAGCCGGCGCGCCCGCAGATAGGCCCAAGCGAAGAGCGCTGCCAGGAAAGCCAGACCAAAACTGGCCGCCGTGATATACCGATTCCGATGTTCGGCCGCATTCAGTGCTACCAGCGATTTCGTCTCATGCGCCGAAAGCGAGGACCAACGGTCGAGGTCGGCTTCGAGCGTCCCATCGGCGCCCATCTTTGAAATTTCGGCGCGAAGTACGTCGGCTACTGGCCCGGCCTCGCGTGTCGACAGAATGCCAATCGGGTTGTGAACTTCGCTTAGATATTGAATCCGCAAGGATGCCGAAGAGCACTCTTTAGGGCGATCGAGAAGAATAGAATCGAGTACCCGGGCGTCGACAAACCCCGCATCGGCTTCGCCGGAGCAGACCGCCTGAATGACCTCCAGGTGGGTCGGCTTCGAAATAGAAATAGCTCCCGGTACGGTGCGGCGCACCAGCGCGGTTGTCGCCGGTGCGGCAACGTGTGCCAGACGGCGATGATCCAGCCCGGCGGTGCTCGAAATGCCGCTCTGCTCAAGAGAGAGCAGCGAAAACGTGTTTTCCAGCCAGGGCGTGCTCAGATGAAAGCGGGCCTCGCGCTCAGGAGTCGGCGTTACGGCCGGCCAAAGGTCAACCAGATGCGTCCGAATCGCCTCATCCAGCGGTATCCGAGTAACAGGAATCCACTGAAGCGATATCTTATGACGCCGGGCTGCCTCATTCAGCACGTCGACGGCCAAGCCGCCGCTAACCGATCCATCAGCGCCCAGCATGTAGTATGGCGGAGCGGAATCGGCGCCCACGCGAACGGTGTGCCCGGCGAACGAGTCCGACGCGTTCCGGACAGCGAAAGTCCAGCCAGCAACCAGCACAAGCGCTGCTAGACCTGTCAGCCATACTGCGCGAAAACGGAACCAGTAGAGCAGGCCGCTATCCTCCAAAGACGTTATCGGCTAGCTTGGCGGAAACCGTAATCGCCGATTTGTCCGAAGCCCGTTCCTTACCCGCGTATGCTTGAATTTGCCATATGATGACCCCAACTTTGATTCCGCATCCGGCGCGGATAACGGCGGCGGGCAACAAACCCAAGCTGATCGACGAGTACGTTGGCAGAGTAAATTCTGATACTTCGACCGTCAGCGTGGCGCATATGCGGAGCCCGGGCGGCTGGCAGGAACCGGGCCAGACGCCTGAGTTCGACGAGTTCACGGTGGTACTGAAAGGGATGTTGCGGGTGGAATATCAGGGCGGTTCGCTGGATTTGCGAGCCGGACAGGCAGTCATCGCTCACAAGGGCGAGTGGGTCCGCTACAGCACGCCCGAACCGGACGGCGCAGAATACATCGCCGTCTGCTTGCCCGCATTCTCACCCGCGCAAGTGCACCGCGACGGATAGAAAGTACTTAGCCCCGTATGGGTACGTAAGCGCGATAAGTCGCGGCGCCCAGTTAAACTGTTATGCAGTTAACATCTTATGCCGCTAAACTTGTATTTACTGGTTCTTAGCTCGATTTAGATGCCTGAAACTCCTCTCAAAGTCCTGTGAGTACGGGATATTTTCAACCTTCCCCTGCGCCCCTACACTGCAATTACCCGCGAAGTAGTCAGTCAATTACACGCTAGTTGGTCAAGGCGTTCCGCGGTGATTTTCGGAGGCGAAGCGATCTATGCGGAAATGGCCCCTAGCGGCAGCGGCTCTGCTCCTGGCAATGCCCACGTGGGCGAATACGTATGTTGTCGGTTTCGAGGATACGATTACTACTCAATCCGAAACGAGCGACTACGATTACAACGACCTGATGTTTTCCATGAGCGGTGAAACCCTCAGTTTGGTTTCGAACGGAACGTGGTACAGCAAGCCCGTACTGGGCACTAGTGGAACGCCGTTTTGGAACAGGCATTCGTATGATGGCGCGAACATGAACGCCGGCTACTGCGTTTACGGAGGCGGCAACTGCGGTACCGGCGTCGGCCTGGACCCCTCGGCATTCTATCTGGCATCAGGCAACCGGCAATCCGTCAGTAACGTGTTCTTCTCAGCCAATAGCTCAGTCAACGGCTCTATTGACGCGAAGTTCGCCAATGACCACAATGTCCTCGGATGGTACAACGTAAGCACGCCAGATCACATCAACTGGCTTGCCAGCTCGTACGAGCCCGGCGACGTTTTCCACTTCACCCCCGATGGCGACTTCGGCCTGGTTGCCGATAACAACGGAGGATCGGGCCAGAGTTTTTATTCTACCGGCGTCTACGGGACGCCTGACGATGTTTCGCATTTCGCCTTCTTCGGTACCGATGCACCGGAACCCGGTCCAGCCGGCTTACTGGCAGTTGGGTTCATCGCGCTCAGCTTCCTTCTGAGAAGAAGGATGCTGGCGGCGAAGCGCTAGAGCAGCTTCCTGGCTGAAATCCACCAACACCCGATTGAGAAGCACCTTAAAAAAGGCTAATCAATTCGTTGTTTCAATAACTTACAAGCGGTTCACAACTTGCTTTTCGTTCGTTGGAGGAAACAATGAAAAGCAAACTACTGGCATTATTCCTGTTAGCGGGTGGATCACTTTTTGCAGGGCCTCGAGTCTTTTTCGGAATTGGGATCGGCGGCGGTTTTGGGTATTACGCACCGCCACCACCGCCTCCGCCAGCAGTAGTATATGCCCATCCGGCCTATCCTGGTCCGGGCTATAGCTGGGTTGGGGGCTATTGGTATCCAATCGGGCCACGTTACTACTGGCACACTGGTTATTGGGCCAGGCGGCCCTATGTTGGAGCTTACTGGGTAACGCCCCGCTATTACGGCCACCGCTACTATCGCGGTTACTGGCGGCGGTAGCCGCCCGTGGCGGCGGTAGCCGCCCCTTACTCGATTACTTCAGTTCAGGTTATGTATCCCGGTAAGTCCATCCAATGAACTGCACTTGCCCTGCTCGCGCCCAAAGCGCCGTGAAGAGCAGGCAATCTCGCGGTTTGACGGCTTCCGGCATCGCCCATGAGCGCTGCGCTTCGATAGCGACAGCTACCGAAAATTCCGCACCAGCAGCAAATGATCTTGCGAACGCACAAGTACCGTCAACAGAATCCAGCGGTCGTCCGGTGCGACGCCGATCATGTTGGCCGCGCCTTCGCCGATTTGCAGGCCAGGGGTGGGGACGCGAACGCATCCGTTGCCCGAGAACTCCTGGAAGACGAGTTGATCCGGGGCAGCCAGATAGTAGATGCCGCGGCCTCCCACGGCCCATCTCCCCTGGCTGCCGGAGCCGCTGATCCGGACCTCGGCGCCGCCGGTGGACGGCACGCGCCAGATGCCTTTCTCGGGCGGTGTTTTCGTGTAGTAGATAAATTTGCCGCTCGGGTCTTCGAATGCTTCACGGCCGCCCTTTCTCGTCACTTCAATCGGCGCTCCGCCCCGCGGCACGGTTTTCCAGATTTGCCAGTCACCGGTCCAGTCCGAGCCAAAGTAAATCCATTTGCCGTCGTGGGACCAGGATGGCCGCACACTCGCGACGCGCTCCGATGTGATTCTTCGAGCCGAGCCGCCATTCGCGGCAACCACGTAGATCGCCGTGCGGCCTGCTGCTGTGGAGTCAAACGCGATCCACTTCCCATCCGGCGACCATCGCGGCGAGCCTACGCTCGGTCCCGCGAACGAAGTCACCTGACGCGCATTTTGACCATCGCTGTCAGCCACCCAGACCTCCTCGGAGCCGGTGCGATCGGAAATGAACGTGACGTGCCGCCCATCGGCCGAGTACGCTGGCGCCGCTTCCTGCCGCGTCGACGAAATAAACCGGGTAACCGCACCCGAACTTCGCGGCCCGCGCACGCGGAAGATATCGGTGTCCCGAAATGGCCGCACGTATACCATGCGGTCGCCATGCCGAGCCACCGTGAGTTGACTGCCATCGGGGAACGGAAGCGGCTCGATCCTGCCGCCCGATACCGGCACGCGCACCAAACCGGAAGCAGCGGTGGCGATCAGAGAGCCTCCGTCCGCGCTCCAGTCGAAATCGGTGAAGCCGGCGGAACCGGTTTCGATGCTTCTCGGAATTGCCGATGGTATCCCGTGGGCATCGACGCGCACAATGTACAACGGCGATAGCCTGAAGCTGCCGGTGTTGTGTAGATAGGCGAGCATCCGTCGGTTGGGCGAGTATGCCGGACACCAATCGCCCGTGCCGCTGTCGTCAGCCGTCGTCATTCGGCGCTTTTCTCCCGAATTAAGCGCCACCCGAAACAGACTTGCGGGCGCGTCGGGCGGGTCGGAATCCATCACAACGAGCCCTTTTCCATCGGGTGTCCAGGCAGGGCGGTAATCGCTGGGTCCGTTCACAATCGCAATCTTGCGCGCGGCACCGCCGGCGGCCGGCATGAGATAAACGCCTAACCCGCCTTCCGGCTGCTTGCGCAGAAAGGCAATCCATCGCCCGTCGTGCGACCACGACGGACTCGAATCGCACTGCTCGGAATCCGTGGTCTTCACCGGCGAGTTCCCACCCACGCTTTTGACGTAGATATGCGAGCAGTTGCCGGCATCGCCGGTCCATCCGAAAGCGACCTGGTTGCCATCCGGCGAAAACGCCGGCCAGGATTGCAGGCCGGGGACTGCGGTGAACGGGACGATGGTCATCGGTTCGCGGTTCGGCGGACTGCTGGGGAAAAAGAACAGCCCGATTGCGCCAATGACAATTGCCGCCCCAACTGCGATGGAAGAGAACAGATACGGGCGCCGCCGCTTCATCGGAGCAGGCTGCTGAGGCAGTGCAATATCCGCTTGCGGCGGAGTTGGCGCTGACACCTCGCCAATGAATCGGTAGCCCTTGCCGATGACGGTCTCTACGAGCCGCGATTGCTCGCCAACATCGTCCAGCGCCTGCCGGATCTTGCGGATCGCCGTGTTGATGCTGCTCTGCGTATCGACTTGCCCATCGCCGTTCCAGACGCGCGCCGTGATCTCTTCGCGAGTCACCAGCACTCCCCTGCGCTCCACGAGCAGGATCAGCAGATCCATCGGTACGCGCTGTAACGGCACCTTCCGTCCGGCGCGGCGCAATTCATAGCCGCCGACGTCCAGTTCGAATCGATCGAATTCGAAAAGCGGTGCGGGCACGGGATCTCTGGATTCCCAGTATAGGCACAATCTCGCGCTTTGAATCAGCGAGATAGGTGTTCAGACGGAATTCAGATGGGGTATTCATACCGCGTCCATTGACTTGCGGCGAGGTCTGCTGAATTCTGTCAGGCGGAGTGCAGAGCAAAAAAGGAGCGAATATCGTGACGGGTAGGACAGAATCACAGATCGCAGTTTCACCTCGCGCGTGGCGAATCGCACTGGCAATCGTTTCCGCCACGCTTCTGATGGCTACAGTTGTGAGCCGGAGGGCCGACGCGCAGGTATTCGTAACACTGCACAGCTTCAATGGCTCCGACGGGAGCGGCCCACAAGCCGGCTTGGTCAGGGACTCCGCGGGCAATCTCTACGGCACGACATTTGCCGGCGGCTTTATGTCTTGCGGAAATTTCGGATGCGGGACCGTGTTCAAGCTGGATCCCTCCGGTAATCTGACCGTGCCACACAATTTCGGCGATGGTACGGTCGCAAACGACGGGAAAAACCCACAGGCCGGCTTGGTCCTGGATGCTTCGGGCATATACCTCTATGGCACGACGAGTAACGGCGGCTCGTCGAGCGATGACACCGTATTCGAGATCGCTACCACGCCGCAGCAGGGGACCCAAGTGATCCTCAATCAAGTCACTACCTTGTACACGCAGGGCGCGCTCAAGCAAGGACAGGACAATTCGCTGGATAAAGAGCTCAACCAGGCGATTTCTCTAATGAATAGCGGGAAGAACTCCGGCGCGATTCAGAACCGTCAAGACTTCATCGCCGAGGTGGAGGATCTCGAGAGTTCCGGAGTGCTCACGTCGCCGCAAGCGGAGC
>Ga0308174_10000376_pt1 | contig 18515 bp, 18 predicted proteins | sample PhyPR2_FD_203894 | JGI IMG/M metagenome (GOLD analysis project Ga0308174, IMG submission 203894) | Soil microbial communities from UC Gill Tract Community Farm, Albany, California, United States - DLSLS.P.R2 | ecosystem: Environmental > Terrestrial > Soil > Agricultural land | place: USA... | reverse complement strand
TCTCCAGGGTCTCGCGCGCCTTCTTCTCCTGCTTCTCCGGCGGGAGGAAGCGCAGCGTGCGCATGTTGTGCAGCCGGTCGGCGAGCTTGATGACCAGCACGCGCGGGTCGCGGGCCATCGCCACGATCATCTTGCGGATCGTCTCGGCCTGGGCGGCGTCGCCGAGCTTGACCTTGTCGATCTTGGTCACCCCGTCGACGAGATGGGTGACCTCCGACCCGAACTCGCTGGTGATGGTCTCCAGCGTGACGCCGGTGTCCTCGACGGTGTCGTGCAGCAGGGCCGCGACCAGCGTCGTCGTGTCCATGCCCAGGCCCGCGAGCACGGTGGCGACGGCGAGCGGGTGGGTGATGTACGGGTCGCCGCTCTTGCGCTTCTGTCCGGCGTGGGCGGCCTCGGCCACGTCGTAGGCGCGCTGCAGCAGGACCAGGTCGGCCTTGGGGTGGCTCTGCCGGTGCAGCGCCGCGAGCGGCTCCAGGACCGGGCGGACGACCGGTGTGCGCGGGCTCGCGACGATGCGCCGGGCCAGGCGGTCGCGCACCCGTCGGCGAGGGGCACCGTCGGGCTCTCCGGGCTCGGAACCGACGTCGTCCGGACGGCGGACGACGGGGCGGTCGGGCAGCGGCGCGCGGACCGCCGGCGCTGCGGTCGACTCGGCGGGCACTGCGGGGACGGCGGGTTCTCCGGGCCGCGCGGGAGCCGCGTCTGCGGCGACTTCCGAGGCCACGGCAACTCCTTCGTGTCCGAGGAGAGCAAGGACCCTCCCCATGCTAGTCGGGCGAGAGGATCCCGGAGCCCGAACGGGGTGGCGGCTCCCCCTGTCAGGTGGTCCAGAGCGAGTGGACGGTGTGCGGGGCGATCCGCTGCCGGCCACCCAGTGCGACCAGCTCGATCACGACGGAGACCGCGGTCACGATCGCCCCGGCCTGCTCCACGAGGGCGATCGCCGCGCCGAGCGTGCCGCCGGTGGCGAGCACGTCGTCGACGATGAGGACCCGCTGCCCGGGCCGCAGCGAGTCGGTGTGCAGCTCCAGGGTGGCCGTCCCGTACTCGAGGGCGTAGTCGGCGGCCATCCGCTCGCGCGGCAGCTTGCCCGCCTTGCGGGCCAGCACCACACCGACGCCCGCCTCGTACGCGACCGCCGCGGCCAGCAGGAAGCCGCGGGCCTCCACACCGACGACGACGTCGAAGCCGGGGTCGCCGGCCGCGTGGGTGTCCCCGTCCGCCAGCGCCGCCGCCCGGGGATCGGACAGCGACGGTGCCGCCAGGCCGTCCACGACCCGCCGGAACGCGGCCCCGTCGGCGAACACCGGCGTGAGGTCGCGGAACAGGACGCCGGGCTCGGGGTAGTCCGGCACGTCGACCGCGATGCTCGCGATCAGCTCGTCGAGCGGCAGCAGGTCGGTTCCGGTCACCGGCGGCGCTTCCCGGACGGGCGCCCGGGCCGCTGCGGACGGGCACCGGGCCGCGGGGTGGACGTCCCGCCCGTTCCGGGTTCCCGGCGCACCGACGACGGGGACTCCACGACCACGTCGCCGGTGACCTGACCGGGAAGTTCCCGCTCCGCGACGGCGACCGAGGATCCGCTGCGCGCCCGCCGGGCGCTGGCGACCGGGCCGGTCGCGACCGCGGCCTTGCGACCCGCCGCCGACCGGCGGGCGAGCACCCGGCGGCGCAGGGCCACCTGTGCCGGCTCGCGCTCCTTGAGGTCGGCCACGATCGGGGTGGCCAGGAAGATCGAGGAGTACGTGCCCGCGGCGAGGCCGACGAACAGCACCAGCGCCAGGTCCTTGAGCGTGCCGACCCCGAGCAGCCCGGCGCCGACGAACAGCAGGCCGGCGACCGGCAGCAGCGCGATGACCGAGGTGTTGATCGAGCGCATCAGCGTCTGGTTGACCGCGAGGTTGGCCGCCTCGCTCCAGGTCATGCGCGCCCCGCGGTCGAGGTCCTTGACGTTCTCGTCGATCTTGTCGAACACCACGACGGTGTCGTAGAGCGAGAACCCGAGGATGGTGAGGAAGCCGATCACCGTCGAGGGGGTCACCTCGAAGCCGATCAGCGAGTAGACGCCCGCCGTGACGACGATGTCGTGCACCAGCGACAGCATCGCGCCCACGGCCATCTTGGGTTGGAACCGGAGCGCCAGGAACGCGACGACGGCGACCAGGAACACCACCAGGGCGATGAGCGCCTGGTCGGTGATGTCGTTGCCCCAGTCGGCGCTCACCGCGTCGGCGCTGACCCGGTTCGCGTCCACGCCGGCCGCCTTCGCGATGGCGTTCTGGACGTCGGTCTGCGCGGTTCCGTCGAGGGCGGCCGTGCGGAGGAGCACGGTGTTGCCACCGACGACCTGGGCGGACGAGACCGTCGCCCCGGCCTTCTCGGCGGCGGTCCGGATCTCGGCCAGCTGCGAACTCGAGGCGGGGGCCTTGAAGCTGTCCCCACCCTCGAACTCGATACCGAAGTTGAAGCCGCGGAACACCATCGACAGCACGCAGAGCAGCACGATGACCGCGGTGATCCGGTAGATCAGCCGGCTGCGTCCCACGACGTCCAGGCCCGCCTCGCCGTTGTAGAGCCGATGCGCCAGCGAGACCTTGCGCGCGGGACGCCGGACGGCGTCCCCCCTGCCGTCGGCCGTCAGCCCGGCGTCGGCGAGGGCATCCTCGTCCGCGGACGCCGAGGACTCCGCGAGGACGCTGCCTGCGTCCTGCTGCTCGTCGGCGTCGGACCCGACGGGGATCGTCCCGTCGTGGCCCTGCCCCTCGAGATGCGGCGTGCTGGGGCGCGTCATGAGGTGCTCCTGTCGGTGCCGGTGCCACTGGCGGCACCCACGAGTTCACGGCCCCCGGACGCCGGGCCGTCCGGACGGCGGGTGTGCTCCACCCGGCCGAGGCCGGAGATCCGGCTGCTGCCGAAGGACTTGAAGCGGGCGAGGACGGCCATCAGCGGGTGCGTGAAGAGGAAGACGACCAGCAGGTCCAGAACCGTCGACATGCCGAGGGTGAAGGCGAAGCCCTTCACGTCCCCGATGGCCAGCAGGTACAGGATCGCCGCGGCCAGGAAGCTCACCGCGTCGGCGGAGAGGATGGTCCGGCGGGCCCGCACCCAGGCGCGGGGCACCGCCGATCGCAGCGTCCGGCCCTCGCGGATCTCGTCCTTGAGGCGTTCGAAGTACACGACGAACGAGTCGGCCGTGATGCCGATCGAGACGATGAACCCCGCGATGCCCGCGAGGCTGAGCGCCAGGCCGAGCTGGCGCCCGAGCAGCACCAGGCAGGCGTAGACGACGACCGCCGAGAGCCCGAGGCTGGCGATCATCACCAGGCCGAGCAGGCGGTAGTAGACCAGCGCGTAGACGAAGACGAGCGCGATGCCGATGGCGCCGGCGATCAGGCCTGCCCGCAGCTGCTCCGCGCCGAGCTCGGTGGAGATCGACTGGGCGGTGGCCTGCGTGAAGCTCAGCGGCAGGGCGCCGTACTTCAGCTGGTTGGCCAGCTCGGTCGCGGTCGTCTGGTTGAAGTTGCCGGAGATCTCGGTCTTGCCGCCGGGGATGGCCCCGTTGATCGTCGGCGCCGTGATGACCCGGCCGTCGAGGGTGACCGCCACCTGCTTGCCCACGTTGGCGGCAGTGAAGGTGGCCCAGGCGTCGGAGCCCTTGGAGTTCAGGTCCAGGTTGACCACCCAGGCGCCGGTGTTGCTCCGCGTGCCGGCGGTCGCGTTGGTGACCTGGGTGCCCTCGAGGACGGCCGGGCCCAGCAGGTACTTCGCCTTGCCGTCATCGCTGCAGGTGGCGACGTAGTCCTGCGGCCGGTCGACGGTGCCGGAGGCCTCCTTGGCGCAGGTGAGCGTCGCGAAGGTCGCGGCCGCCTGCTCCTGGGTGACGGCGGGAGCGTCAGGTGCCACGGTCGGCGAGGCCGACCCGGACGTGGCGGCGGGCGACGCCGTAGGGCTGGCCGCGGACGGCGTGGCGGAGTCGGTGGGGGTGGCGCCGGGGCCGGTGGTGGGCGCTGCGCCCGACGTCGTCGGTGTGGCGCTGCTGCTGGCCGAGGCAGTGGCCGCCCCTACCTGGAGGACCGGACGGAACCGCAGCTGCGCGGTCTGGCCGAGCTGGCGGGCCTGGTCGCCGTTGTCGCCGGGTACGGAGATGACGATGTTCGAGCTGCCCTCGGTGACCACCTCGGCCTCGGCGACGCCCAGGCCGTTGACCCGCTGCTCGATGATCTGCCGGGCGAGCTCGAGGTCCTCCTTGGCCGGCGCCTTGCCGTTCGGGGTCTTGGCGGTCAGCGTGACCGTCGTGCCACCACGCAGGTCGAGGCCGAGCTGCGGCGTGTGGCTGGAACCCGCGAAGAAGACCAGGCCGTAGAGCACGGCCACGATCAGGAAGAACGCGGCGAAGTAGCGGCCCGCGGGCAGGGAGCGGTTGGCCATGGTGGTCCCCCGACTCAGAAGGCGCCGTCGGCCGGACGTCCGGTCGCGCCCGGGGTGTCCGTGCCGTCGTCGATGATGCCCGTCGTCTCGACCGGCTTGCGCACCTCGAGGATGGCCTGCCGGGCGAAGGTCACCACCACGCCGGGGGCGATCTCGAGGTCGACCGTCTTGTCTCCGAGGCCCGCGACCGAGCCGTGCAGGCCGGCGGTGGTCATCACGGGGGTGCCGATGGCCAGGGACTCCTGGAGGGCCTGCGCCTGCGCCTGCGCCCGCTTGCGCTGCCGGGAGGGCAGCACGAACAGGACGACGGCGAACAGGGCGATCAGGATGATCGGGAAGTACTGCTCCACGACAGATGTGCCTCTCTACCGCGCAACTGCTCCGCGGTGGGGTGCGGGCCCGGGGTGCGGGTCCGCTCGGGTGCGTCGAATGCCTCGGTCTGGTGCGCGGGCGCACGGCCGACCGGACGGGACGCGCACGGCCTCGGCCGGACGGGTTGCGCCCCAGCGGCTCGGAGTCTATGCGCCGAACAAGGGCTCTGACGATGCACCCGGGGTCGCGGGTGCACCGGTCAGGCCACTGATCGCCCCACCGGCCCCACCCAGCAGCGCACCCCCACGAGGCAGCGGATGACCCAGATGCCGCCACGCGGCCTCGGTGGCGACCCGTCCGCGCGGAGTCCGGGCAAGCAGGCCGGCGCGCACGAGGAAGGGCTCGCACACCTCCTCGACGGTGTTGGGTTCCTCCCCCACGGCGACGGCGAGCGTCGACACGCCGACCGGGCCGCCGCCGAACCGCACGACCAGGGCATCGAGGACGGCGCGGTCGAGGCGGTCCAGGCCGAGCTCGTCGACGTCGTAGAGGGCGAGGGCCGCCCGGGCCACCTGGCGGGTGACCCGGCCGTCGGCCTCCACCTCGGCGAAGTCGCGGACCCGACGCAGCAGGCGGTTGGCGATGCGCGGCGTCCCCCGGGAGCGGCCGGCGATCTCCGCGGAGCCGTCGTCGGTCAGCTCGACGCCCAGCAGCGCGGCGCTGCGGGCGAGGACCTGCTGCAGTTCGGCGGGCTCGTAGAACTCCATCTGGCCGACGAAGCCGAACCGGTCGCGCAGCGGACCGGTGAGCAGACCGGCGCGCGTCGTGGCGCCCACCAGCGTGAACGGGCTGATCTCGAGCGGGATCGCGGTGGCCCCCGGCCCCTTGCCGACGACGACGTCGACCCGGAAGTCCTCCATGGCCATGTAGAGCAGTTCCTCGGCGGGCCGGGCGATGCGGTGGATCTCGTCGATGAACAGGACGTCGCCGGGCGCAAGGTTCGACAACATCGCGGCCAGGTCGCCCGAACGCTCGATCGCCGGACCGCTGGTGATCTTCACCGAGGTCCCCAGCTCCGAGCCGATGATCAGGGCGAGGCTGGTCTTGCCCAGGCCGGGCGGGCCCGAGAGCAGCACGTGGTCCGGCGGCCGGCCGCGGCGCTTCGCGCCCTCCAGCACGAGCGCGAGCTGGCGGGCCACCTTCGGCTGGCCGATGAAGTCGTGCAGCGAGTGCGGTCGCAGCGCCGACTCGACGACGCGCTCCTCGTCGCCGGCCAGCGGGGAGACGCCGGCGTCCTGCCCGAGAGCGGCCGACACCTCTCCGGTCAATGGGCGGTCGAAGGGGGCACTCATGCGCGGCCCAGCAGCTGGAGGGCCTGCCTGAGCAGGATCGCGATCTCCACCGAGCCGTTCGCCGCGATCTGCTCGTCAGCGACCGGGACCAGCTGGGCGATCGCGCCGTCGGCCTCCTTCACGCTCCAGCCGAACCCGACGAGGGCCGAGGTCAGCTGGTCCTTCCACGGCGCGACCGGAGTGACCGACGGCAGGCCTGCTGGGACGGGCCCGTCGAGCGTGCTGTCGGAGGTGGTGACGCCGAGCCGGTCGCGGAGCTCCAGGATGAGCCGCTCGGCGCCCTTCTTGCCGATGCCGGGCACCTGCATCAACGCCTTGACGTCGGCCATGGAGACCGCCCGGCGCACCTCGCGCGGCGGGTGGATGGCCAGCACCGCCTGGGCCAGCCGCGGCCCGACGCCGTTGGCCGTCTGCAGCAGCTCGAACAGGCTGCGCTCGTCGTCGTCGGCGAAGCCGTAGAGGGTGAGGGAGTCCTCGCGGACGATCAGGCTCGTCGACAGGCGGGCGTTCTCGCCGACCTGGAGCCGCGCGATGGTGCCCGGCGTGCACTGCACGGCGAGACCGACGCCGCCGACCTCGACGACGGCGCCGTCGGGCGACACGGCGGCGACCCGGCCATGCACGGACGCGATCATCGGGCCGCCACCCCGGTCCAGCGCGGCAGCGTCCGCTGCACGACCGGGGCGCCGATCCCGCCGGCCAGGGCGGCCTGGCGGAGCCGGGTCTGGGCCGGGCCGCGCCACACATGGCAGACGGCGAGAGCCAGCGCGTCGGCGGCGTCCGCGGGCTTGGGCGCCTCGGCCAGGCCGAGTACGCGGGTGACCATCAGGGTGACCTGCTCCTTGTCCGCGCGGCCGTTGCCGGAGATGGCGGCCTTGACCTCGCTGGGCGTGTGCCACGCGACCGGCCGGTCGGCCTGGGCGGCGGCGAGCGCGGCGACACCGGCCGCCTGGGCGGTGCCGGTCGCCGTCCCCTTGTTGTTCTGGGTGAAGACCCGCTCGATGGCGACGACGTCGGGCCGGTGTTCGCGGAGGAGTGCGGTGACCGCGGTGTGCAGCTCCAGCAGCCGCAGCTCCAGATCGAGCTCGGCCATCGTGCGGATCACGCCGACCCCCAGCGCCGTGGGACGGGCACCGGGGCGGCCGTCGACCACACCCCACCCGCACCGGGTGAGCCCCGGGTCTATGCCGAGCACCCGCATGGAAGAGCCTCCCGCCGACCGAACGCCTGTTCGACCCACGCTAACTCCCGCGGCGCCCGGTGTCGGGCTCAACACGCGGACTGCTTCAGCCGACGCCGATGGAGATGAGCGGCCGGGCACCGGGGTCCAGCCATCGCATGACCGCCACGAGGCTACCGGCGTCGATCGCCACGCAACCGGCCGTCGGGGCGCCGTTGGTGATGTGCAGGAAGAAGCCCGACCCCGCCCCCGGGGTGCCACCGCGGTTGTAGTCGATCACGACCGCCTGGTTGTAGACGGAGCCCACGGCGTAGAGGTTCTCGCTCACCGCCTCGTCGAACGGGCAGGTCGTGGGGGCGCACTGGGCATAGCGGTTGTACAGCGGACTGTTGACGTCGGAGACCCACCAGTCGTCGCCGTCGACCAGCCGGTACGGCAGCGCCGTTCCCGGGTCGCCGGACCGGCCGAACGCCTCGGTGAGCGTGAACGTGCCGGCCGGGGTGCGGGTGCTGGTCTCGCTGGCCGCGCCCACGCCCGCCTTCCCGACCCGGGCGCTGACCGGGCCGACCACCGCCGTCCATCCGGTCGGCCGGAGCTCCCACGCGGTCAGCGTGGCGGTCGTGGACCGCGCCGTGGGCGCCACGACCGTGACGACCTGCCTCGAGGAACCCGGGTCCACGCCCAGGGGCAGCCGAACGGGCGCCGGGGCGGTCGGCTTCGGCACCGCCGGCGTGGCAGGAGTCGTGGGCGTCCGCGTCGTCGTGGTGCGCGGGGCCGCGCTCTGGACCGCTGGGGTCGCGCTCCGGGACGTCGAACGGGAAGCCGACCGGGCGGCGGCCGCGGCGGCCTCCTGCTCCGCGGCTGCCTGTGCCGCGCGCTGCTCGATCGTCCCGAACCCGCGGGGAAACTCCGGGCGGAGCAGCCGCAGATCGACGGTCGTCGAGCGCAGGGGCTGTCCGCTCACCACGATCGACGCGTCGGCGGCCACCGGCGACGGCGCCCCGGCCGACCAGACGCCCAGCACGGACGCGGTCACGCCGAGCAGCGCCACCGCCCTGAGGACGCGCAGGCTCCTGCGCCCCGCGTTACCCGCCACCCGACTGCCCCCGTGCTCACCCCGTCGGGGCCGCTGCTCCCGCGCGGGCGGAATCTAACAGCCGATCTGTCACAACAGAATTGCGTGATCGGTCAGCAGGGGCCTGCGGGGATGGCGGGACGGATGGGTTGAAGGACCCCCTTGCCCCCCGGCCCTCGCAGGCTCGCGCCGGGCCCCTGCAAAGGGGGCCTTAGGCGTCGATCTTCTCCATGACCTCGTCGGACACGTCGTAGTTCGCGTACACGTTCTGCACGTCGTCGAGGTCCTCGAGCGCGTCGATGAGGCGGAAGACCTTGCCGGCGCTGTCCTCGTCGAGCTCGACCTGCACGCTGGGCACGAAGCCGGCCTCGGCCGAGTCGTACTCGATGCCGGCCTCCTGCAGGGCGGTGCGCACGGCGACCAGGTCACCCGGCTCGCAGACCACCTCGAAGGTGTCGCCGAGGTCGCGGACCTCCTCGGCGCCCGCGTCGAGCACGGCCATCAGCACCGAGTCCTCGTCGGCGCCGTCGGCCCGGGGCACGACGATGACGCCCTTGCGCGAGAAGAGGTAGGAGACCGAGCCGGGGTCGGCCATCGAACCGCCGTTGCGGGTCATGGCGGTGCGGACCTCCATGGCCGAGCGGTTCTTGTTGTCGGTCAGGCACTCGATGAGGACGGCGACACCGGCGGCCGCGTAACCCTCGTACGTGATGCCCTGGTAGTCGACGCCGCCGGCCTCGGCCCCGGACCCGCGCTTGACCGCGCGGTCGATGTTGTCGTTGGGAACCGAGGACTTCTTGGCCTTCTGGATCGCGTCGAACAGCGTCGGGTTGCCCGCCGGGTCACCGCCGCCGGTGCGTGCCGCGACCTCGATGTTCTTGATCAGCTTGGCGAAGAGCTTGCCGCGCTTGGCGTCGATCCCGGCCTTCTTGTGCTTGGTCGTCGCCCACTTGGAATGGCCGCTCACGAAATGCCCCTCTCGTTCCCGGCAGCTGCGCCGGCCTGCTCGGCCAGGCGGGCGCGCACCATCTCGACGAACAGCGCGTGCACCCGGCGGTCCCCGGTCAGTTCGGGGTGGAAGCTCGTGGCCACCAGATTCCCCTGGCGGACGGCGACGATCCTACCGTCGGCCGCTCCCCCGACGACCCGGCCGAGGACGTGGACGCCGTCGCCGGCCTCCTCCACCCACGGGGCGCGGATGAAGACGGCGTGCACGCTCCCGCCGGAGAGACCGTCGAAGGCGATGTCGGACTCGAACGAGTCGACCTGCCGGCCGAAGGCGTTCCGGCGCACCGTGACGTCCAGCCCGCCCACGGTCTCCTGGTCCGGCGGGGCGTCCAGGATCCGGTCGGCCAGCAGGATCATCCCGGCGCACGAGCCGTACGCCGGCAGCCCGTCGCGGACGGCGGCGCGCAGCGGCTCGAGCAGGCCGAACCGGTCGGCCAGCTTGACCATTGTCGTCGACTCACCGCCCGGCAGGACGAGCCCGTCGACGCCGGCCAGCTCCTCCGGGCGCCGCACGGGCACCGCCTCGGCGCCCTGCTCCCGCAGCGCGGCCAGGTGCTCGCGGACGTCGCCCTGCAGGGCGAGGACGCCGATGCGGGGGGTCGTCACCAACCCCGGGTCGCGTAGCGCTCGCTCTCGGGGAGCGTGGACACGTTGATGCCGACCATGGGCTCGCCCAGCCCGCGGGAGACCTTGGCGATGACGCCGGGGTCGTCGTGGAAGGTGGTCGCCTGCACGATCGCGGCGGCGCGCAGAGCGGGGTCGCCGGACTTGAAGATGCCCGAGCCGACGAAGACACCCTCGGCGCCGAGCTGCATCATCATCGCCGCGTCGGCCGGGGTGGCGATGCCGCCGGCGGTGAACAGGACGACGGGCAGCTTGCCCAGCCGCGCGACCTCGGCGACGAGGTCGTACGGGGCGCGCAGCTCCTTGGCGGCCACGAACAGCTCGGTCTCGTCGAGCGTCGCCAGGCGCTTGATTCCGGCGCGGATGGACCGCATGTGCCGGGTCGCCTCGACGACGTTGCCGGTGCCGGCCTCGCCCTTCGAGCGGATCATCGCCGCGCCCTCGGAGATGCGCCGCAGCGCCTCGCCCAGGTCGGTCGCGCCGCAGACGAAGGGCACCGTGAACTCGCTCTTGGCGATGTGGTGGGCCTCGTCGGCCGGGGTGAGCACCTCGGACTCGTCGATGTAGTCGACACCGAGGGCCTGCAGCACCTGCGCCTCGACGAAGTGCCCGATGCGGGCCTTGGCCATGACCGGGATCGAGACGGCGCCGATGATGCCCTCGATCATGTCGGGGTCGCTCATGCGCGCGATGCCGCCCTGCGCGCGGATGTCGGCGGGCACCCGCTCGAGGGCCATGACGGCGACAGCGCCGGCGTCCTCGGCGATCTTGGCCTGCTCGGGGGTGACGACGTCCATGATGACGCCGCCCTTGAGCTGCTCGGCCATGCCGCGCTTGACGCGGTCGGTCCCGGTGGCGGGAGTGCCGGTGGAGGGGGTGCTGTCGGGCGTGCTCACGGGATGCTGCCTCTTCGTCGGGAGATCTGGCGGCCCCATCGTACGGCCGCTCAGCGACCTCCCCGACCGGCCCGGTCGGTTCCGGTCGCGCCGTGATCGAGCCGGTCGTCGATGTCGAAGTAGCGCGGCAGCGGCCGCGATGCGTGCAGACCCATGAGCCGGGGCAACCGGCGGCGGCGCAGCGCCGCGGTGTCGCGCACCGCGTCGTTGTAGAACCGCCGCGCCAGCCCGACCCGGGTGGCGGTGCCCTCGAGGTCGTTGCGGAGGGCCTGCGGCACGCCGTTCAGCTCGTCGAGGAGCTCGCGCAGCTCGCGGCCCAGCAGGTTCTCGGCCAGCTCGCGGTCGCCGTCCCCGGGGGCGCGGACCTCGGCGGCGTAGGCGGCCAGAACCCGGGCGCGCTCCTCGCCGAGCGCGGCGGGGTGCTCGCGGGCCAGCTCCTCGGCGAGGCCCGCGCGGCGTTGCAGCTGGGCCTCCAGCGACGTCCAGGCGCGGGCGACCCGGGCCTCCAGGCGGCTGAGGCGGACGAGCGTCCAGACCGTCCAGGCGAGCAGCAGGAGGACCAGACCGCCGACGAGCAGCAACCAGACCCCGGGTGTCACGGGGAACCAGGCTAGTGCTGCACCGTTCCGCGTCGAGACGAACGCGCCTGCATCCGAGCCGGGGGAACGGCGGGAAAGGTCTCGTCGTCGTCCTCGGCGGCGGTCACCTCGCCGCCGTCGGGCGGCAGGACGGTCTCGTAGACCGCCAGGATCCGCCGGGCCAGGACGTCCCAGTCGTAGCCGGCGGCGACGCGGGCGCCTCCGGCCGCCAGCTCGGCCCGCCGGGCGGGGTCGTCCAGCAGGGCGCAGAGGGCCTCGGCCAGGGCAGCGGGGTCGCCGCGGCGCACCAGCACGCCGGCGGTGCCGTCCTCCAGCACGCGCGCGAACGCGTCCAGGTCGCTGGCGACGATGGGGGCCCCGGCGGCGAGCGCCTCGATGAGGACCACCCCGAAGGACTCCCCCATCAGGTTCGGCGCGCAGTAGATGTCGACCGAGCGCAGGAAGGCCGCCTTGTCCGCCTCGGTCAGCTCGCCGAGCAGGCTCACCGATGCCCGCAGGTCCTCGCCGATCAGCTCGCGCACCTCGTCGGCGTCACCGCGGCCGGCGACCAGCAGCCGAGCCCCGGGATACCGGCGGACGACCGTCCGCATCGCCTCGAGCAGCACCGGCAGGCCCTTGCGCGGCTCGTCGAAGCGGCCGAGGAATCCGATCGTCGGGCCGTCGACGCCGCGGGTCACGCCGGGCAGGGAGGGGCCGTCGGCGAACGCCGACACGTGGACGCCGTTCGGGATGATCACCGCATCCCCGCCGAGGTGCTCGACCTGCACGCGCCGGGCGAAGTCCGACACCGCGATCCGGCCGCTGATCCGCTCCAGCCAGGGGCGCACGACCGGGCCCCAGGCGGCCAGCCATTTGGATCGGATCGTGGCGGTGTGGAAGGTGGCCACGATCGGCCCCTTGGCGATCATGCACACGAGCAGCCCCACGGACGGCGGGGCCGGCTCGTGCACGTGGACGACGTCGAAGTGGCCCTCGCGCAGCCAGCGGCGCACCCGCGCGGCCGACACCGGGCCGAACTGCAGGCTGGCCATCGAGCCGTTGTACGGGATCGGCACGGTGCGCCCGGCGAAGGTGATCCACTCCTCGTCGACGGACTCCTCGCGCTCGGCCGGCGTGAGGATCTCGACGTGGTGGCCCATGCCGCGCAGCGTCTGGGCCAGGTCGCGGACGTGGTACTGCACCCCACCCGGGACGTCCCACTGGTAGGGGCAGACCAGTCCGATACGCATCAGGCCGGACCCTGCTCGGGATCGGGCGGCACGTCACCCCAGACCCGGCCGAGCATGTGCCAGTCCTCGGGCTGCCGGCCGATCGACTCGGCGAACGCGTCGGCGACCGCCTGCATCGCCCCTCCGACCCGGTCCTTGAGCCGGCCAGGACCGTCGACCGGGATCTCCGGGGAGAAGACCAGCCGCCAGCCCCGCTCGGTGAACTGGCAGACGGTCGGCACGAGCGCCGCCCCGGTCTGCGCCGCGAGCAGCGCCCCGCCGCCGGGCATGGTCGCCGCCCTGCCGAAGAAGTCGACCGGCACCCCGCCGCTGCCGAGGTTCCGGTCGACGAGCAGGCAGGTGACGCCGGCCCCGTCCAGCCATTCGCGGAGTACCTCGGTGCTCGGGCGCGGGCCGCCCGTGAGCGGCACCACCCGGAAGCCGAGGGACTCGCGGTAGGCGAGGAACCGGTTGTAGAGAGATTCCGGCTTCAGCCGCTCGGCCACCGTCATGAACGGGCCGCCGAGGAAATCCACGAACCAGACACCGGCGGCGTCCCAGTTGCCGCTGTGCGGCAGCACCATGACCAGGCCGCGCCCGCTGTCATGGGCCTTCTGCAGGTGCTCGAGGCCGATGACCTCGGTGTTCGCCACGATCCGCTCGCCGCTGAGCGTCGGCAGCCGGAAGGCCTCCTGCCAGTACCGCGCGTAGGAGCGCAGGCCGCGGGAGGTGAGCTCGGCCAGCTCGGGCTCGGTCAGTGCGCCATTGGTGACGACCCGCAGGTTCGCGCGCAGCTGCCGGGTGCCCTTGCCCTCGCGATGCGCCGCCCAGCGGCCGGCGCGGTCGAACGCCCCCCGTGCCGCCGGCTCGGGCAGCATCCGGACGGCGTGCCATCCGGCCGCGAAGCCCGCATCGGTGACGCCGGCGGTGAGCCGGGCCCGCAGCGGCCCGGTCACGACGCCGTCGGCAGTGCCGCGCCCGCCGCACCACGCCGGACGGCGACGATCCGCTGCACCACGGTGATCGCGCTGCCGCCCAGGAGCACCCAGAGGCCGACATGCAGGGCGTACGGCACACCCAGCCCCGCGAGGCCGGTGCCGAAGAGCACCAGCAGCAGCCGCTCCAGCCGCTCGACGATGCCGACGTTGCAGGCGACGCCGACACCCTCGGCCCGCGCCTTGACGTACGAGGTGAGGACGCCGAGCACGAGGCAGAGCAGCGCCAGCAGGACGAGCAGCCGGTCGTCCCCCCGTCCGGAGTACCACCAGATCAGCGCGCCGAAGATCGCCGCATCGGCCGCGCGGTCGCCCACGGAGTCGAGGACCGCGCCGAAGACCGTGCCCCCGCCGCGCGCCCGCGCCAGCGCGCCGTCGAGGAGGTCGAGCAGCACGAAGACGGTGACGACGACGGTGCCCCAGAACAGGTGGCCGGCGCCGAACAGGACGACGGCGCCCCCGACGGCGCCCAGCGTGCCGACGACGGTGATCAGGTCGGGGGTGACACCCGCCCGGGCCAGCCGGGCGACGACCGGGGCGACGACCTTCTCGACGACGGGCCGGGCGGAGATGCCGAGCACTCAGGCCTCCCCCGCCGGCACGGCCACACCGGTCCATGCCTGGGCCAGCAGGCCCCGGGTCTCGCGCAGCACCTGCGGCAGCACCCGCGTCAGCCCGATGACCGGCATGAAGTTGGTGTCGCCGCCCCAGCGCGGGACGACGTGCTGGTGCAGGTGGTCGGCGATGCCGGCGCCGGCCACCGAGCCCTGGTTCATGCCGATGTTGAAGCCGTGCGCGCCGCTGACCCCCCGCACCACCCGCATGGCGGTCTGCGTGAACGCGCCCAGCTCGGCCACCTCGTCGACGGTGAGGTCGGTGTAGTCGGGCACGTGGCGGTACGGCACCAGCATCAGATGGCCGGCGTTGTACGGGTAGAGGTTGAGGACGGCGAAGACCGTCGTCCCCCGGGCGACGATCAGCCCCTCCTCGTCGTCCATGGTCGGGATGACGCAGAACGGGCAGTCGTGCGCGCCGGTCGGCTTGCCCTCGCCGCGGATGTAGGCCATCCGGTACGGCGTCCAGAGGTGCTCGAAGGCCTGGCCGGGCTCCTGGGTCGCAGCCGGACCGCTGCCGTCGGTCATCCGGCCACCAGGGTCTGCTCGGACTCCTCGGCGGCGGACGGGTCGACGTTGTGCCGGGCGGCGATCCAGTCGGCGATCTGCGCGACCGCCTCAGCCACCGGGACCCCGTTGCGCTGCGACCCGTCGCGGTAGCGGAAGGAGACTGCACCCGCCTCGGCGTCCGTCGCGCCGGCCAGCAGGACGAACGGGATCTTCTGCTTGCTCGCCGTCCGGATCTTCTTCTGCATCCGGTCGTCGGAGTCGTCGATCTCGACCCGGACGCCCCTCTCCTTCAGCAGCAGGGCCACGTCGGTCAGGTAGGGCACCTGTTCGTCGGTGATCGGGATGCCCACGACCTGCACCGGGGCGAGCCAGGCGGGGAAGGCGCCGGCGTAGTGCTCGGTGAGGACGCCGAAGAACCGCTCGATCGACCCGAACTTGGCCGAGTGGATCATCACCGGCTGCTGGTGCGAGCCGTCGGCCGCCGTGTACTCCAGGCCGAATCCGGCGGGCTGGTTGAAGTCGTACTGGATGGTCGACATCTGCCAGGTGCGGCCGATGGCGTCGCGGGTCTGCACGGAGATCTTGGGACCGTAGAACGCGGCGCCACCCGGGTCGGGGACCAGCTCCAGACCGGTCTCGGCGGCCGCCTCCTCCAGCACCTTGGTGGCGACCTCCCACTGCTCGTCGGACCCGATGAACTTGTCCTTCTTGTCCGGGTCGTCGCCGCGGGTCGACAGCTCCAGGTAGTAGTCGTCGAGGCCGAAGTCGCTGAGCAGGCCGAGCACGAACGCGAGCAGGTGGCGGATCTCGCCGGGCGCCTGCTCCGGCGTGACGTAGCTGTGCGAGTCGTCCTGGGTGAGGCCGCGGACCCGGGTCAGGCCGTGGACGACGCCGGACTTCTCGTACCGGTAGACCGTGCCGAACTCGAAGAACCGCAGCGGCAGCTCGCGGTAGGACCGCCCTCGGGACCGGTAGATCAGGTTGTGCATCGGGCAGTTCATGGCCTTGAGGTAGTACGTCGAGTTGTCCAGCTCCATCGGCGGGAACATGGTGTCGGCGTAGTACGGCAGGTGGCCGGACAACTCGAAGACGTGCTGCTTGGTGAGGTGCGGCGTCCCGACGTAGTCGAAGCCCTCCTCGATGTGCCGACGACGGACGTAGTCCTCCATCTCCCGCTTGATGACGCCGCCCTTGGGGTGGAAGACGGCCAGGCCGGAGCCGATCTCGTCGGGGAAGCTGAACAGGTCCAGCTCGGCGCCGAGGCGGCGGTGGTCTCTCCGCTCCGCCTCGGCCAGGTGCTCCAGGTGGGCCTTCAGGGCGTCCTTGCTCTCCCAGGCCGTGCCGTAGATCCGCTGCAGCTGCGGGTTCTTCTCGCTGCCCCGCCAGTAGGCGGCCGCCGACCGGGTGAGGGTGAACGCCGGGATGTTGTTCGTGCGGGGCAGGTGCGGGCCGCGGCACAGGTCGGTCCAGACCCGTTCGCCGGAGCGGGGGTCGAGGTTGTCGTACATGGTCAGCTGCGCGCCGCCGACCTCTACCGAAACGCCCTCGTCGGCTCCGCTTTCCTGGCTGGCGCCGCCCTTGAGACCGATCAGCTCGAGCTTGTACGGCTCGTGGGCGAGCTCGGCCTGCGCGTCGGCGTCGCTGATCTCGCGCCGGGAGAAGTTCTGCCCGGCGCGGACGATCTCGGTCATCTTCTTCTCGAGGGCCTGCAGGTCCTCGGGCGTGAAGGGCCGCTCGGGGTCGAAGTCGTAGTAGAAGCCGTTCTCGATCGGCGGACCGATGCCCAGCTTGGTGCCGGGGAACAGCTCCTGCACGGCCTGGGCGAGCACGTGCGCGGTCGAGTGGCGGATGACGGCACGGCCGTCGGCGCTGGCGGCCGGAACGGGCTCGACGTCGGCGTCCGCGTCCGGCGCCCAGTTCAGGTCCTTCAGGTCACCGCTGGCGACGTCGCGGACGACGACGGCCCCGTCGGGGCCCTTGAGCGGGATCCCCGCGTCCTTCAGCGCCTGCATCGCCGTGGTGCCGGCCGGGACCCGGATCGGGGAGACGGCGGTCGGCGAGGGCGGGGCGGACACGGGAACTCCTGGGGGTCGGCGGAACGGCCCCTCAACCCTAGTGCGCGCCCGCCGGTCAGCCCGGGACGACGGCCAGCCCCGCGGCGACCGCACCCCGCCGGCCGAGCACCTCCGAGACGCGCGCGGTGGTGGCCGCGTCGGCCGGCCGGACCGTCACCGCGTCGTCGCCGATCACGATCTGCAGGGGCACGGCCTCGGCCTTCGTGACCGTGAACCGGCCGTCGGCTCCCCGGGTGAAGGTGAACCGCGCCATCACGGAGTCCTCGGTCGGGTAGCCGCGGGTGGAGTGCTCGGCGATCTCGTTGCCCAGCCCGTAGGCCACCCACTCCCCGCCGACCTGCTCGAACGGCTGCACCACGTGCGCATGGTGACCGAGGACGAGGTCGATGTCCGGCGAGGCCAGCAGAGCGCGGACGGCGGCCACCTGCGCGCCGGTGGGGTCGTTGTCGTACTCGACGCAGCAGTGCAGGCTCGCGACGACGACGTCCGCCCCGGCGGCCTTCGCCCGCGCCGCGGCGGCCAGCATCCCGTCGACGTCGGGCACGGGGGCGACCGAGACCTCCCACGGACGGTCGGCGGGAGGGCCGCCGCCGTTGAGCCCGTAGGTCGCGGCGACGTGGCCGACCTTGATGCCGTGGACGTCGACGATGGTCGGCTGCAGGCTGTCTGCCTCGGTGCGGTAGGTGCCGGTGTGCCCGATCCCGGCCGCGTCGAGCGTGTCCAGGGTGCGCACCAGCCCGGCGGCGCCGTCGTCCAGCGAGTGGTTGGAGGCGGTCGAGCACAGGTCGTAGCCCGCCCCGGCGAGCGCGTCCACGATCTCGGGCTGGACGGCGAAGGTCGGGTAGCCGCGGTAGGGCCCACCCTTCGGCGCGACCGGCGTCTCCAGGTGGCAGATCGCCAGATCGGCGGCCTGGATGAGGGGCGTGACGGGCGCGAGGACGCCGGAGAAGTCGTAGCTGCCGTCGGCCTGTAGGGCCCCCGCGGTCAGGGCCCGGTCCTGGTGGATGAGCACGTCGCCGGTGGCCACCAGCGTGAAGCTCGTCGGTGCGGCCCCCGTGGCCGGAGCCCCGGAGGACTCCGCGGACGACGCCGCGGCCGATCGCCCCGGCGGAGTGGACGGATCCGCGGTGCCGCAGGCGGCGGTGAGCAGCAGGAGTGAGAGGAGCCCGGCCCGCCAGCGCAGCACGGGGAGAAGCTAGAGCAGGACCGGGTCCCCGACGCTGATCCGGCCGGGGACGCGCACGTCGGCGTAGACGCCCAGGCAGTGCTTCGGCGTCCGGGTGACGTGCAGGACCGCGTCCCCGACGCGCAGGTCCCGTCCGACCCAGGAGCGCTCGTCGTCGTCGAGGGTCAGGACGAGGTTCGCGCGGGGGTCGTCGGCCGAGCACCCCTCCGGGACCTCGCCGGCCGCGGCGCGGTCGATCGCGGCGCGGGACACCAGGTGGACCGGCGCGACGCCGGCGTCGTCGTCCGGTGCGGGTACCACCCGCACGGCGCGGCCGAGGAGTCCCTCGACGGCCCGCGCGTCGGTCACCGGGTCGCCGGTTCCCGGGACGTCGGCCAGACCGGGCACGTCCTTGGCCCGCAGCACGCGGTCGCCGTCCCCGATCACGGTCCAGGCGCGGTCGCCGTCCAG
>Ga0308174_10000375_pt1 | contig 18627 bp, 18 predicted proteins | sample PhyPR2_FD_203894 | JGI IMG/M metagenome (GOLD analysis project Ga0308174, IMG submission 203894) | Soil microbial communities from UC Gill Tract Community Farm, Albany, California, United States - DLSLS.P.R2 | ecosystem: Environmental > Terrestrial > Soil > Agricultural land | place: USA... | reverse complement strand
CGTCGTCCGCTCCTTCGTCACCGGCGCGCTCGGACGTCGAGTCGCGGCGGTTCATCCTGTCGTGCCCCTGGGTGGACCGTGACGGGCGGCTCGGGTCATCCGCCGGATCGCCGCCCAACCCCGTCAGTTTACCCGGACGATCCTGACTCGAAACGGCGTCACCCCACGGTCCCACGTTCCCCGGGGCCTGCGGTTGCCGGGCCCCCGGCGCTGGTATTTGCTGGCCAGAGATGAGCCACAGTCGCGGCCCCGAGCCGTCGTTCCCCGGTGCTGCCGGGGTCGAGGCCGTCTCCGCCCTGGTCAGCGCGATGGAGTCCGCGCCGGCGGCCATCTACTGCTTCACCGCGGCGGCCGACCCGGTCTGGGCCAACGCCCGGGCGCGGGCGCTCGGCACCGACCGCGCGGCGTTCCCCTTCATCAACGGGCGTTCGGTCGCCGACGTCGTCGACGCCGTGCTGAGCACCGGCCGCCCGGAGACGCTGGGTGGCCCGCTCGGGGAGCACGGCGCGCCGGGAACGGTGATCGCCCGGCCGCTGCGGGTGGCCGGCGGCCCCGCCGTCCTGCTCGTGCTCGAATCCGACGACGAGGGCGCCGACAACACGTTCTGGCCCAAGGCCTCGGTCGACGGGGTCGAGCAGGCGCAGTTGTCGCTCCTGCCGCCGTCCCTGCCGATGCTGCCCGACCTCGGACTGTCGGGGAGCTACCACCGGGCGTCGTCGGCCCGGGCCGCCGGCGGCGACTGGTACGACGCGGTCCCGCTCGGCGCCGGGCGGGTCGCCCTCGTCGTCGGCGACGCCGTCGGGCACGGGGTGCCGGCCGCCGGCGCGATGAGCCGGCTGCGGGGGGCCATGCGATCGACGGCGCTGCGCGACCCCTCGCCCGGGGCGGTCCTGGCGGCGCTCGACGACTTCGCCGCGCAGATGGACGACGTCGAGGGGGCCTCGGTGTTCTACGGCGTCCTCGACGCCGGCACCGGCGCCCTCACCTACGGCGCTGCGGGTCACCCGCCGCCGCTGGTGGTCCAGGCGGACGGGCGGACGTCGTTCCTCCCGGGCACCCCGCGGCCGCCGCTGGGCAGCCTGCCCGACGTCACCACCGAGATCTCCGAGCACGTCCTGGAGCAGGGCGCGACCCTCGTGCTGTTCTCGAACGGGGCCATCGCCTCGGACGCGGCGGTGCCCGACGAGGGGCTGGGCCGCCTGGCCGACGTCTCGCGTTCGGTGCTGCAGGCCCCCGGCGCGTTGGAGGTCGACGCCTCCGCCGGACTGGCCTCCGCCGTGGCCGAGGGCGTCCGCCGTCCCCAGGGGTGGCCGGACGACGTCGCCGTCCTGGTGGCCCACCGCCGCGAGACCGCGCTGGAACCGCTCCAGCTGGACCTGACCGCCACCCCCTCCGTGCTCCCCGGGGTGCGCCGGCGGCTGGCCGCGTGGTTGGCCGGTCTCGGCATGGGCGAGCAGGACCAGGTCGGGGTGATGGTGGCTGTGGGGGAGGCGTGCGCCAACGCCGCGGAGCACGCCTACCGGGAGACCGAGCCGGGCCCCATGTCGGTCTCCGCCCAGGTCGACGTCGACGGCGTGCTCACCGTGGTCGTCCGCGACGAGGGCACCTGGCGACCGCCGGACCGCGATCCCGGCGACCGGGGCCGCGGGCTGCTCATCATGCGCCAGCTCGTCGACACCGTGACGCTCGACGAGCAGGCCGGTGGCACGACGGTCACCCTCAGCGTCCGTCTGCGCCGGACGCCCGACGTCGACCCGGACCTCCCGGTCAGCTCGTCGGGGGCCACGGTGCTCGTCGATCGGGACGGCCCCCGGCCCGTCGTGTCCGTCGTCGGAGCGGTGGACGAGATCGGTGCCGAGCAGATGCGCATCCGGCTGCTGGAGGCCAGCCACGGCGGCACCGGTCGGGTGGAGCTCGACCTGATCGGCGTGACGCTGTTCAGCAGCGCGGCCGTCCGGGTGGTCCTGGCCATCGCCCGCATCGGCCGCGGCGAGGGCTGGCGGCTCGTGGTCCACGCACCGGACGGCGGCGTGACCCGGCACATCCTGCGGATCAGCGGCCTGGGGGGCCTGGTCGACCTGCGCTGACCCGGACGGGGGACGTCCGGTTTGGGTGACGGGCCCTGTGCGCATCTCCCCGGGGTGAGACTCCGGCGCAGCGACGTGAACGGACCCGGGTATCGGCGTCGCAGGGCCGGGCGGGGATTCTCCTACACCGATACCGACGGCGTGCTGATCAAGGACGAGCGCCTCGACCGGATCCGGGGCCTGGCGATCCCGCCGGCCTGGAAGGACGTCTGGATCTGCCCATGGCCGAACGGGCACATCCAGGCCACCGGCGTCGACGCGGCCGGCCGCCGCCAGTACCGCTACCACGACCAGTGGCGGGCCCGTCGGGATGCGGAGAAGCACCAGCGGGTCCTGGAGATCGCCCACCAGCTGCCCGACGTCCGCGACGCCGTCGTCGCCGCGCTGCGCACGCGCGGACTCAACCGCGAGCGGGTGCTCGCCACCGCCGTCCGGCTGCTGGACCTGGGCACCTTCCGCGTCGGCAGCGAGCAGTACGAGGAGGAGAACGGCACCTACGGGCTGGCCACGCTCAAGCGGGACCACGTGTCCGTGCGCGGCGAGCGGACGTTCTTCTCCTACACCGCGAAGGGCGGCATCGAGCGCGAGGTGGAGATCACCGACCGGCCGACGGCCACCGTCGTCCGCCAGCTATTGGAGCGGCCGGCCGATGCCGGTGAGGACCTGCTGGCCTACCAAGTGGACGACGGGACCTGGCGCGACGTGACGAGTGCGGAGGTCAACGCCTACCTGAAGGAGATCAGCGGGGCCGAGATCTCCGCCAAGGACTTCCGCACCTGGAACGCGACCGTGCTGATGGCCGCGGCGCTCGCCGAGACGCCGACACCGAAGACGAAGTCGGCGCGGACGAAGGCCGTCCGGTCGGCGTACGTACGGGTGTCAGAGCAGCTCGGCAACACCCCCGCGGTCTGCAAGGCCAGCTACGTCGACCCGCGGGTCGTCGACCGGTTCGAGAACGGGGAGACCGTGGTCGAGGCGCTCCGGACCGTGGCGAGCACCACGGGGGACCGGGATGCGCAGCGGACCCTGGAGCAGGCGGTCTGCCAGATGCTGTCGGCCTGACACGAGAAAGGGCCCCGCCGGAAACCGGCGGGGCCTTCCTCGTCGAGTGCTAGCGAGCGCTGTTGTCGGCGATCGTGAACAGGTCGATCAGACCGGTCACCTCGAGCGGGCGGGTGACCGCGCGAGTGGTGGCGATCAGGCTCAGGGCGACCTCGCGAGCGCGGGAGGACTTCTGCGTCTCGACGAGAACCGCCAGACCCGCGGAACCCAGGAACTGGACGCCGGACAGGTCGATGACGAGCGCCTTCGGCTGCTGCTCGAGCTGGCTGTCCAGGGTCGAACGCAGCACGGGTGCGGTGAAGGTGTCCACCTCGCCGACGACCGTCACCGTCACCACGCCGTCGTCACCGGTGGAGGTGGAAAGCGTGATCACGTCGTCGAAGGGTGCCTCGGTGTCGTTGGACACGTCGGGCTGCCCCGCGGCGGGAAGGTCGGAAGTGGTCACGGACAGTGCTCCTCTCGGCGGCACCCGGACGGGGGGCCGCCCGGACAATCTACCGCTGTGCGGTCCGGCGACTGTCGCCCCCGGTCCCGCAGGTGGTCGAACGTGTGTCGGCGGCGAGGAGGACCCCGGACCGACGCGGCTTACTGCTGAACCGCGACCACAAACGTAGACAACGGGACGAGCCCGTGCCAACCCACCCCGCGCGTGGCGGAGCCGCGGGTGGGTGCGGGGAGGGGGCGGTGCCGGTCAGCCGTCGGTGACGTGCATCGCGTTTTCCTCGGGGCCCTCGCCGCCGACCGGCAGGTCAGCTGTGGCCTCGATGTCGTCGGCGGTCCGCTCGGTGCCGGAGTCCGTCGGCGGCGTGGTGTCCAGGTCCTGCTCCAGCTGGGCGAACGCGCGCTGCGGGTCCTCGGCCGGGCGCACGCCCGGAGCGTCGTCGGGGACCTCGCGGGCGAGCCGGCCGTCGAGGGACTCGCCCTCGGCCTGCTCGAGCGAGGTGGTGCCGAAGTCGGCACTGGCGCCAGGGCGTTCGCCGGGCAGCGGGGCGAACTCGGGATCCTCGGCGCGCTCCATGGTGGGGGAGTCGTCCTGGGAGACCTCGGGGAGGCCCTCGTCCTCCGGGAAGATGTCGCGGGCGGTCTGGCCCTCGGGCTGAGTCATGGGGTGCCCCTACCCCTCGCCTTCGCGGCCATGCGCAGGTGTGGGCCTCGGCACGCCTGGGGCCTCCGCGGCATGTCCGGACGACGGTGGGGGTAGCGCGCTGTCCATGACCCTCGCGAACGACGTCCGCAGGTGGGCCCGCACCCAGCGGCGGGAGTACACCAACGGCGAGCAACGGCCACTGGCCGGCGACCTCGGCGCGATGGGCGTCTACGTGGGCCTGGTGTCCGCGGCCGCTGCCGCGGTGCGTGCCTCCGGCCGGGAGCTGCCCGAGCGGATCCCGGTCGGCGACGCGGTGCTGCTGACCGTCGCGACCTTCCGGCTGGCCCGCCGCATCGCCAAGGACCCGGTGACCGCGCCGATCCGGGCCCCGTTCACCCGCTTCGAGGGAGCCTCCGGCCACGCCGAGGTGGCGGAGGAGGTGCGGGAGCACGGCGGTGTGAAGCACGCGGTGGGGGAGCTGCTCACGTGCCCGTTCTGCCTGGCGCAGTGGGTCGGCACCGGCTTCGTGCTCGGCTACGTCAGCGCGCCGAAGGCCACCCGCCTGGCGGCCCTGACGATGACGATGGTCGCGGGCTCCGACGTCCTCCAGTTCGCCTACGACGCGATCCAGAACGGTGGGCTCGCACCCCAGACCGAGGGCGTCGACGAGACGCAGTGACCACGTCCTCCCTCCGGGGGACGTGGGACGCCGCTCGACCTGCCACCGGAACCCGAGCGCACCTATCCTGTGATCTTGACCCGTTCCGGGTCCAGCCTGCGGAGTTCGGGGAAGGTGGGGCATGCGATCGATCTGGCGCGGGGCCGTGTCGTTCGGCCTCGTCAGCATCGGCGTGAAGCTGTACTCCGCCACCGAGGACAAGGACATCCGCTTCCACCAGGTGCACGCCACCGACGGGGGGCGGGTCAAGTACAAGCGGGTCTGCTCGATCGACGGCGAAGAGGTCGAGTACAGCGACATCGCGAAGGGCTACGAGCTGCCCGACGGTCAGGTCGTCATCCTCACCGACGAGGACTTCGAGGACCTGCCGCTGTCCACCCGGCGCGAGATCGAGGTCCTGGAGTTCGTCGCCCAGGACGAGATCGACCCGATCATGTTCGAGAAGACGTACTACCTCGAGCCCGACGGCCCGGCCGTCCGCCCGTATGCGCTGCTGCGCGATGCCCTGGAGAACGCCGGGCAGGTCGCCATCACCAAGATCGCCATCCGGCAGCGCGAGTCGCTCGCGGTGCTACGGGTGCGCGACGGCGTGCTGGTCATGCACACGATGCGCTGGCCCGACGAGATCCGCCGTCCCGACTTCGCGTTCCTCGACGAGGACATCAGCGTCCGGCCGCAGGAGCTGAAGATGGCCGAGGCTCTGATCGGCTCGATGACCAACGAGTTCGACCCCGGCCAGTTCACCGACGACTACCGCGAGGCCATGACGGCCCTGCTCGAGGCGAAGCAGAGCGGCGGCGAGGTGGCTCAGGTGCCCGAGGTGCCCGACGACGGTTCCGCGGTCGTGGACCTGATGAGTGCCCTGCGGCGCAGCGTCGAGCGGGCCCGCGGCGGCTCGGCGGACGCCGACGAGGACGCCGCCGACGAGGACGCCCCAGCCGAGAAGGCGCCGGCCAAGAAGGCAGCGGCGACGAAGGCGGCGCCGGCCAAGAAGGCGCCCGCGAAGAAGACCGCCGCGGCGAAGAAGACCACGGCCACGGCCGAGAAGAAGGCCACGGCCGAGAAGAAGGCCACGGCCGCCAAGACCACGGCCGCCAAGGCCCCGGCCAAGCGCGCCCGCCGCAGCGCCTGACGTGCCGACCCGGCGGGAGGACCCGCTCGCCGAGTACCGCGCCAAGCGGGATCCCGAGCGGACGGCGGAGCCCGTCCCCGCGGCCGGGAGCGCCTTGCCGGCCGGCAACGACGACACGTTCGTCGTCCAGGAGCACCACACCCCGCGCGGCCGCACCGGCGAGCGGGTGCACTGGGACCTGCGGCTGGAGCGGGACGGCGTCCTGAAGAGCTGGGCCGTGCCGAAGGGGCCGCCGACCGAGCAGGGCGCGAACCGGCTCGCCGTCCCGACCGAGGACCATCCGCTGGAGTACGCCTCGTTCAGCGGCGAGATCGCCGCCGGCGAGTACGGCGGCGGCTCCGTGACCATCTGGGACGCCGGCCGGTACGCCACCGAGAAGTGGGACGAGCGGCACATCATCGTCACCTTCGACGGGCATCGCCTCGCCGGCCGCTACGCGCTCTTCCCGCTGAACGACGGCGCCTGGAACATCCGCAAGCTGGACGCGACCCCGCCCCCCGAGGACGACGAGGTAACCGCGCCGCTGCCGATGCTGGCGACCGCCGCCGCACTGCCGGACGACGACGCCGCGTGGGGCTACGAGTTCAAGTGGGACGGCGTCCGCGCGGTGGCGGCCGTGCGCCGGGGCGCGCTCACGCTGTTCTCGCGCAAGGGCACCGACATCACGGTGCGCTACCCGGAGGTCGCGCGGCTGCCCGAGGCGCTGACCGGGCACGACGCGGTGGTCGACGGCGAGATCGTGGCGATGGACGCCGCCGGCCGCCCCGACTTCGGCGCCCTCCAGAACCGGATGCACCGCACCGGGCCCGAGGTGCCGAAGATGGCGGCCGAGAAGCCGGTGACCTACCTGGTGTTCGACCTGCTCTCCTGGGACGGCGAGGACCTGCTGGACCGTCCCTATGCCGAGCGGCGTTCCAGGCTGGAGGACCTGGGCATCGCCGGGCACCGCTGGGTGGCCACCCCGTGGTTCACCGGCGGAGGGCCGGGCGTGCTGGCCGCCAGCGAGGAGAACGGGCTGGAGGGCGTCGTCGCCAAGCGGCTGGCCTCGCCCTACCGCCCGGGCCTGCGCAGCCCCGACTGGCGCAAGATCAAGAACTTCCGCACCCAGGCGGTCGTCGTCGGCGGCTGGCGACCGGGGCAGGGTCGGCGGGCCGGGACCATCGGCTCGCTGCTGGTCGGCGTCCCGGACGACGAGGGACGGCTGGTCTACGTCGGCCACGTCGGCACGGGGTTCAGCGATCAGGACCTGCGCGACCTGCAGCGCATGTTCACCGCCCGGAAGACGCCGCCGTTCGAGGGCACGCTGCCGCGCGAGGTCACCCGCGACGCGCACTGGATCGAGCCGGACCTGGTCGGCGAGGTCGCCTATGCGGTCTGGACCTCGGACAACCGGCTGAGGCACCCGGCGTGGCGCGGCGTGCGGGATGACCTGGAGCCCGATGACGTGGTGGTCGAGCCGTGAGCGCCGTGAGCGACTCTGCGATCGGCCGGCTCCGCCGGCGCGGGAGCGAACCTTGAGCCCGGCCAAGCAGCGGGTGGAGATCGATGGCCGGACACTCGCCGTCTCCAATCTGGAGAAGGTGCTGTTCCCGGAGGTCGGCGTCACGAAGGCGCAGGTGATCGACTACTACGTGCGGATCGCGCCGGTGCTGCTGCCGCACCTGGCCGGCCGGCCGGTCACGTTCACCCGCTGGCCCGATGGCGTGGACGGGCAGACGTTCTTCGAGAAGAACAGCGCGCGGCACGCCCCGGAGTGGGTGCGCCGGGTGACGATCCCGAGCCCGGGCAGCTCGACCGGCCGGGAGACCCTCGACATGGTGGTGCTGGAGTCGACCGCCGACCTCGCCTGGTCGGCGAACCTCGCCGCCCTCGAGGTGCACGTGCCGCAGTGGCAGGTCGACGACGACGGCGTCCCGCAACTGCCCGACCTGCTGGTGCTCGACCTCGATCCCGGGCCGGACACCGGCCTGACGGAGTGCTGCGCGGTCGCCGAGCGACTCGGCGCCCGGCTGGAGGCCGACGGCCTGGACCCGGTCGTGAAGACGTCGGGCTCGAAGGGCATGCAGGTCTACGCCCCGATCGAGGCCGCCGACCGCGAGCACCCGAGCCGCTACGCGAAGGCTCTGGCGCAGGAGCTCTCGGCCGAGACGCCCGACTCGGTCGTCTGGCGGATGGAGAAGGTGCTGCGGCCCGGCAAGGTCCTCATCGACTGGAGCCAGAACAACCCGGCGAAGACGACGGTCGCGCCCTACTCGCTGCGCGCCCGCGCCGGAGCCACGGTCTCGACGCCGATCGGCTGGGACGAGGTCGACGCCGTCCGCGAGGGGGAGGACCCGGCCACCCTGCGGTTCACGACCGATGACGTGCTGGCCCGCGTCGAGGAGTACGGCGACCTGTTCGACGTCGCCAACGCCCGCCGCGCCCCGCTCCCCGAGGCCTGAGCCCCCGAACACGGACTTTCGGTACCGAAAGTCCGGTTCCTAGATTTGACTCGTTCAAAACAACGGGGTTGAGTGGGTCGGGATGGAGACGACCTGGGCGCACGAGCTGCGCCGCGCGGGTCTCCGCGTGACCAGGCCCCGGTTGTCCGTCCTCCGCGTGCTCGCCGCGCACCCCCACGCCGACGCCGACACCATCGTCACCGCCGCCCATGCCCAACACGCCACGCTGTCGCCGCAGACGGTCTACGGCGTGCTCGACGCGCTGACCTCCGTGGGGATCGCCCGCCGCATCGAGCCGGCCGGCGCGCCCGCGCTGTTCGAGCTGCGGGTCGGGGACAACCACCACCACCTGGTCTGCCGCACGTGCGGCGCGGTCGCCGATGTCGACTGCGCCGTCGGGGCGGCCCCCTGTCTGAGTCCCTCGGACGCGGCTGGTTTCGTCGTCGACGAGGCCGAGGTCGTGTTCTGGGGGCTCTGTTCGGTCTGCCAGGGCCAGGACAGCCAGAAACACCCGCAGGACATCCGAGGAGGAGCTACCGCATGACCGACGTCGCATCGCAGGGTCCGGCCGCCAGTGAGGCCGACCGTGCCGTCCTGACCACCCGTCAGGGTCACCCGGTCTACGACAACCAGAACCAGCGGACCGTGGGCGCCCGTGGCCCCGCCACGCTGGAGAACTACCAGTTCCTCGAGAAGATCAGCCACTTCGACCGCGAGCGGATCCCCGAGCGCGTCGTGCACGCCCGCGGCGCGACCGCCTTCGGCGTCTTCGTCGCCGACGGCACGGTGGGCGACGAGCCGATCGCGAAGTACACCCGCGCCAAGCTGTTCCAGGAGAAGGGCACGGAGACCGAGGTCGCCGTCCGCTTCTCCACCGTCGCCGGCGGCCGCGACTCCTCCGAGGCCACCCGTGACCCCCGCGGTTTCGCGGTGAAGTTCTACACCGAGGACGGCAACTGGGACCTCGTCGGCAACAACCTCGGTGTCTTCTTCATCCGCGACGCGATCAAGTTCCCCGACTTCATCCACTCGCAGAAGCCCGACCCGGTGAACTTCGACCGGCAGGTGCCGAACCGGGTGTTCGACTTCTGGTCGCAGTCGCCCGAGGCCATGCACATGATCACGCTGGTCCTCGGCCCGCGGGGCATCCCCGCCTCCTACCGGCACCAGCAGGGCTTCGGCGTCAACACCTACAAGTGGGTCAACGCCGCCGGCGAGACCCAGCTGGTCAAGTACCACTGGCTGCCGAAGCAGGCCGTGAAGTCCTGGACGGCGGCCGACGCCGAGGTCGCGCAGGGCAAGGAGCTCGGCGTGCACACGAAGGACCTCTACGACGCCATCGAGCGCGGCGAGTACCCGTCCTGGGACCTCTGCGTCCAGCTGATGGACGACCACGAGCACCCGGAGCTGGACTTCGACCCGCTCGACGACACCAAGACCTGGCCGGAGAACGACTTCCCGCTGCGCAAGGTCGGCACGATGACGCTGAACCGGGCGCCGGAGAACTTCTTCAACGAGAGCGAGCAGATCGCCTTCGGCACCGGTGTGCTGGTCGACGGGCTGGACTTCTCCGACGACAAGATGCTGGTCGGCCGGACGTTCTCCTACTCCGACACCCAGCGCTACCGGGTCGGCCCGAACTACCTGCAGCTGCCGGTGAACCAGGCGAAGAAGGCCCGGGTCGCCACCAACCAGCGCGACGGGCAGATGGCCTACTCGGTCGACCTGGGCCCCGGCCAGAACCCGCACGTGAACTACGAGCCGTCGATCACCGGCGGCCTGCGCGAGGCCGAGTACCCGGCGCACGACGAGCAGGGCCCGGAGATCACCGGCCGGCTCACCCGCAAGCGGATCCCGCGCACCGACGACTACACGCAGGCCGGCCAGCGCTACCTGCTGTCGGAGCAGTGGGAGAAGGACGAGTTGGTGGCCAACCTGATCGGCGGCCTCTCCCAGTGCGACCGCCCGATCCAGGAGCGGATGCTGTGGCACCTGTTCATGGCCGAGGACGAGCTTGGTCAGCGCGTCGGTGAGGGCATCGGCATCAGTGCCGACGACGTCCGGGGCCTGGCACCGCTGCAGTCCCAGACGCTCAGCGAGGCCGAGCTGCAGCGCGCGGCCAACCTGGGCAAGAACGGCCCGCGCGACGTCAGTGGCCTGATCATGACGCACTGCGTGCCGAACGAGCGCGAGGTCCTCGCGGGCTGACGCCGGGGCGGGGTCGCTCGAGCGAGCGACCCCGCTCAGTCGCGCTTGCGGTCCTGGTCGGCGAGGAACCGCTCGAACTCCGCGCCGATCTCCTCGGCGCTCGGCACCTCGCCCGAGGTGCCGAGGAGGTCGCTGCCCTCGCGGGCCGCGGTGAAGGAGTCGTACTGCTGCTCGAGTGCGGCGACGACGGCCGTGTTCTCCGGCGACACAGCGATCTGCTCGTCGATCTCGGTGCGGTTGGCCTGGGCGGCCTCGGCCAGGGTCTCGGTCGGCAGGTGCAGGCCGGTCAGCCGCTCGAGGTGCTCGAGCAGGGTGAGCGACGCCGCCGGATAGGTCGCCTGGGCCAGGTAGTGCGGAACGTGGGCGGCCACGCCCAGCGCGTCCAGGCCCGCCTCGCCCAGGCGCAGCTCGAGCAGTGCCGAGATCGTGCCGGGAATGCGCATCTCACCCCAGTACACGGGATACGGCTCGATCAGCTGGCGGCGCGTCGCGTGCGCGGTGACGGTGACCGGCCGGGTGTGCGGCACCGGCATCGGGATCGCCTGGAGGGCGACCACACTGGTGACGCCGAGCCGCTCGATGAGCTGGGCGACCGCGGCCACGAACCGCTCCCACGCGTAGTCGGGCTCCGCGCCGTGCAGCAGCAGGAACGGCGCTCCGCCGTCGTCCTCGAGGGCGTACAGCGCGATCTCCGGCGCCGCGAAGTCCTCGTAGTGGTCGCCGCTGAAGGTCATCCGCGGCCGGTGCCCCCGGTAGTCGACGAGGCTGTCGGCGTCGAACCGGGCGATCACCTCGTGCGGCAGCGCCGCGAGCAGATGGGCGCCGGCCAGCGCCCCGGCGTGGGCGGCGTCGAAGTCGCCGGCGAGGTCGTGCACCAGCACCAGTCCACGGCGCTCGGCCGGGTCGCCGACGGCTGCCTCGCGGACGAGGAAACGTTCGGCCTCGGGGAGCAGCTCGACGAGCTCCTCCGGTCGCTGGGCCACGGTGGGGACCTCCTGGATCGGTGCGGACGTTCTTGCGTGGTGCAGCCGCGCGTGGCCGCATCGCATTCCCATGCTCCCCCGGAGGGGGCGTCAGTGCGGCGGGTCGCTGTCCGGCGGCGTCGCGGGCCGCCCGCCGGGAGTGGTCACCTGCTCGCGCACGACCTCCGTGCCGGTCTCGTCGCCGGCGATCCGGGCCTGAGTGCCGTCCGGGGCGAGCTCGGGCGACCGGCCGTCCAGCTCGTCGCGGATGTAGCGGTAGATGACGGCGAGGAGCGCGGCGACCGGCACGCTCAGGAACGCGCCGATGATCCCGGCCAGACTGCTCCCGGCCGTGACGGCGAGGATGACGACGCCCGCGTGCAGGTTGAAGCCGCGCCCCTGGATGATCGGCTGCAGCACGTTTCCCTCGATCTGCTGCACCAGGAGCACGATGCCGAGGACGATCAGTGCCGTCGTGAACCCGTTGCTGACCAGGGCGATGAGGACGGCGAAGGCGCCGGCCACGACGGCCCCGATGATCGGGATGAACCCGCCGAAGAACGTCAGCACGGCGAGCGGGATCACCAGGGGCACCCCGAGGACCCACAGCCCGAGCCCGATGAAGAAGGCGTCGATGAAGCCGACCAGCGCCTGCTGGCGGATGAACTCCGACAGGGTGTCCCAGGACTTGTAGGACAGCGCCGCCACGTGCCGCGCGGCGCGCGGGCCGGTCTGGGCGGACAGCCAGGGCACGAACCGGGGCCCGTCCTTGAGGAAGAAGAACACCAGCACCAGCGCCAGCACCAGGTTGAGCAGGCTGTTGCCGACGACGGAGACGCCGGTCAGCGCGTACCCGGCGATGTTCTGCGCGTTGTCCTGGATCGAGTTGATGACCGAGTCGACGGCGTTGCCGATCTGGTCCTCACCGAAGTTGAACGGCGGGCCCTGCAGCCACTCCTGGACGTCCTGCAGCGCGCGGGTCGCCTCGTCGGAGAGCTGGGTGACCTGGTCGGCCACCGACGGCGCGATCGCCACGATGATGCCCACGAAGATCGCGACCGCGGCCAGCAGCACCGTCGAGGCGGCCAGCGCCGGTGGCCACCGGTGCCGGCGCAGGAACCGCGTCGTCGGCCACAGCACCGTGGCGATCAGCAGCCCGAGCACGATCGGCAGCAGGATCGACCACAGCTTGCCGAGCACCCAGAACAGCACGACGACGGCGGCGGCGATGAGCAGGAACTGCGCAGAGGCGATCGCCAGCGTCCGGGACGCGCGCGCGAGCTTGGGTCCGCGCCCCTCGGTCGGCGCCGGCGCATCGGTGACCTCGGCGTCCGGTTCCAGGGCGGCGCTGTTCCCGGACGGGTCCGCCGCCGCGGTGGTGGCGTCGTCCGTCTGGCCGGGGGAGCGGCCGGGGAATCGGAGCCTCATGGCGACGATCTCAACACACCCGCGCCCACCGGGCCGCCGAAAACGATCATCGCCGTTCCGTCGTAGCGTCCCGGTATGCCGAAGATCGCGACCGCCGACCGGGTCGACCGGGACGCCCTGCTGGACTTCCTTCGCCCGCGTCACCAGGCTGTTCTGGTGACCCGGAGGAGCGGGGGTGGGGTGCAGATGTCGCCGGTCACCTGCGGGGTGGACGGCGAGGGACGGATCGTCGTCTCGACGTATCCGCAGCGGGCAAAGGTCACCAACGCCCGCCACGACCCCGCCGTCTCCCTCTGCGTGCTGTCCGAGGACTGGAACGGGCCCTGGGTGCAGGTGGACGGCGAGGCCGAGGTGCTCGACCTGCCCGAGGCGCTGGAGCCCCTGGTCGAGTACTACCGCTCGATCAGCGGCGAACACCCCGACTGGGACGAGTACCGGGCGGCCATGACCCGGCAGGGCAAGTCGCTGCTGCGGATCACGATCACCGGGTGGGGACCCATCGCCACCGGCGGTTTCCCCGCCGAGGTAGCCGACAAGCTCTGAGGCTTGCTTTCAGCCATGAAAGCTGTCAGCCTTGCCCGGTGCCCTACGTGCTCACCGTCGACCAGCGCGCCAGCCGCACCAGTCCGGACCGGGTTCCGGACGTGCTGCGGCGGCTGAACGCCGTCGTCCCGACCGTGCTGGGCTTCGAGCGGACGGCGGGCGACGAGTTCCAGGGTGTCCTCGCGGAGCCCGACGACGTCGTCGAGGTGGTCCTCCAACTGGTCCGCTCCGGGAACTGGAGCGTCGGCGTCGGCGCCGGCCCCGTGCAGACCCCGCTCCCGCCGAGCACCCGCGCCGGCGCGGGGGCGGCGTTCCTCAGCGCCCGCCGGGCCGTGGACGCCGCCAAGCAGCGACCGGCCCGGCTGGCCGTGCGCGGGGCCGTGCCCGCGGACGCCGGCGACGCCCAGGCGGTGCTCACCGCACTCGCCGTCGTGATCGAGCGTCGCAGCGACCAGGCCTGGGAGGCGATCGCACTGGTCGGTGGGGGTCGGACGCAGGCGGAGGCCGCCGCCGAGCTGGGGATCTCCCGGCAGGCCGTGGGGCAGCGGCTCGCGGCCGGGCTGTGGGACCTGGAGAAGGAGCTCCGCCCCACCGCGGCGCGGCTGCTGACGCGGGCGGCAGGATGAGCACCCCATGAACATCGCCGTCCTCGTGCTGCTCGCGCTCACCGTCGTCCTGGGCCTGCTGCTCACCGCGCAGGGGGAGCGGGTGCGTCCGCCCTGGGGCGCGGTGTGCCTGGTCGTACTCCTCGCCGTCGCGGGGGCGCTGGCCTGGGCCGGCGGGAAGGCGTCGACCGGCGTCGTGGAGGTGGCCGCGGTCGGCGCCGTGCTCGCCGCCGTCGCGGGCGGGGGCCCGGTCGCGACCGCCGTCCTGCGCGCCGCTGATCCCGCCGCCGTCGGGGTGTCCGGTGGCCCGCAGGATCCCGCGATCCTCCGAGGTGGCGCGTGGATCGGCGTCCTCGAGCGGGCCGCGGTCGCCGCGTCGCTGCTCGCCGGATCAGCCGACGGCCTCATCGTCGCCCTCGCGGTGAAGGGCCTGGGGCGGTACGCCGAGCTGCGCGCGCCGGCGGCCGCCGAGCGGTTCATCCTCGGCACCCTCGCCAGCGCGCTGTGGGCGGCCGCCTGCGTCGGGGTCGCGGTCCTGCTCCGCCACTGAGTCGCCCGTTCGGGTGCTCGCCCTCACCAGGGCGTTTTGCCCCGATGATCTCCGGGCAGGGGAGGCGCCGATCCCGAACCAGGAGGCCCACCCCATGAGCCAGGACGACGCGCTCCGCCCGCTCTCGCCGGAGGAGCTGGCCGCCGAGACCGGCGCCGCGCTGCCCGACAAGGAGGTCATGTCCCTCCTCGACCTCAACGCCGACCTCAACATCGCGCTGGACGCCGCCGCGCCGATCGACCTGGGTGTGGCCGCCAATGCCAATGCCGCCGCCCCCATCGAGGCCTCCATCGGCGCCAACGTCCTGTCGGCGGGGTCGACGGCCGTCGCAGGCGCGCACCAGGCGGTCGCGATCGACCAGGACATCACCGGCGACGCGGTGGCCCACGCACCCCAGGTCAGCTCGATCGACCAGACCGGCGACGCAGCCCCCGCTCCGGCCGACACCACGGCGCCGGTGGCCGCGGAGCCCGCCGCGTCCTCCGGGCCGCTGGACGGCCCCCTGCTGAACGTGAACGTCAACCTCGACGGGAAGCTCGACCTCGCCGCCCCGATCGACGGCGCGGTGGCGGCGCAGGCCAACGTCGCGGCCCCGATCGACGCCTCGGCTGCGGCCAACGTCGGCTCGATCGACTCGGTGGCCGCCGCCTCGTCCGACCAGACCGCGCTGATCACCCAGCACATCACCGGCGACGCCACGGCGACGGCCGACCAGCAGTCGACCATCCAGCAGTGACGGCCGCCGGCCACCGACGTCGATGACCGGACCCAGCACCACCCCCATCCCGGTGGTGGCCGCGCCCCCCGGCGTGCCCACCACCGGGATGGCGTCCGGGGGAGAGGTCCTCTCCCGGGCCGAGGGCCTCGAGCTGCTCGGCGAGGTGCCGGGTTCGGGCTACCGGAAGGCGCCGGCGCTGGCCCGCCGGGGCGACGGCCAGGTCATCACCCTCACCCCGCTGCTCCAGCAGACGATGGCGGCGATCGACGGCCGGCGGAACCTCGCCGAGGTGGCCGCTGCCGTCAGCGAGGCGTCGGGCCGGCTGGTCCGCCCCGAGGACGTCGGTCAGCTCGTCGACGCCACGCTGCGCCCGCTCGGACTGCTGCGGCTCGCCGACGGCCGCGAGCCCGAGCTCCGCCGGGCCAACCCCCTGCTGGCGCTGCGTGCGCGCAAGGTGGTCACCGACCCGGCGATCACCCGCCGGATCACCACCCCGTTCGCGGTGCTGTTCTCACCGTTCGTCGCGATCCCCGTGGTGCTGGCCTTCCTCGCCGTCTCCGGCTGGGTGCTGTTCCGGGAGGGGCTGGCGGCCGCGACCGCCCAGGCCTTCCAGTTCCCCAGCCTGTTCCTCGCGGTCATCCTGGTCACGGTCCTGTCGGCCGGATTCCACGAGTTCGGGCACGCCGCGGCCGCCCAGCGCGGCGGAGCGACCCCGGGCGCGATGGGCTTCGGCTTCTACCTGTTCTGGCCGGCCTTCTACACCGACGTCACCGACAGCTACCGGCTCGGCCGGGGTGGCCGGTTGCGCACCGATCTGGGCGGCCTGTACTTCAACGCGATCGTCGTGCTGCTCGCCTTCGCCGTCTGGTGGCTCACCGGCTGGCACGCGCTGCTGCTGATCGTGGCCACCCAGGTGCTGCAGATGATCCGGCAGCTGGCCCCGATGCTGCGCTTCGACGGCTACCACGTGCTGGCCGACGTCACCGGGGTGCCCGACCTCTACCAGCGGATCGGCCCGATCCTCACGGGTCTGCTGCCCGGCCGCTGGCGGCAGCCGGAGGCCACGGCGCTGAAGACCTGGGCCCGCGTCGTGGTCACCCTCTGGGTGCTCGCCGTGGTCCCGCTGATGCTGTTCTCGATGCTCCTGATGGTGCTCTCGCTGCCCCGCCTGCTGGCCACGGCCTGGGCCTCGGTCGGAGCCCAGAGTGCGGTGCTGTCCCGCAACTTCGGCGACGGTGACGTCCTCGGCGTCCTCGCGCGGGCGCTCGCGATCGTCGTCCTCATCGTTCCGCTGCTCGGCATCGCCTACGTGCTCGTCCGGCTGGTCCGCCGGACCGTCACGAGCACGCTGCAGCGCACCGAAGGCCGGCCCGTCCTCCGGGGCCTCGCGCTGGTGGTCGCCGCCGCGCTCGTCGCGGGCCTCGCGTGGGCGTGGTGGCCCGACTCCGCCACCTACCGTCCGGTGCGCGCATGGGAGGGGGGCACGGTCCTCGACGCCGTGCCCACCTCCAGCAGTTCGGCACTCCGCCCTGGTGCGGAGGGCGGAGCGACCACCATCTGGCCGGCCGACGCCGGGCCGCTGCCCACGGCCGACCATCCCGTCCTGGCCATGGTCATGACCCCGCGTCCCGGGTCCGGGAACGCCGCGTCGACGGCGCCCACCTGGGTCTTTCCCGTCAACCGCCCGCTGCCCCCTGGAGCCGGGGACAACCAGGCCCTGGCGGTCAACACCACCGACGGATCGGTGACGTACGACGTCTCGTTCAGCCTCGTCTGGGCCGACGGCTCGACCGCGCTGAACAAGAACGAGGCGTACGCCTTCGCCAGCTGCACCGACTGCCGAACCGTCGCGGTGGCCTTCCAGGTGGTCCTGGTCGCCGGGCAGGTCGACGTCGTCGTCCCGCAGAACCTGTCCGGCGCGCTCAACTACGCCTGCGTGCGCTGTGTGACGGCGGCGCTGGCGACCCAGCTCGTGGTCAGCGTTCCGGGGGAGCTCACCGATGCCCAGAACGCGCAGCTCGCGGAGGTCTGGAAGGAGCTGCAGGCCTTCGGGGCGCACATCCAGGACGTGCCTCTCGCCGAGCTGAAGGACCGGCTCGCCGAGTTCGAGGCACGCATCCTCGACGTCGTCCGTCCCGAGGCGACCGGTGCCCCGCAGAGCTCCGGGAGCTCGTCGTCGAGAGCCACCGACAGCGCGGGGCCCACCGACGCTCCGGCGGCCGGGAGCGGTTCGTCTTCGGCGTCGCCCACGAGTGCGGGCTCCTCGGAGACCGCCGCGCCGACGAGTGGCGCCGCCACGAGCGCCGGATCCACGAGCGCCGGGTCCACGAGCGAGGCGCCCGCCGCGTCGACCGCGGCGGAGTCGACCGCGACCGCGAGCGCCTCCGGCTGAACCAGCGGCGGGCCGGTCCAGCGGGGAGACTGGGGGCAATTCCGTCGTACGCCACCTGGAGGCCCCGTGTCCGAGTCGTCCGCAGTTGCTGCCGTCCACGATCGCGACCTGCTCGGCATCTACTGCAACGACCACCTGGCCGCCGCCGTCGGAGGCATCGAGCTGGTGAGCCGCATGCTGGGCCGGCATCGCGGCACCCCGCACGAGAAGCAGCTCGAAGGCCTGCTCGACGAGCTGCGGGAGGAGCAGACCGTCCTGCGCTCCTCGATGGCCGCCCTCGAGCTGCCGGTACGCCAGTACAAGCTGGTGGCCTCGTGGGTGGGGGAGAAGCTCGCCCGGCTGAAGCTCAACGGGCATCTCCTGTCGCGCTCACCGCTCAGCGACCTGATCGAGTTCGAGTTCATCGCCACCGCGGTGCTCGCCAAGCGGTGCGGGTTCGAGACCCTGCGCGTGATCGCCGCGGCCGACCAGCGGCTGGATGCCGAGCGCATCGACGCGATGATCGCCCAGGCGGACAAGCAGCACGACTGGCTCGCCCCCGCCCGTCGCGAGGTCGCGGCCCGCGTGTTCGGTGGCGATCCGGGCCCGGCGGCCGAGGCCGCGGGCAGCTGACGTAGAACGTCCCCATGTGCCACGACCACGACAGCCGCCCCCCCGCTCCACCCCGGATCGGTGACGTCGCCGAACGCGGCGTCCTCACCCTGACCTCGGCCGACGGCACCGAGTTCAGCGC
>Ga0308174_10000374_pt1 | contig 18745 bp, 13 predicted proteins | sample PhyPR2_FD_203894 | JGI IMG/M metagenome (GOLD analysis project Ga0308174, IMG submission 203894) | Soil microbial communities from UC Gill Tract Community Farm, Albany, California, United States - DLSLS.P.R2 | ecosystem: Environmental > Terrestrial > Soil > Agricultural land | place: USA... | reverse complement strand
CGCTCAGTACAGAGCTTCGCCACTGGCAAAACAACCGAGCAGAGATTCAGCAGCTGATGGGCTATCCCTGGTGGAACAAGGGAGTAGGCATCCTATCATCCATTCCGTGAAAGAGTATGACTAAGCTGAACTTGCCACGTAAAAAAAATCACTCCACGCGACCGAACGCGACACGGCAGCCAATCAAGAAAAGCGGGCCGCGTGGCGCACCCAGGTAGACGCACTCGATCCGGCCCGCTTGGTCTTTGTCGATGAAAGCGGCGTGACGCGTTCGATGACACGCCGCTACGGCCGTGCTCCGAAAGGCCAACGAGTACCCGGGGCCGTGCCGCTCGGTCACTGGGAAGTAGCCACACTGATTGGCGCGTTGGCCCTCGATGGTGTCCGCGCCAGCTTCAGTGTCGATGCAGCCACCGACGCCGAGGTCTTTCAGGTCTTTGTGCAACAAGTCTTGTGCCCGGCTTTGCATCCTGGCGATGTGGTGATCTGGGATAACCTGCCCGCGCACAAAAGCGTGGATCTCCACCCGGCCTTGGAGTCCGCCGGAGCCAGATTATTGGCGTTACCACCTTATTCGCCGGATTTCAATCCCATCGAGCAGTGCTGGTCGAAGGTGAAAGAGTCTTTGCGGTCGGCTCGAGCGCGCACTACCGAAGCACTCCAGCAAGCCATTACCCACGCCTTTGCTGCCGTGACTGCCTCGGATGCGCGTGGCTGGTTTCGACACTGCGGATACCAGTCACATTAATATGCAAACCGCTCTAGTAAGCGCCACGGGCAGCGCAAGCCCGTGGACTCCTACGAGCTTGTGGAATTCAATCCAGCAGCCGTAGAGTTCGATTGTCTGAGAGTGCGAGATCCAGTAATCACATGTCCCGCTGTAAGGTCCGGGTTTGCGGAGCAGGAAGTGCTGCTGCGGGCCCATCTTGTCCATCAGGTGTTTCAGTACGCAGATAACAGTTCTTGCGTGATGATAGACCGAGCAGTCGTGCTGTTCCGCAATTTCACTCCATCCTCCGACTACTCAAAAAATGGCTCATTTCTGCGGGCATACCTCCGCGCCACTCCTTCATTCAACGTCACACCCAATCCCGGCTTATCCGGCACCCGAATCGCTCCGTTCTGAATGATCGGCTTTGGCATGCCGTCCACCAGGTCGTCCCAGAAAGGAACATCGGATCCATGGAACTCAAGCACCAGAAAATTCGGAATGGCTGCGCAAAAATGGGCGCTTGCCAAAGTACCTACCGGGCTGCTGATGTTGTGCGGAGCCAACGGTATCGTCTGAGCGTCGGCAAAGTACGCGATCTGACCCGCAACGCCCAACCCTCCCGCCTTCTGCAGATCCGGTGTTGCGATCGCGATCGCCTCCGATTGCAAAAGGTCTCGGAAGCCCTGGAAAAGATACAAATTCTCGCCCGTTGCTATCGGTACTCTGATGCGCGAACTCACTGAGCGCAGCAGTTCGAAATTCTCCGGCGGAACCGGATCTTCCATCCAGAGCAGGGCGAATGGCTCCAGCGCATGTGCAATTCGAATCGCGTCGGTCACGCTGTACCTCCAGTGGCAATCGACTGCGATGTCGACGTCATTCCCCGCACCTTCCCGCGCGGCAGCAATCAACGCGACCATGTGATCAATGCCCGAGGTAGTGAGGCATCGGTTATGCGCATCCCTGCCATAGGTGCCCGGCACGTCAACGTCGAATTTTAAGGCCGTGTAACCCTGTGCCTTCATCTGAATAGCCCGCCGCCGGTATTCCTCAGGCGAGCAAGCCTGGGCGTCGCTCGTCTCATCGTGGTAGTCCTTTGGCGTATGTGCTTGCGTGGTCTCCATCCAGGACGGCCGGCGCGAGCGCAAAACCTCGTCCAGACTCTCGAGTGCCTCACCGCCATGGCAGTCGGCGTAGATCCGAACCTCGTCGCGGAACTTGCCGCCCAACAACCGGTAGATTGGTACATCCATCCATTGCCCCAGAACGTCCCAAAGTGCGGCTTCTATTCCACTCAGAGCGTTGTAGATGATCCCCGCCACCGAACCCGCGCCCGATGTAGCGAGTTGCAGCTTACGAAAGAGTCGATGCACGTCGCGCGGGTCCTGACCGACCAGGAGGGGCTCCAGCGAGCGTAGAATCGCAGTTAGGCCAGGAGCAAAAAAACATTCGCCCAATCCCTGGATCCCCTCGTCCGTCTCGATACGAACGAATGTCCAGTCAAAATTAGCCTCAACCACCGCAGTCTTCAGGCGAACGATTCTCACCAGTGACATTCCCTTTCCGCAACAAAACTCTCGCCTCGCAGCACCACTGTGCCAGGGCGCGGAGTCCACACCTTGGGGGCTCTTTTCGCGAGGGCGTAGCTATTTTGCCTCGACAATTGGCAGCAGAATCGCTGAGGGGTGCTCAGCATCGTGATAGATAGTGTTGGTTGCCGACACATATCGGCCCTCAAACTCCGCGTCCGCGCCGGTATTCAGGTTTCTGTCGAAACGCGGGAAATTGCTGCTACTGATCTCTATCCGCAATTGATGGCCCTTTTGGAACACATTGCTGGTAGACCATAGGTCAATTGCAAATTTATAAATTTGGCCCGGATTGAGGAGTTCCGGCCTCTCCTGGGAATTTCGGTAGCGCGCTCGCACAATGCCTTCGGTTAGGTTTCGCGCAAAACCGTTGGGCCACACGTCCACCAGTTTCGCTGCAAAATCCGTGTCTACCGCGGACGATTTCGCAAACAGCTCAACATGCACCGGCCCTGTTGCCTCAACATCCCGGTCGAAAGGCTTCATTGAGTAGATCAGAACATCGTCTCGAGCTTCGTCTGGCCGCTGGTCCCGAGGTCCGGCTGCAAGGTGCTCGGCGTCGCAGCACAACGGTCCTCCGATCGTCGCCACGGGGTTGGCAGGATCGTAGACATAATGGTCCGAAGATTCGGAATCCGGGGCCTGAGTGGATAATGCGCCATCGCCTCGCAGCGAGTTTGCTCCCCTCTCCGAATGCAGAAAAAATCTGGTTTCGCGCATCCGCTCCGGCGGCCACTGGTTTTCGTCGCGCCACTGATTCGCACCCATCACAAAGATTCGCACTGGCTTCTGGGAGAAGTGATTTTTGACGCCCTTGAATAGGTAGTCGTACCATTCGAGCGTTACCGTATCTTCCTGATACTGCTCCGCCGCCAATCCAAAATCCACATCCCCAATTTGTCGCCCGGAGCCTGCGTGGCCGCCAATCGTGACCAGCAGATGCTGTCCATTCCTGGCCGCTTCGGTTCCACCATGGGCTTTAATCCCCTCATAGTTGCGCAGCGCTCCTCCCTGGAAGATGTCGTACCAGGCCGCAACGTGCAGGGCCGGAACGCGGATGTCCGGATAATGTTCTTCAATCGACCAGCGCTTCCAATACTCGTCGTAGCTGGGATGCGCCAGCCAATCCAAAAAGTAAGGCGCCAGTACTTCAGGCGAACCGAGTTGCAGGGAGCCCGCAGTCATATTGAAGAGGGGATAGCTGGTTAGCGGCAGTTTCCAGATCCCTTCCTTCGCGTTGGTGGCGCTCTGTACCTTCCGATTTAGCGTGTCTTGCGCCAATCCGGAAGTCCAGCTTTCGTTGAACCATTGTTGGAATGCGCCACCTTGGTAGGTCCAACCGTTGTGATAGTTGCTAGCCGTCACCACGGGACAAATTCCCGCGAGGTGTGGCGGATGTGCAATCGCCGTCAGCATCTGAGTCGCACCCACGTAGGATCCGCCGAACATGCCGACTTGCCCGTTGGAATAGGGGAGGGCTGCCGCCCACTCGACCGTGTCGTAACCGTCTTGTGACTCGCTTCGAAACGGGTACCACTCTCCTTCCGATGTATAGCGGCCACGCACGTCCTGGATGATGACCACGTAACCGGCTGCAGCCGCGCGATACCCAAACGTAGCGCCATTTCGTTTGTCGTAAGGAGTGCGCTGCAGCAGGATCGGAAAGCGGCCGTCCACGCCAGGCCTATAGATGTCCGCGCGCAGAACTGTGGTATCACGCATGATCACCTTCACACCGCGTTCCACGGTCACGGGAGCAGCCGCGATTACAGCGGCCGATGCGGCCAATAGCAAAAGAACTCTTCTGGTCATCGACTCTTACCAACTAGAACGAAGGATATCGAAATAGATGTGGAGACCGGCGCGGAATTGATCCACGGGTATGTGCTCACTATCACTGTGCATAGTTGCCATTGTGGCGGCCGTCAATAGCATGGGCGCGATTCCATAACCGATAACGCCCCTTCGTCTGAACTTTTGTGTATCGGTGCCATAAGGAACAATCATGGGTATCACCGTGGCATCCGGCTGATGCTTTTCGATTGCATGGCGGATGGCTGTGAACAGCGGAGTATCGGTGCGGCTTGGACCTGGGTCCTCAGGGTGAGACAGTTGCTCAAACGTTACACGCGGATCATTCACCCGCGCCTTCATTTCCGAGGAGAACTCGTCCGCATTCTGGCCTGGCTGCAAGCGGCAATCTAGCGTCGCTTCAGCTTGCGACGGAATGACATTCACTTTGGGAGGATCCCCCACACCGCTGCGCAAAGTAGTCAAAGAAATTGTGTTCTGCTGAACCGCATTGATGAACTTGTTCGGGGCGAGCGTTCCCAGTTTGTTCCGCATCTCCTCAATTACCGGACTCGGTTTGCTGGAGGCCGGGAAGTTTTTCGCCTTCTCAATCGCTCTCAGCAGAATATCGTTTGCGTTGTCAGGAATGGGTTGGGAGGCATGACCGGATCTGCCTGAAGCATGCAGTTTAAGCCACAACACCTGTTTGTCGCCGACCGCGATGCCAAAAACAGTTTTTCCAGGGGCGAACAGATCACGCGAGCCGATTCCACCTTCGTCCAAAACAAATTCCGGGTCCAGTTCGTCCCAGTGATTCGCAATCATCCAGCCGGCGCCATATTTGCCGTCGGATTCTTCATCGCAGGTGGCGAGAAAAAGGATGTCGCGTGGCGGCACGATGTGGAGTTGCTTCAACAGAATTAGGGCAGTTAGTTCCTGAATTGCCAGGCTTTTCATGTCGAGCGAACCACGGCCCCACAGTACTCCGTTTTCAATCAACGCGTCGAATGGATCCTGCCTCCAGCGTGACGCGGCCACCGGCACCACGTCCATGTGGTTCAACAGCAATAAAGGGCGCTTCGAGCGGTCGCGCCCAGGCAGACGAACGAGCAGATTCACCCTGCCGCCCGGTGCGCTCTCATACAACTTAGCCTCCATGCCGGCGTTTGCAAATTCACGTTGCAGAAGGCGCGCAGTTTCTTGCGTATCGGAAGGCGGATTTATGCTGCGAATGCGCACATATTCCTGCAGTAGCTCAATCGCATGCTGCTCCACTTTGGGCCAATCTGGTTCAGTTGAGGCGGCAACTGTGGAACTGCCGATCAGAAGGACGAATGCAAGACAGATTTTAGTCAATGTGATAAATTCTAACGCTGTCATATTGCAGCCGCTGACATTCCAAACTTTCGTCTGTCTCACAACGTGCCTTCCAGTCTTAAGGGTGGCGGAACCGAAGGCCCGTCTCAGAGCTAGAAGCTGGCGCACTCTGGTCAATTTTCCACGCCTCGGCTCCATCGAGTCGGCAATGCCGCTGAGTGGCAGCATAAGGAAGACAAAGCGGAGCGGTATAACATCGTTTTGATCTGAAGCCTGGTCGGAGCAAGGCGGAGGGGAAGAATATGGGGCAGAAGTCTTTCGGTCTGGCGCGGGCAATCGTCTTGTTGACTGTCCCGGCCTTTTGCTCGTATCCGCAGATCTTAAAGATTTGGTCAGGCATAGCTCCGGGCTCGGAGAACTGGACTCAGCGGGAAAGGGCAGCGAAGAACACCCCCATCGGAACCGTGGTGTTCAACGTGGTGACCCCGACGTTGACCGTTTACCTTCCGGAACGAACAAAGGCTACTGGAACAGGCATCATTATCGCCCCCGGTGGAGCTTTCGTAGCGCTGGCCATTGATCTTGAGGGCTACGATGTGGCCCGCTGGCTTCAGAACAAAGGCGTCGCCGCCTTCGTGCTCAAGTACCGGATTGTGGAGAAGCATCAGGAAGGCATTCCCGATATCGATATGGATGAGGCCGGAAAATACGGGACCGCCGATGGAATTCAGGCCATCAAAGTAGTTCGTCAGCACGCGGGGGAATGGGGTATTTCTCAGGACCGCGTGGGCTTTATGGGGTTTTCCGCCGGCGCCATGGTGACGAGCGGCGCTCTGCTCCAGCAGGATACGACGGCGCGACCGAACTTTGCTGGATTGATTTATGGTGGACCGTTTGGAAAGATGCCGGTGATTCCGGCGAAACTGCCTCCCATTTTCATGGCATGGGCGCAGGACGACAACTTGGCCCTCGGTGCCGAGACTCGGTTCTACGAGGCGTTAAAAGCGGCGGGCAACAATCCGGAAGCTCACATATTCAGTGCTGGTGGTCATGGTTTTGGCATGCGCAAGCAGGGAACCAGTAGCGATCACTGGATCGATGAGTTCTACTACTGGCTGCAGGCGCAGGGACTGACGAAGCCAACATCACGATGATAGGGCAGCCTAACCGGTCCTCCATCGCGAGCGGGCTGCGGCTGATGTTGCCCCGACTCACGGGAGCGCGCGACGGCGCTTGCCCTCGTAATGATTTGATCGGTGGACGTATCCCGCCCGTAGCTGCCGCGTTTCTGCCGGCAGCAGGTTCTTCTTTGGGCCGGAGGTCGTGCTAGAAATTCAGCTTGAGCGCAAACTGAATCTGCCGCGGTGGATAGGTCGTGCGGATGGTGCCAAACGCGGCATTGGTGCTCACCGCGTTCGGCAATCCAAAGTTCGTATGGTTCAGCACGTTAAAGAATTCTGAGCGGAACTGTAGACCCATACCTTCTCGAGGCAGCCGAAACGTCTTGTCTACGCCGAGATCCCACTGCTCAAGGCCCGGAGCACGGAACGCATTGCGTCCCAGATTTCCCCACGGATTGCTGGCCGGCGGCGTCGTGAACGTGTAGCCCGCGAAATAATTGTTAATCAGCGCCGCCTTGTTCTGGCTAATGCCATGCCCCGACACATTGGGGCGCTGAAACGCCTGGCCGCGCCAGTCTTGAGTTAAACCCGTGACGTCGTTAGCCGTGGAAGGCGAGTAGTACACGTTGATGGGATTGCCCGTATTCGCAGTGTTGATAGTGTTCAGTTCCCAGCCACCCAGAATGGCGTCCAATACCGGGTGCCATTGCGCTCCAAGCTTGCGTCCTCTGCCGAATGGAAGCTCGTATACCACGCTGGTCACGTTCATAAATTCAACATCGAAACTCGTTGGCGCTTTCTCTGCCGCAAGATTACGAATGTTCTGTGGATTCGCGACGGAGTAACCCGCGAACGACTCCAATGCCTGCTCGGAATCGCCCAGGGCCTTTGACCACGTAAACGAATTCAGGAAGTACAAGCCGGAGCCAAACCGGTGTTCCAGCCGCGCTGAGAAGCCGTTGTAGTTGTTCGATCCAGCCGGGTCGAGCCAGGTAATTGGCCCGAAGTTTTGGTCCGGGCGGCGGGCCTGTACTCCCAACGTCGTGCCTGGCAGGTTCGGAACGGCTTGGTTGTAATCTCCGATGATTGGCAGGCGCAAGCTGTGATTGCCGTTATAAGCCAACTCCAGGACCGTGTTCCTGGCCACCTCATGTTGTATGGAAAACAGCCAGCTTTGGATGTAGGGCCACTGTGTATCCGCCGGAATGTAATCGATGTTGGAAGTGATGGGATTAAAGTTCGCAGGATTGTTAATGCCTGTCGTGAAGCTGTTCTTCGTGGTTAAGAAGGTTGCGGGCACCGCGCCCGCGACTGGGATCGACTGGCTAATGATCCCAAAGATCGCCGCCGGCGAATTGATGCCCTCCTGCGCGCTGCCTGGCCGATTGAAGAACGAGTAGCTGATTCCGTACCCACCGCGCACCACTGTCTTCGGCGTCAGGCCGTAGGCAAAACCAAGTCTCGGCCCGAAGTCCTTATAATCAGGATGAACTAGCGCTCGATTGTACAAGCTGCCGTTCGTGGCCTGTACCAGCTTGTTCGTTGCGGGATCGAAGTTTGACCATTTGTTGTCCCGCTCCCAAATAGGCGTGGCAAACTCCCATCGCAGGCCGAGGTTCAGCGTGAGCTTTGGCGTCACCCGGTAGTCGTCCTGGAGATAGAGCGCCTGGACATGCTGCCGTGTGTTGGTCACCAGGTCATTACTGAGTTGGATGACGCTCGGGAGGCCAAACATGAAATCCGCCAGATTATAGCTTGTTGTGTCACTCGGTATCGAGCATCCCGTCGCCCTGCCTAACTGCCCACACGTGGGCTTGCTGAATTGCCCGCTATAAGTATTGGAGCCGTACAGCGGGTTGACGTCCAGAATTTCCGTGCGGATCGCGACGAATTCGTAGCCGGCCTTCACGGAATGGCGTCCCTTCACCCATGAATAACTGAACTTAGGATTGAACGATGTCGGATTCTGGAACTGCGGATTTGTGGCTTGTCGGCCGAATCCCGAGAAGCCGCTGATCGATTGCGTATTCAGTCCGCCCGTTAAGTTGGATGAGGTAGGCAGACCAGGGATGCCATACAGATCCTGCATGCTCGCTCCACCTAGATAGGGAGGCGCCTTACCCGCGAGCACATGGGTGAAGCCGAATCGTGCATCAAACAACTGCGACGGCGTCACCGACCAGGTATAGCCAATCGCCGCCTGCTGCTGGACAGCACGGATATAGCCGTTCCCGCCGCCTCCGGAAGGTCCCGGAATGTCTGGCTGATAAAACTGGTTGTCCTTCCGTTGGCTAAAACGCAGAAACGAACTCATGCGCTCATTAATCTGGTAGTCCAGTTTGGCGTCGTACTTGTCACTGTAATCGCGGACCAGCAATAGTGCTTCATAGTTGTTTGAACGGCCTGTTCCCGTGGGTATAGGAAGGTTGCCCAAAACTGTAGCCGCAAACGGGTTCAGCTGAGCAACCGGAATCGGCGTATTCGCCGGATAAACTGTTCCGGTCAACGGATTCACCACCGGCACAGGTAAAACTCCGTTCCGATCATTGACCGTGGGGATCGAGTCGAAGTTGGCGTATCGCTGCAACTGCCGGAATCCTTCATAGTCTGCGAAGAAGAACAGCTTGTTCTTTAGAATTGGACCACCGATAGTTGCTCCGAATTGATTTCTCTGCAGCGTAGGTTTCACACCGCCCGGCGGTTGGAAGAAACCGACTGCATTAAGGTCCGTGTTGCGCAGAAACTCCCAGGCCGTTCCATGGAAGTGATTCGTGCCGGAGCGCAGGGCTGCGTTGATCACTCCTCCGCCGACGCGCCCGTATTCCGCACTGAAGTTACTCGTGATTACCTTGAATTCTGAGAGTGCATCGGGCGACGGCTGCACCACCTGGCTCGAGTAGCCCTGGTTGCTTGGCGAATATGCATTGTTATCCAAGCCGTCCAGTAGGAAATTATTGTATGTGCTCCGCATGCCGTTGATGTTGAAGGCACCTTCGCGCGGTGTCCCGCCCGGACTGAATAGAACGGCCATGGGTGAGCGGTGTACGTTTGCCGACAACAGCGCCAGGTCCGCGTAGTTACGTCCGTTCAGCGGTAACTCCACAATTTGGTGGCTGGTGATCACCTGGCCGTGCTGGCTCGAATCTGTTTCCAGCGCCGCCGCTGCGTCACTCACTTCCACCGTCTCGGTCGTCGAGCCCACCTGCAGGGTCGCGTCCACCCTCTGTCGGGCATTCACGTTTACCATCACGTTGTTCGTCGTGAACCTCGCAAATCCGGTTGCTTCCACCGAGATGGTGTAGCGCCCGACTCTGACATTAAAGAAATCGTAGTTCCCATCCTGGTCGGTCGTCGTCTTGGCTTCGATGCCCGTATCGGGCTGAAGCAGTGTCACATTGGCTTTAGGGACCACCGCGCCGGAGTTATCGCGCACCGTGCCCAGCACCTCGGAAGTTTCGAACTGACCAAATAGATTCGGTACACATAAGGTGCACGAAAATAACAACGTATATCTTACGAGTGTGTTCATCGCTGCAATCCTCCACATGATCATGTCAGATTTTCGTGTTCGTGCGGCTACAGTGCAGCTTTTTTATCGTGACGGAATTCAGGTTGCCTCGCTGTGGTACGTAGGTCCATTGAGCGGCGCCCTCCAGTCTGCCTAGAGAGCTTAGGCCCTCCCGGGGCATCTCGCAACCTCACGGCCGACCTTGTTGTACGCCTGTGTCGCAAACAACGTTCGCCAGGAGCAAGTAAGCACGGCGCAGTTGCAGAGAAATATATCGACAGTAGCGCAGGTACTGCCAGCAGGGCCATTCCCACCTGATGCTGACCTGACCGGCGGAGCCATCCGTTCCTATGGAGCTGTACAATGGGGCACGCCTGACCGATTCATTCTCGCGCCGACATCTGTTAGACGTTCTCACCGGCACAGGTATTTTGTGCAAAATACAACTCCACGGCCCGCTCGAATTCGCCTTTGGTGGCATGGACTGGCCGCTCTTCATACTCGCTGATCCAATGCAAAATGCGGCAGATATCCCCCGGATAACAAGCGCGCAGGGAATCGCCTCCATGCCGCTTGCACAACTGGCGCAGATGTTCTGCGCCGTCGGGGTCGCAGGGAATCTTTTGCCGGCTGCTTTCGCGCTCGAAGATCCGGTCGAAGGTGAGGTCGTCGACATCACCTACGTACACCTTGTTCGGAATGCGCCGGAGAAAAGCCTCATCTGCCAGGTCTGACGGGTTCAGATTGGTGGAGAAGACCACCAGCAACTCAAACGGAATCTCGAACTTCGTTCCATAGCTCAAACTCAGATAGTCGGCGCGGCGATCCAACGGTACCATCCAGCGGTTCAGCAGCTCGCGCGGTAACATTGCCTGGCGCCCGAAATCATCGATCACGAAGATTCCGTTGTTGGCTTTCATTTGGACGGGAGCAACGTAGGTGCCCGAACTGTTATCAAATCGTAGGTCGAGCGAACTCGACGCGAGTTCGCCGCCTGCAATCAGACAGGGCCGCCGGCACACCACCCATCTTGGATCAAGCGCAGCGTCCTTCTCCACCGGCAAGCTACGGTGCACCACGGGGTCGTAAATGCTAATGATCTGTCCGTCAATTTCGACAGCATAGGGGATAGCTACGGAGTCTTCATAAATGCGAGTCAGCCGCTCGGAATAGCTAGTCTTGCCGTTTCCTGTAGGGCCGTACAGGAACATTGATCGTTGCGACACCAGCGCCGGACCCAGTTGGTCGAGCAACGAATCAGAAACGACAAGATCCGAGAGTGCGGCCCGCAACCGGGTACGATCCACTTTCACCTGAGCCCTTTGCGCCCGCACCGCGCGGGAGTATTCGTCCAGTGAAACCGGTGTAGGGCCGGCGTAGCGACACATTTCGGAGCGCTCCGCTGCGAGATTGCGACCCTCCCTCGTCAGTGTGAAAGAATAATCCAGACCCGTTACCCCTTTCACTTCGATCAGCTGCAGCTTGCGCATTTGCTCAACAAGAGCTTCGACGATCCGGGGTGACACCTTCATGGATTCGCTGACAGAACTAAACGAACTGACCGCCCGAGTCCGGAGATGCCGGAGCAGGAGATCCGTAGGCATCGACTGCGAAAGCTTTAGCTCGGCCAAGTCTCGGGGGATAGGTGGGCGGTAGGCAGGATACTCCAGTTCGATGCGCTCGCCCGATGTGGTGTCAGATACTCCTCGTAAACGGTTCATTCAGAAATTATCAACAAATGAGTGTCACGAAGAGCTTATTCCTCGCCGAGTTGTCGCTTTGAATAGCCCGCCTGAAACGTCGAGGAGTCCGCTCTTTCTGACACAGGGGTGATTCTCAGCGGTCAGTACGCTCATCTGCCTGTCCATCGATACAACTAAGCGAGTGATTGGAAAGACGAATGCAGCAGGTTACGATCAAACCAGGTGCTGCCTTGACGTCCATCACTCCTCCCGAAGCCCGCATTGCCCCACAGGACGATACTGCCCGGCAGTTTCAAGTGGACCGTGTCTTTGGCAAGCCTCTCGGCGCTTTGCCGTTTGCCGTGTGGGTTTACGCCCGGCCGCTCTACGTGCCGCGCCTCAGTTGCGGCTGCCGGCAAGTCTTCGATCTTCTGCCCGAAAGCGCTTTACAGCGGACAGGCGGTAAACGCCGCTCGGGCCTCACAGTGTGCCCGTGCATGGGAAGGTTTATTGAATAGGCTGCCTTCGTCAGCGCTCAGAGTCGGTCCGTTTTGGGATCGCAGGAATTTCCCTCTAGCAAACCTGGATACTCTGGTGATGAACTTTCAAACCGTGGGCTCCTTCATTCACGATGAAACTGGGCGTAGAAATGACTTTTATCACTTGGCCGGCAGTACTCCGGGAATCCACCGAACGGCATTATCGTGGTAAAGCTTACTGAGCACCTGCGCCGGAAGTCCGAGAGCTTGAACTTTCCGCCCCTGGTACTCCACCGTTCCGCGCGATGAAAAATAGGCCCAGTCCGCTTCATAGCGCTTCTCCCAGGTCTTTTCCGCAGTTTCTGCGTTCTGCCGGCCGGAGAACGACAGATCTGTGCCGTACAAGATTCGATCCTGGTATCTGATCAGAAAGTCACGGGTTTTCTCGCGCGGTTGAATTGTCAGGTAGGCTACCCGTGCGGCAACATCCACCGCAAAGTTCGGGTAGCGATCCAACCGGCGTCCGATCTCGTCGAGGTTCGTCTCCAGGCTTCCAAGATGTGCTCCTATGACGCGGAGGTTGGGATTCCCCTTCAGTATCCGGTCACGAGCCTGGATAATGGTTGCTTTTGCAGGGTGATCCGGTTGCTTGTACATGTACCATTCCGGATGCTCGCTGTAGTACTTATAATCGGGCGAATTTCTATTCGGCGGCTGCCAGCATGAGTCAGGCTCCGCCAGATGTGCAATCAGGGTTTTCCCGTGTGCTGCAATGTCCTTATAGATCGGCTCGAGCCGAGCATCATCCGGCATAACGAAATGTCCCGATTGATCTCTCAACTCCATCCCTACGTTCTTCCATATTTTCACCGCAACAGCCCCCCAGGCAAAATCCCGATTCAGTTGCTGCACAGACCTATCCGCGAATTTGGGATCGGAAAACTTGAAGGGATCGAAAGTGGTACAAAGAACGGCTTGTCCGTTGCTGTGATTCACGAAGGCTTTGGCCGCCTCGATTTTGGGTTCTAGTCCGTTGAATTCTGCGTCATCCTTATTCGCCACAACGATATCGACCAGGTGCAGATGTAGTTTGTGAAGAAAGTCATAGAACCGAGCATCTACCTTGAAAGCATGAGCGTGCGTATCAATCGGCTCAATTGATGTGAACGCGCGCTGATCGGCGCGCCAGGGAGTTTCAATCCCGTCGTCCCCGGAAATCGGAGCCGGAGCCAATATGGTGACAAGGACCGTAGCAAATCCTGCCAGGCAGAGGAGAAGTGGGTGTCGCATTTGTTCTATTCGAAAAGCTTACTAGAGCCAGTCTGAACTGTGAACCGCGGCCTCTGTTGTGCCAACCTGTTGGTCCTCTTCCGTGATGGGGCATAATTTCGCTGTGACAGAACCGTTCCGCGATGGACAAATTGGATCACCACCGCTGGCGGGACTGGCGACGGCGACCTTCTTGAGGCGCCTTACTTCCAGTCAACTGTTCGAGGTCAGCCCATTCGATCCGGCGACATTCGTGATCGCCGCACTTCCATTAGCCATCACTGCCTTGAAAGCTACTTTGGTGCCAACTTGGCGCGCATCCTCCGTCGATCCCGCTACTGCGCTACGCAAAGAGTGAACTACAGTAGGTACTGTAACGTATCAGTACGATGACGTCCCTTAGATGTGGAAACGCGCTCTCCAGAGTCAGGAAGGCGCACAGTCGCCAATGGCTCTCTGCGCTCCCCTCTCGAGCGAGAATATGTTGGCATCATCCCACAGGCGTTGAGCACCTCGATGGTCTTAATCATCCGGAGCCAGTTTTGCGAAGAATTCGGACGGTTAGTGTTCCCGTCACTCAATTCCGCTGACCAATATAGGCATTGCAAGAAATTCGGCTTACTTTCCGAGGCATTGGTACGTCAGCCCCGTTTTAGATCAGTGAGCGGTTCCAGATCGGCCTACCCGGCGTGCACCAGCCGGGTAGTGTTCCTGGAATTCCTTCGAGTTCCAGAGGCACACTTGGTTGTGAGCAATTCCGGCGGCTATACGAATGCGGGCCGAACACGCGCCCCGCAGCACTTGTGGCGCATCGAACTTAGATAACCTGACGCGATGAGTACGAAATGCCTCTACTGATCCACTACCTGAAAAAACATTGGCGACTGGTGTCTCTGGCGCTTCTGCTGGCAGCCGTGAACCAGGTCTTTTCACTGCTCGACCCGCTGATTTTTCGCTACATTATCGACCGGTACGCGACGAAGTTCCATCAATACACCATAGCTGAGTTTATTAGAGGCGTGACTTTCCTGTTGGGGGCCGCTGTAGGGGTCGCATTCGTCTCCCGCGTGGCGAAGAACTTCCAGGACTACTATGTGAACGTAATAACCCAGAAAACCGGTGCGGAATTGTATGCAGATGGAGTGGAGCGGTCGCTTTCCCTCCCATACGCTGTTTTCGAAGATCAACGCAGCGGCGAGACGCTGGGCAAGCTGCAAAAGGTGCGAACTGATGTCGAACGGTTCATCTCCGCCTTCGTCAATATTCTTTTTACTGCGACGGTAGGTGTCGTTTTTGTTACTGTTTACGCTTTGCGGGTCGACTGGATCATCGCGCCGGCCTTTTTACTGACGGTACCTCTGCTAGGCGGCATTAGCTCTGTATTAAGCCGTAAGATCAAATCGATTCAGAAGACGATTGTGGCCGAAACTACGGCGCTCGCGGGATCAACTACTGAGTCCCTTCGCAACATTGAGCTGGTGAAAACTTTGGGATTGGCGCGACAAGAGGTAAACCGCTTAAATGCGACGACTGGCAAGATTCTGAACCTGGAACTTAAGAAGGTACGATACCTCCGCAGCTTGAGCTTTATGCAGGGAACAGCAGTCAATTTGCTGCGAACCAGCATATTGTTTCTGATGCTGTACCTCATATTTACGCAGCGAATTACCGTCGGACAATTTTTCTCCCTGTTTATCTATTCTTTCTTTATCTTCGGCCCGCTTCAGGAATTGGGAAACATTATCAACGTTTACCGTGAAACAGAGGCGTCGTTGAACAACCTGGAGGAAATTCTGCAGGTTCCTCCGGAAGCGAAGCCAGACAACCCTGTCCCTCTGGGCAATCTGGAGTCGCTTGAGTTTCGGCAGGTTGTCTTTCAGCACCGAACGGCGAATCGGCCTGCGCTCGATGCGGTCAGCTTCCGGCTCTTCCGAGGCGAGACCGTCGCATTCGTTGGACCTTCCGGCGCAGGTAAGACAACACTGGTCAAGTTGCTGGTAGGGCTTTATCAGCCACAGGAAGGTAGCATCCGATATAACGGCCTTTCTGCCGAGGAAATCGATCCCGACGAGTTGCGTGAACAGATTGGATTTGTCACGCAAGACACGCAGTTGTTCTCCGGCACGATTCGAGAGAATCTTCTCTTTGTTCGGCCGGATGCTACCGATGCCGAATGCCTCACCGCCTTGCACCGGGCGGCTGCAGGCCCACTCCTTCAACGAGCGGACAAGGGCCTCGACACCTTGATCGGCGAGGGCGGAGTCAAGGTGTCAGGGGGAGAAAAGCAGCGACTATCCATAGCGCGCGCCCTTTTGCGACGGCCGCATCTCCTGGTTTTTGACGAAGCCACATCATCGCTCGACTCGATCACCGAAGAAGAGATCACGCGTACCATTCGAGATGTTGGACGACGTTCCGATGTCATGACGATCCTGATTGCTCACCGGCTTTCCACCGTGATGCACGCCGAGCGAATTTACGTTCTGGAGCGAGGGCGAATTGTTGAGGAAGGGACGCACGCGGAACTTGCAGCAAAAACCGGCCTGTATTATGCGTTGTGGAGACAACAGATAGGTGAGGGTAGGGCCGAAGCGGCTGCGTTACTTCTGCAGCAGTAGTCAGCTGCCTTTCACAAGGATTTCACTGGGGTTTCATTTCGCCACTATGGGCACCAAGTGTGACATGCGATCCTAGCGCGGGGCGGCTCATAGGCCCATTTCTTCTCACTCCGGCGCGGAGGGCAGGCCGGATCGGGCTTGAAGGGCGCGGTTCTCGGAAATTAGCCCACTAAGGGAGGTCCTTGGATAATTGCTTTCCTTGGCGGAGCTTAGATCTGCTAAATTCACTCATGGTGCATCGCTAGTATACTTGCGATGTCAGTGCCGATCGGTAGCGGTGCCCGTGATGCAACCTTCTCCGCCTTTCCCTAACGATTTATCTGCGAGCGACTCGGTGACGGTGACAGACCTGGTCAGTCGGCTCGCTGAGCACAAGACCGTTGGCGCGGCGCCGCGCGAGGAACTCGCGTGGCTGGGCGCACACGGATCCGTTCGACATCTAACCGAGGGCGAGGTGCTGAGCACGAAAGGTATGCCAGTAGCGGGCCTCTTCATCGTGCTGACGGGACACATTGCCATCTTTGTCGATCGTGGCGCGGGACGGCACAAAGTGATGGAGTGGCGGGCTGGGGACGTCGCCGGCATGCTCCCCTACTCCCGCCTGGTCACTCCACCGGGGGACTCAGTCGCCCAGGAGCCCTCGGAGATTCTCGCGATCCCTCGGGGCGACCTCGGCGCAATGATTCGCGATTGCCATGAGATCACGTCGATCCTCGTGCATAGGATGCTCGATCGCAGCCGAGTTTTCACGTCAGCCGCCCTGCACGACGAGAAAATGGTCTCACTCGGGAAACTGTCGGCGGGACTGGCCCACGAGCTGAATAACCCGGCCTCCGCGATCGAAAGGAGCGCGGCGCTGCTCGAGGACCGTCTGGAGGAAGCCGAGCAGGCGGCACGTGTACTGGGCGCCTCGAAGCTGACCGATTCCCAACTCGCCGCCATCGATGCGGTACGCGCGTCTTGTCTCGCCACGCGTGTGCATGGCGTGTTGTCTCCAATCCAACAAGCTGAACGCGAGGATGCCATCGCCGACTGGCTCGCAGATTACGGAGTCGACCCCACCATAGCCGGACCGCTTGCCGAAACTGCCGTGACACTCGATGCGCTCGATCAGATTGCTGCAGCGGTGAGTGGCCCTCCCCTCAGTGCGGTCCTCCAGTGGGTAACAGCCGGATGCTCGGTTCGTGGGATCGGCTCCGAAATTCAGGAGGCCGCCAGGCGGATCTCGGGCCTGGTCACGGCCATCAAGGGATTCACACACATGGACCAGGCAACGGTGGCCGAGGCGGTGGATCTAAACTCGAGCCTTGGCAACACGGTCGCCGTTCTCAAATCGAAAGCGCGGGCAAAATCAATCGCCGTCACCGTCAATGTGGAGGCCGACCTCCCGCGTGTTCGTGGCTTCGCGGGGGAACTCAACCAGATCTGGGCGAATCTAATCGACAATGCACTGGACGCTGTTCCTGATTCAGGCAGGGTCGAGGTAACCGCAAACCGTGAACGGCGGCATGTCGTGGTACGCGTCGTGGATAACGGGGCGGGCATTCCAGCCGAAGTCCGCGAGCATTTGTTCGAACCGTTCTTCACCACCAAGCCGGTCGGGAAAGGTACCGGCCTGGGCCTCGACATAGCTCGACGCCTAGTGCTCCACAACGACGCCGAAATCGAGGTCGAGACGGCTCCCGGGCGAACAGAGTTTCGGGTTTGCTTTCCGACCGCAGACGTAGATGAATCTGGTGGACAACCGTGAATAAGCCCGTCCTTCTTGTGGTTGACGACGATGCACAAGTGCTAGCGGCGGTGCGGCGCGATCTCCGCTCTCGCTACCGGGAATCCTACACCGTCATAAGCACGTCTTCGGGCAACGAGGCGCTCGCCACCATCCGCGAGCTTAAGGCGAGAGGCGATTCGCTAGCCATTGTGATCAGTGATCAGCGAATGCCAGGTATCCAGGGCACCGACGTGCTCGCGCAATCCCGCAACGTTTATCCTCTGGCGCGTCGAGTAATGCTCACAGCCTACTCGGATATAGACGCAGCTATCAAGGCCATCAATCTGGCGCATCTCGATCACTACCTCTCGAAACCCTGGGATCCACCGGAGGAATGCCTGTTCCCGGTAATCGACGATTTGCTCGACGCCTGGCTAGCCGAGTATTTGCCAGAGGCGAACGGACTCAGGCTCGTGGGACACCAGTGGTCGCCTCGATCACACCAGATCAAAGACTTTCTGGCGGGCAATCTCATCCCCTATCGTTGGCTCGATGTGGCGCGGAACCCGGACGGTCAAAGCCTGATCGACGTGGCCGGGATTGGCGCTGGCGACCTTCCCGCGCTGTTCTTCGAGGACGGATCCGCGCTGCGCAACCCCGAGCCACGTCAGGTGGCCGAGCGCCTCGGCCGATCGCTTTCGGCCACCCTCAATCTGTACGATCTTGCGATTGTGGGCGCCGGTCCCTCTGGCCTCGCGGCAGCAGTGTACGGCGCGTCAGAGGGACTGCGCACGTTGCTACTCGACCGCCACTCGCCCGGCGGTCAGGCGGGTAGCAGTTCCAGAATCGAGAATTATCTCGGGTTTCCAGCTGGTGTGAGTGGCAGCGAGCTGACGCGGCGTGCCGTGACGCAGGCGCAGCGGCTTGGCGCGGAGTTGCTGGTGCCGC
>Ga0308174_10000373_pt1 | contig 18766 bp, 15 predicted proteins | sample PhyPR2_FD_203894 | JGI IMG/M metagenome (GOLD analysis project Ga0308174, IMG submission 203894) | Soil microbial communities from UC Gill Tract Community Farm, Albany, California, United States - DLSLS.P.R2 | ecosystem: Environmental > Terrestrial > Soil > Agricultural land | place: USA... | reverse complement strand
AATTCGTACGGCGTGTATTCCTTCCACGCTGCCTTGCCGTCGCGCCGCGCGACGAATTCGCGCCAGTAGCGCTCGAACGTCGGCGCAACGAGTGCAGGTGGAAGGAATCGCTCGCCGCCGGCCGGCGCCAGGGCGATCGTCGACGACGTCGGATCGAAGTCGCCGAGCTCGACCGAACCGGGCAGGTAGTCGATGCGGTGGCTCTGCACAGTCGTTTGCAGCGAGGCGACGAGATCGTCACCGAACTCGTCGCGGGCGGCCGTGAGCTCGCGCGCGTCGTCGGCATGCCCGAGCGCTTCGGCGATCGCCATCGCGCTCGTATAGCCCTTGAGCGCCCAGAAATCGTCCCAGTACGAGTGCATCGGCTTTGCCGAGTAGCCTTCGTGGCTGATCGATGCGGGCAGCATGCCGTAAGTCGCGCTGCGCTCGCCGTCCTGCGCAGGGCCGACGCGCTCGCTTCGGCGCAATGTTCCCATGTACGCCGCTGCCTTTTCGACATGGGGCCACATCGCCGCGAGAAGCGCACGGTCGTGCGTGTAGCGGTACACCTCGCCCGCGAGGAAGATGAACTCTCCCGCGCTGTCGTTCTCGGGGACGGGATCGGCACCGCGTGCGTCGATGCAGCAGGGCATCTTGCCGTTGGCGAACTGATGCGGGGCGTACCAGCGCAGGTAGTCCGCCGCGACCGGCGCCTGGCCGAGGCGCAGCAGCGACTCGGCGATCATCGTGCCGTCACGGATCCACGAACGCGCGTACGCGCGTGTTCCCGGGCGCAGCACCGGGCCGTCGCGCGAGACGAGAATGTGCGCGAGCGCCGTATGCAGCGCGTCGGCCAGCGGCTGCGCTTCCTCCGGGACGCGGATCGTCACGCGATCGAGCTTCGCGCGCCACGTCGCCGCAACGCGCGCCTGTTCCCGGAAAAGCCACTGGGCCGGCGTACGGTCGCCGAGGACCGGTGCTGCGGCGTCGCCGCTGAGCGGAGCCACGACGCCGAACGTCGCCGTCTGATGCGCGGGTACGGTTGCCGGAAAGAAGAGCGAGCCCGATGCGTAGCCGAACTCGTCGTGCACGTCGCGCCGCGACAGCCGCTGGGGAGCGGCCAGCCACGGCACGAGCGGACCCGCGTCGAAGGGCCGCAATCCAATGCGCGCCGGTGCCGCGAGCGGGTACACGTGATGCATGCCGTTGACCACGAGCGCACCACCGTCCCAGGCGAGATCGTGGATCGGGCTGGCCCCGCCGAGGGTATTCAGAAATTGCGCCGGCGGGTTCACCTGGAACGGCCGCGCGGCCAGCGCAAGGGTGAGCGGGAGCGGCTGATCGGTGAGATTGGTGAGGTCGTAGCGGGCGACGAGGTGAACATCGTCGGGCGTGCCCGTCGCAAACGTGGTGATGCGCAGCGACCAGTGCGCAGCCGTCCATTGCACGCCCGGCATCGGGAGATCGTCGTCGACGAGGAACGGACGCGCCTCGACGTCGGCCCACGTGACCACCTTGCCGCGCTCGACGATGAACGGCTCGAGCGTGAAGCCGCTCTTGCCGACCTCGAGCGCACCGTCTTCCGACAAGAGCCCGGTATCGCGCCCGCCGTCGACGCCGACCAGCGTCCACGCGCCCTGCTGAGCGGAGAATCCGCGCGGGAAATGGCCGCGCGGCGCATCGCGCGCGAGCGCTTCGAAGAACGCGTTGGGAGATGCACCGAACGCGAGGTCCTCGACGCCGAGTTCGGCGACTGCGTATTCGCGCCGCGGACCTTCGTGCAGCACGAGGCGCAGGTAGCGTGTTTCCGATTCGGCGAGCAGCAGCGCGGCGCGGCCGGCACCGCCGTCGGTGACGCGGCGCACGGTGCGCCATTTGCGGCCGTCATCGGAAAACTGCACGTCGTAGCGTGACGCATATTCGTTCCGGCCCCAGGTCAGCACGAGACCCCCGAACTCGCGCGGCCGCCCGAAATCGAGGCTCAGCCATTGCTCGCGGCCGGGCCCTGCCTTGCTGCGCCACAGCGTCTTCACGTTGCCGTCGACGGCACGCTCGGCGCCCGCACTGGGCTGCGACGATGACGCGCGCACTTTCACCGGCGGCCATGGCGTGGACGCGGACGGCAACTCGTGCATCGAAAGGTCGCTCACATAGACGGCGCCATGGCCGCCGCCGCTTCCGGCCGCAACGGCGATCTCGATCGTTGCCACGTGCCGCAATGCGTGGTCCTTCGCCGGTCCCCACGCGAACTCGATCTGCCGCTTCTTGATCGTGATCTGGCGCCACTCGCCGGGAAAAACGAAGTTCGGCCGGTCGTACCACCACACGTTGTCGCCGCTCGCATCGACGAACTTGACCTGGAGGTCGTTGACGGGTGCATCGGCGCGCATCCAGAACGTGATCGCATAGTTCTCCGGCAAGTCGAGCGGCAGCGCGCGGCGCGCGATCGCGTAACCCGCGGTGCCGCCGAGGTCGAAGTCGAGACGCATCGCCGGACGCTTCGCCTCGACGACACGCGCAATCGACGCCGACACCCCATCGGACGCAACGGCCTTCCAGGCGACCAGGTCGTCGAAACGATCGAGGACGCGCGTGTCGGACGATGGCGGTTGTCCGTGCGCGAGCGATGCGGCGAGCAGAAGCACGAATGCCAGCACCCCGCAGGGCGTGGGCCATTGCGATCGTGCGGTGCGCAACCCGATCATGCGAAGAGCGTTCATCCCTTCACGCCGCCCATCATCAACCCCTGGATGTAGTAACGCTGGAGCACGAGAAACACGACGAGCACCGGCAGCGTCGTCAGGACCGAGCCGGCCATCATCAGCTCGTTGTCCTGCACGTGCTCGCGCGACAGGCTCGCGAGCGCGACCGGCAGCGTGTACAGATGCTGGTCGGACAGTACGATCAGGGGCCACATGAAATCGTTCCACGTGCCGAGCAGCGTGAACACCGCGAGCGTCACGATGATCGGGGAAAGCAGCGGCACGACTATCGCGCCGAAGATTCGCCACTCGCTCGCGCCGTCGATGCGCGCGGCTTCCAGCAGATCGTCGGGAATCGACAGCGCGTACTGGCGCACGAGAAAAATGCCGAAGATGCTGGCAAGCGCGGGCACGATCACGCCGCCGTACGTGTTGACGAGGCCGAGCTGCTTCAGCAGCAGGAACAGCGGCACCATCGCCACCTGCCCCGGAATCACCAGTGCGCCGAGCATCAGCTTGAAGAGCCGCTCGCGGCCGCGAAAGTCGAGCTTCGCGAACGCGTAACCGGCCATCACGTTGAAGACCAGCGACAGCGCGGTCGCCGCGACGGCGAGCAGCACGCTGTTCGCAAGATAGCGGCCGATGCCGGCGTGCGCGAAGAGCTCGCGGTAGTTCGCGAACGTCGGATGCGCGGGGACCAGCGGCGGCGGGTAGGCGCTCGCCTCGCCCGGAGACATGAACGACACCGCGAGCATCCACAGCAGCGGGAAAAGCGCGATGGCCGCCGCTGCCCCCAGCAGCCCGTTGACGGCGATCGCGGCGGGACGCGGAATGACGTGCCACGCCCACCGCCTGTGCGCCGCACCGCGCTGCGCAGGCAACGGCGTGCTTGTATGATCCCCCCGCGCTCGCGGCTTCGCCGCTTCGCTGCCCCCCGAGGGGGCGGAATTCGCGCTTTGAGGCGGCTCTGCAGCGCTCACCGCGCGAACCCGCCGCGGCGCAACTGTCGCGTCTGCAGCAGCGTGACTGCGAAGATCAGCAGGAACAGCAGGAACGCCACGGCCGACGCATTCCCGAGATTCCACCACTTGAAGCCTTCCTCGTACATGAAATAGAGGACGCTGACGGTGCTCTGCAGCGGTCCGCCCTGCGTCATCACGTACGGCTCGGCGAACAGCTGGAAATAGCCGGCGACCGTCAGGATGGCGACGATGGTGAGGATCGGTGCGAGCATCGGCAGCGTGACGAAGCGGAAGCGCGCGAATGCCGATGCACCGTCGATGCGGGCCGCTTCGTAGAGCTCGTTCGGGATGTTCTGCAATCCCGCGAGCAGGATGATCATGTTGTAGCCGAAGTTCTTCCATACGGCGAACAGGATGATCGCCGGCATCGCGAAGCGCGGATCGCCGAGCCAGTCGACGGCCGGAACGCCGATCGCACCCAGCGCGTAATTGACGACGCCGTAACGCGTGCCGAGCAGGTAGCGCCAGATCACCGCGACGGCGACGACCGTCGTCACGACGGGCGCGAAAAGCGCCGTGCGGAAGAACGGCTGGAAGCGTGCGAGCCTCGAATTGAGCAGCAGCGCCGCGCCGAGCGACGCGCCGAGCGACAGCGGCACGCCGGCACCGACGAAATAGAGCGTGTTGCCGAGCGCTTTCCAGAACAGCGGCCGCTGCAGCAGCTCGACATAGTTGCGCAATCCGACGATGCGCAGGTTCGAAAGATCGGCGAGCGCGTAGATGTCGAAGTCGGTCAGGCTCATCGCCAGCGCCGCGACGACGGGCAGCACGAAGAACACGGCGATGACCAGAAGCGCCGGTCCGACGAACCACCAGGCGACATGATGGCGACCGGCGAGCGCGCGAACGTGACGCACGCGCAGGCCTGCCGGCGCCGCGCTAGTCACGCGCTCCGCGCGCGAGAAGCCACCGGCGCTTTTCGAGGATGCGATCGGCGCGCGCGTCGAGCTCGCGCACTGCCTCGTCGACCGTCCATTCGCCACGCGCGGCGCGCTCGGCGACGAGACGCATTTCGTCGGCGATGCGTTCCCACTCGGGTACTTTGGGCGCGGGCTTCACGCGCTCGAGCTGGTCGCGGAAAGCCCGTGCGTGCACGTCGGCGGCGAGCCCGGGATCGCTCCACGCGCTGCGCCGCGGCGGCAGATCGCCGGTCAGCTCGCGGAAGCGGAGCTCGACGTCGGGGCGTGCAAGATACTCGACCAGTTGCCACGCGGCGTCCTTCGCCTTCGACGCGCGGAAGACCACGAGGCTCGATCCGCCGGCAATCGATGCACCGGGTCCGTCGGGCCCGGGCAGCGGCGCCGTCGCCCATGCCGATTGCGCCGCGGGTGGCAGCCGCCGCTCGAATTCGCCGATGTTCCACGGTCCCGAGATGTAGAACGCGAACGTGCCGCGCCCGAATTCGTTCCACACGTTGGACAGCTGCGCCGCAGTCACCGGCGGCGCGTAGCCGCGGCGGAACATGTCGACGTAGAAGTCGAGCGCACGGCGGAAGCCGGCGCTTTCGAAGTTGCCGTAGCGGCCGCCGTCGCGCAGCAACGGATCGTGCTGCTGCAACGCCAGAGCGAGCAGTGGCTCGACTTCGTTCATCGGCAGCAGGATCGCATAGCGTCCCGGCTCGGCGTGGGCCTTGACGGCCGCGAGCGTGCGCGTCCACTCGGACCACGAACCCGGCACGGATCCGATCCCCGCCGCTTCGAGCACGTCACGCCGGTAGAACAGCAGACGCGTATCGACGTACCACGGTACGCCATAGGTGTGCGTGGCGACGACGTTGGTGTCCCAGATGCCGGCGAAGAAATCGTGGGGATCCACCGACGATGCGCCAATCGACGCATCCAGCGGTTGCAGTGCGCCGAGGGCGACGAATTCGGCGATCCACGTGTTGCCGAGCTGCGCGATGTCGGGGGTCGCGTCGCCCGCGAACGAGGTCAGCAGCTTTTCATGGGCAGCCGTCCACGGCAGCTGCTGCACGGCGACGCGGATGCCCGGGTGCGTACGCTCGAACTCGGGCAGCAGTGCGGTGACGACTTCGCCCTCGCGCCCCATCGCCCAGAAGCGGACGACGGTGACATCGGACGCATGCTCACTGCAGCCACTGATGGCCAGGCTTGCACCGGCGAGCATGAACACCGCAATGCGGTACCAGCGCGCAATGCGCGTCACTTCGCGGAGGCGGTGAGCCAGCCCCCCGAGAAGCCGGCACGCTCGAGGCCGCGGCGCACGTAAGCGTTGCCGCGCATGACGCTCCAGATGAGCCCGCTGCGGTAGTTCTCGATCATCGCAACCAGCGCACCCTGATCGATGCCGAGATAGTCCTCGTCGACCCATCCGAAGCCCGGAATGCAGCGGCCGTGGCTCAGCGGCTCGTCGGCGAATGTGAAGCTCGGGTTGAATGCATCGAGAAAGCCATACGTGCCGTAGATGTAGCGGCCGAATTGCCGATACATGTTGACGACGGCGGGGATCGCGAGTTCCGGGGCGAACGGAATCGACGCGACGGCGGCCGTCGGCGCGAGCGTGCAATCGTCGTGCGCGGCTTCGCCGCCGATGCCGCGGGCCGCGTAGGCGCGGAAGACGCGCTTGCCGGCGCTGTCGTCGATCTCGATGTCGCCGGGTCCATCGCTTGCCGTAATGCCCCACACGCTCGCGCCGTAATCCTTGCACCGCAACGGGTTGGAGATCGCGTACTCGCGCTGCGCATAGATCGCCCGGCGCGTGTTCTCGAAGTAGTCGAGGCCGCGCCGCTTCATGTAGGTGTCCTGCACCTCGCGAAAATCGAGCCAGACGTGCGAATACTGGTGGCCGAAGAGCGGTGCGAAGCTCAGGTATTCCTGGCCGAAGCTCGTGCGCCAGCTAGCGTCGTACGTGCTCGTCCATTGTTCCCAGGCATCGGTGCCTACCGGGTGGGTAGGCGATGCGAGCGCCAGCACATACACGAGCATCGCCTCGTTGTACCCGCGCCAGTCGTATTCGAGAAAGCTGTCCTCCGGCGACCAGCCGAGGCTGATCGCGGGAGCGTGTGGCTGCGCCCACGTCCAGTCGACACGCCGGTAGATCTGGTCGACGAGCTGGCGGATTTCCGCCTCTTCGGGATGCGCGCCGTCGAAATACGACTGGCAGAACAGGGCGCCTGCAAGGAGCAGCGCGGTGTCCACCGTCGACAGCTCGCTGTCGTCGAAGCGTTCGCCGGTCTTCATGTCCAGGAAGTGGTAGAAGAAGCCCTTGTAGCCCGACATGCCGTGCTGGTGCGTGCCTTGCGGCGCGTTGTACAGGAAGCGCAGCGTGGCAAGCACGCGCTTGCGCGCCTCATTGCGCGTGATGTAGCCGCGCTCGACGCCGATCGGGTACGACGTGAGCCCGAAGCCGACCGCGGCGATGCTCGCGAACGACGGCGTCGGATAGCGATCGGGAACGAGGCCGTTCTTCGGATTTGCGGTGTCCCAGAAGAAGCGGAACGTGCGCTCCTCGAGATCGATCAGGATCGGCTCGACGAGCGGGCTGCCGTGGCGCGGAATCGTTTCCTGGTGCAATGCGCCGTATCCGAGCGGCATGTTGTTGCCGTACGCGACCGCGTGGTCGTCGAGCGATGCGGCGGCGAGCGTGCCGAGCGCCGCGACGAGCAGCGCGACGACGACAAGACGCCACCGTGTCGAATGTCTGGTCATGTCATTGTCATTTCCCATCGCGAAGAATACCGGAAATGTCGCTCACAAGCGACATCCACGAATTGCCACATCGTTCAAAAACGGTAGATGAGCGTTGCGCCCACTTGCCGGTACGCGTAATCGGGCGCATCGACATAACCGGTCGAGCGGCTGTACAGCGCATAGACTGCAAGGCGCAGAGCCTCCGCCAGTGGACCTTCACCGAGAAGCTCCGCGACGCGCACCGGGTGGTTGTCGGTTCCATTGACCGTTTCGCTGCCCGCACCGGCCGAACCGGTCCAGATCCAGCCTCCGAAGCGCCGGCGAAATCCGACGGCGCCCTGCCATTGCCGATAACGATCGGGATCGAAGTACGCGCCGTCGACGTCGCTCGTGGCGCTTTTGTAGGCCCGATACCGCAGCTGCACGTTCACGCCCGAATCGGGGACCACCTCCCAGATGAGGCGTCCGCGCCAGTGTACGCGTTCGTTGCCGTCGGTGAACGGCTGGTAACCGGCGAGTGCGATCGCCGTGACGTGCTCGACCAGAGTCTGCTCGACGCTCGCCGCAACGAAGCCATACGCGATGCCGCGCTCGATCGCCTTCTGCGTCGTCACCAGGTCGCCCGCCGCGATCAACTCGACGCCGGTGGTCTTGGCCGGCCGCATATCCCACGTGACGTCGCCCACGGCCCGCGTATGTCCCGCCACCTGCACCGCGCCTGCTTCCGCGTTTACGCCCGACAGTGTCTCAGCATCCTGCTTGCGCCACAATCCGACGATGCCGACGGCATCGCGGCTCCAGTTGCCCTGCGAAAAATGCGTGCTCTGCACGGCCGCGCCGAGGTGATCGAAGGACGAGACGTACGGGTAAAGGCCGCCGATGCGCAGGCGCGACGCATGGAAGCCGTCGGTGTCGCTTTGGATGTCGACGTTGCCGAGGCCCGCAGGCGCTTGCGCGCGCGCGCCGGCCGCCAGCACGAGGGCCAGCGCGACGGCGACGAAGCGCGTCACTTGGTGCCCCAGCTCTTGCGCAGGCCCAGGACCTCGGAGAGGTAGCCGGCAACGCACGCGGGCTGCAGGATCAGGCTGTAGACGAACGCGTAGGTCAGGAACCCCGACAGGTTGCGGCGCACGCGCAATCCGTTCGACGCGAACATCTGCGAGCCGACGCGATACATCGCATAGTTGATGCCGAGCGCCATCGGCAGCAGCGCCAGCGTCAGCGGGCCCGCGATCCAGAAGATGCCGAGCAGCGCGAGCAGGACGCCGGGAATGAACAACAGCGTGTACGCCAGGTCGAGCCAGGGGAAGAGCAGGTTCCACCAGACGAAGAGCGTCGAAAGACGCGGCTTCATCAGGATGTCGGGAAACTGGCGGAACGCTTCCATCATTCCGCGCGCCCAGCGCTGCCGCTGCCGCACGAACTGATGCAGCGACTCCGGGGCATTGGTGAAGCAGCACGCATCCTCGGCGTGGCCCACGCGCCAGCCCTTGCGCAGCATCGCCCACGTGAGGACGATGTCCTCGCCGACGCAATCCACCCAGCCGCCGATCTCGCGCAACGCCGCGCGCTCGTACAGCGAGTACGCGCCCTGCGCGACGAGCGTTCCCTGATAGAGCGATTGCACGCGCTTGATCGCGGCGATGCCGTGGAAGTAGTCCCACTCCTGCGCCTTCGTCACCCAGTTGCGGCGCGAATTGCGCACGAGCATCGTGCCGGCGACCGCGCGCGTGTTCGGCGGGTCGGAAAGGTAGCGCTCGACGAGGTTGCGCAGCGCATCGCGGTACAGGAACGAATCGGCGTCGAGCGTCACGACGAGATCGAAACGCGCTTCGGCGAGGCCGCGATTCAAGGCCGCCGACTTGCCGGCGTTATGCGGCTGGCGCAGCAGATGCAGCCAGTCGTTGTCGCACGCGTCGACGATCGCCGCGGTGCGATCCTGCGAGCCGTCGTCGATGACGAAAACCTCGAACGCACCCGGATAGTCCTGGTTGTTGATCGAGCGCAGCGTGTCGGCGATCGACGCCTGCTCGTTGTAAGCGGCGATCAGGATCGACACGGCGGGGTAGCGGCTCGGCTTGCTGCGCGGCGGCCGGCGGTCGAGCATCAGGCTTGCGATCAGGAACGCGTTCATGAATCCCGGGACGAGCGCAATGCCGCCGATGCCGAGCAGCGCAAGCGGCGCGCCGATGCGCGTCGACAGCTCGGCAATCCACGGCAGCGCAATCAGCGCGGTGAGCGCGAACCAGCTGCCGCTCACCAGCAGCGCGAATGCGAACTTGCCGCGAACGCCGACGTAGAACGGCGCATTCGATGTCGCGCGCTCGGCCGACGCGAGCGTGCGCGCGCTGTCGTACGCCGCAGCGGCGAGCGGACGGATCGTTGCGCGCGCGAGCGCGATCTCGGCGCCGCTCTTCGGCGTGGGCTGCGCATCGAGAATTTCGCGGCCGCGCGCGGCGTTGTCCGCGGCGTCCGGGTGTATCGCATCGTTTCGCATGATGTGCGACAAACGGCAAGTCGCGTGCCACGTGCCGATCGCGGCGCGTGGCACACGTGGCGCAATCGAGTCACAAATTGCGGGCTACAACCCGTGCACGCGAATTGGCCTAAGATGCCGACGACGGCATCGCCGTGACGACACCGCCTGTGCCGCCCTTGGACGTCGACCCTTTCGCCATCGAGCTCGACACGCATCGCCGCTACCTGCTGCGCGTTGCACGGCTGCAGCTTCGCGATCGCGACCTCGCCGAAGACGTCGTGCAGGAAACGTTTCTGGCCGCGCTCGCCGGCCGCGCGGGTTTTTCCGGGCGCTCGAGCATCAAGACCTGGCTCACCGGGATCCTGAAGCACAAGATCGTCGACGCAATCAGGAACAAGCAGCGCCGGCCGGTGGCGGCCGCGGCGTTCGACGAGACGCTGGACGTCGATGCGCACGATGCGATGTTCACCGATGACGGTGCGTGGAAAGCGCCACCGGCCGACTGGGGCGACCCGGAGAATGCGCTGGCGCAAAGCGAGTTCATGGATGTGCTCGCGCGCTGCCTCGACAAGCTGCCGCCCGCCACCGCGCGGGTTTTCACGATGCGCGAAATCCTGGAGCTCGAAAGTGACGAAATCTGTAAGGAATTGTCGATTACTGCGAATAACCTGTGGGTGATCCTGCACCGCGCGCGCCTGTTGCTGCGCCGGTGCCTCGAGCAGAACTGGTTCGCCGCCGCTCGGCGGCGCTGAAGGCTCGCAATCCATGCTGCACCGGCTGACACACGTCGTTTCCTGCCGTGAGGCGAGCCGGCTCCTCTCGCGCCGCGAGGAGCGGCCCCTGACGGGCGTCGAGCGCATCAAGCTCGCGCTGCATCTGCGGCTGTGCAGCGCCTGCACGCGCTTCGCGCGCCAGCTCGTGTTCATCCGCCGCGCGATGGTCCGCTACCGCAGCTGATCATGCCCACGATTTCTCTCAACGGCGTGGCCACCGGCGTCGACGCCACGACGCTTGCCGAGCTCGTTGCCTCGCTCGGTCTCGAGGGCAAGCGCATCGCCGTCGAGCGCAACGGCGACATCGTGCCGCGCAGCCGCTACGCCGATACGCCGCTGGCCGCAGGTGACCGGCTCGAAATCGTCGGCGCCGTTGGCGGGGGCTGACAGCGCGGGCGTAAAATCGACCCATGAATGCGCCTCAGGATGCCACCGTGCTCGCCGATCCGCTGCGCATCGCCGGCCGCGCCTATCGGTCGCGGCTCCTCGTGGGGACCGGGAAGTACCGCGATTTCGGCGAAACGCGCGATGCGGTCGTCGCGTCGGGCGCCGAGATCGTGACCGTCGCCATTCGCCGCACCAACATCGGCCAGACGGCCGGCGAAGCGTCGCTTGCCGATGCGTTGCCGCCCTCCGAATTCACGTACCTGCCGAACAGCGCCGGCTGCTACACGGCCGACGACGCGGTGCGCACGCTGCGTCTCGGTCGCGAGTTGCTGGACGGCCACGCGCTTTGCAAGCTCGAAGTGCTCGGCGACGCAAGCTCGCTTTACCCGAACGTGCGCGAAACGCTGGTGGCGGCCGAGCGGCTCGTCGCGGACGGCTTCCAGGTCATGGTCTACACGTCCGACGATCCCATCGTCGCACGCGAGCTCGAAGCGATCGGATGCGTCGCGATCATGCCGCTTGCGTCGCTGATCGGCTCGGGCATGGGCATCGTCAATCCGTGGAACCTGCGCCTCATCCTCGACGAGACGCGCGTGCCGGTGATCGTCGACGCGGGCGTGGGTACGGCGTCCGATGCAACGATCGCGATGGAGCTCGGCTGTGCCGGCGTGCTGATGAACACCGCCATCGCGAAAGCCCGCGAGCCGGTGCGCATGGCGCGCGCGATGAAGCTCGCCGTCGAATCGGGACGCGAGGCGTTTCTCGCCGGTCGCATGCCACGCAAGCACTACGCGGGCGCACCGAGCTCGCCCACGACTGGCCTCATCGCTTGAGCGGCTTCCGCTGCATGCGCCGGCATGTCCGCTGCGCGTACGGCGCGCTGCTGCTGTGCACTTTTGCGCACGCGGCGCCGGTTCCGCGCGCTGAGCTCGCGGCCCTGTGCGCCGAGGCCGACGATCAGGCCCATTGCGGCCGCCTCGTCGAAGCGCGTCAATTGCGGTCGCTTGCACGCATTGCCGAGCGCGACGGCGACGAGCTGCGCGTGACGCTTGCGCCGTTCGGCTTGAGCGTGTTTCACGATTCCGTCAACGTGAAGGGTGCGACGACGTATGCCGTGTGGGATTACCTCGAGCGTGTCGACACGCTCGTGCTGTTCACCACGCGCGGCGAGCGCACGGGCTTCATGCTCGTGCAGCGCCACGGCGGCGGGGAATACCGCGTCCCCGCGGAGCCGGTGCTCGCCCCCGGTGACCGCCGCTTCGCCACCGCCGATTTCTGCGCGAGCGAATGCGACAACGAAGTGGCGATCTGGCACATCGGCAGCGACGGCATCCGCAAGGAAGCGCTGTGGACGCCGCCCGCCGCCTGGTCGGACGTGAGCGTCGCCTGGCGCAATGCCGACACCCTCACGCTCGACTATGCGCTGGACGACGGCCAGCGGCACACGATCGAGCGGCGCCTCGACGATCCGTCGTGGAAGAAGCCGCGACCAGGATGAGTGGCGCCGGGCACGGCAGCACGAGCGCGATGGGCCGGCCGAAACGCGAATTGCGCGCCCTGGGAAGCAGCGCGCCGGCAGAGCCGCAAGCGCGGGAGGACGCTGCCCCGGCCCGCGCGATCAAGAGCTTCGTGCTGCGCCAGGGACGCATGTCGCCGGCGCAGCAGCGCGCCTGCGACGAGCTCTACCCGCGCTACGGCGTGAATTCTGCGGCGCCGCTCGACCTTGCGGCGCTCTTCGGCCGGCACGCCCCGGTCGTGCTCGAGATCGGCTTCGGCATGGGCGAAACCACGGCGGCGATCGCGGCGGCGCAACCGCGTGTCGACTTCCTCGGTGTCGAGATGCATTGGCCCGGCGTCGGTGCGCTCCTGCGCAGGATCGAATCGATGCAGCTCGCGAACGTGCGCGTGCTGCGCCACGATGCCGTCGACGTCGTCGAGCGGATGATTCCCGCCGCGTCGCTTGCCGGCATCCACGTCTACTTCCCCGATCCCTGGCCCAAGAAGCGCCACCACAAGCGGCGGCTACTGAAGCCTCCGTTCGTGCATGCGCTCGCGGGTACGCTCGCACCCGGCGGCTACCTGCATGTCGCTACCGACTGGGCGCCTTACGCCGACGAGATCCTCGCCACGCTGGCGGCCGAGCCGCTGCTCGCCAACACGGCAGCGGGCTTCGCGCCCCGCCCGGCGTGGCGGCCGCTCACGAAGTTCGAGCAGCGCGGCCTCGCACGCGGCCACGCCGTCTTCGACACGCTGTTTACTTCGGCGCGAGCGCAAGCAGCGCCGTAAGCGCTTCCCGCGCGACGGCGCGCGAAAAATGGCGCGCGACATTGTCGCGCCCGCCGGCGGACAGCCGTGCCCACAGCGCGCTGTCCTCGTGCACGCGCGCAATCGCGGCGGCGAAGGCCTCGGGCTCGTCGGCCACGAGCACGTCGGTGCCGTCGACGAGGTGCATTCCTTCGACGGACACGGTTGTGGCAACCACCGGCAATCCGTGGCTCATCGCCGTGTTGATCTTGCCCTTCACGCCGGCGCCGTAGCGCAGCGGCGATATCGATACGCGGCACGCCCCGAGGTACGGCGCGATATCGGGCACGTAGCCCAGCACGACCAAGTCGGCGGCGGCGAGCGCTTCGATCGATGCGCTCATCCGGCTCCCGATCACGTAAGTGCTCACCCCCGGCAAAAGCCGGCGCACGTGCGGCATGACCTCCTTCGCATACCAGCGCATCGCGTCGACGTTCGGCGGGTGCTCGAAGCCGCCGACGAACACGATGCCGCGTCGCGCCGCCCAGCCGGGCGCGTGCGACACCGGCTCGTGGATCGTCGACAGCAGCATCACGCGCGAGGCCGGCGCGAGCTCGCGCAACACCGCCTGCTCGGCGTCCGAGACGACGAGCGTCACGTCGGCCTTCGCGATCAGCGCGAGCTCCTCGCCGCGCCGCGAGCGCGCGGAATGCGCTGCGAGGCGCCCGCCTTCGAGCATCGCAAGACGCTCTTCGCGCAGGAAGTGCAGGTCGACGGTGTCGAAAACGATCAGCGCGCGGGGGGCCGCCCTGCGCACGGTGTCGATGTGCCGCGCGGCGATGTAGTGGCGCGACAGCATGATCACGTCGAATTCCTGTGCGCGCTTCATCAGCAGTTCCGCCACCGAGCGCACGTACGGATGGAACAGCACTTCGATGCCGCGCCGGGTCAGCGCCTCGACGTACGGCTGGCCATGCTCCAGATTGTCGGCGACGAACGTCACCTTGCAGCGGAGCGCGGTCGCGATCTCGAGCATCGCCTGCATCCGTAGCGACCCGGCATCCTGATCGGGTGTCAGCATGCGCGCGTCGATGACCAGCATGCGCTTCGTTGCAAAGCGGTCGCGCTCGAACTCGACATCGGTTCCGTTCGGCTGATGTGCGGCGAGCGCGCTCGCCCATTTCGCGGCGAACGCCGCCTGGTTGATCGCCTGGTGGCGCTTGACGCCCTGCGTGACGTCCGTGCCCGACGTCTGCCCCTCGAAATGCACGATCGTCGCGGCGGGCTGGTAGACGACCTTGCGGCCGGCGGCACGGACGGCAAAGGCGAGATCGACGTCCTCGTAGTAGGCCGGGGCGTAGCGCGTGTCGAATCCGTTCAACTGCGCGAACAGCGCGCGCGGGATCGCAAGACACGCGCCCGAGCAGTAATCGACTTCGCGCAGATAGTTGTATTCGGGACGGTCGGGATCGTCGCCGCGGCCAAAATTCCACGCGCTGCCGTCGCGCCACGCGATGCCTCCGGCTTCCTGGAGCCGGCCGTCCGCGTAAATCAGCCTGGCGCCGACAAGCCCCGCATGGGGATCCTCGTCCAGCACACGCGTCAGCGCCTCGAGCCAGCCCGGCGTGACGAGCGTGTCGTTGTTGAGGAACACGAGCGTATCCCCGCGCGCCATTCCCGCGCCCCGATTGCAGGTGCCGACGAAGCCGAGATTGGCGGCATTGCGCTCGAAGCGCACGCCGGTGACTTGCGCAAGGCATTCGGCGAGCGGTTGTGCCGATGCGTCGTCGACGGCGATCACCTCGAATTCGCCGCTCGTGTGCCGCGCGATGCTCGCGAGGCAGCTGTACGTCAGCAACGGCTCGCCATAGGCGGGGATCACGATCGACGTGCGCGGCGTGGTCGATGTCCGCAGCGCGAGCGGGGCGATACGCGGTTCGAGTCGCGCGAGCGGCCGGGCCGGCGGCACGAAGCGCGGACGCGCGCGGAGCTTGCGCACGACGCGCCGCGCGAGTGCGCCGGCACCGTCGTTGCGCAGGATCGTGAGCGCGGTGCCGGCATGTCGCGGAAGCTGCCGCGTCACGCGCCATTGCGTTTGCATCGCGGCGGCCGCGATCTTCATCCGATGCACGCCGGAGCGCAACGGCGCCGTCATGCGCCACGTCGTCGACGCCTCGATCTCGCCGACGCGGCTGCGCGCCGCCTGCGCGCTTTCCTCGAGTGCGCAGGTGCGCTGGCGAAGTGCCTCCAATTGACGCTCGGCCTCGACGAGGCCCAGTGCGATGCCATCGCCTGACGCATCGCGGCGCCGGCGCGCCTCGTCGAGCGTCGCAAGATCGCGATCGGCCGCGTCACTGCGCCGGCCGAGCTCGGCGCGCGCCTCCGCATGGCCGCACAATACGCCGGCAACGAAGAGCTGCGACAGCGAGAGCGGCGCCGCGTCGTGCCCGGCGTCCGGCGGCTCGAAATGCCGCGGATCGAACTCGCCGACTTCGCCGCTCACGCCGCGCTTCGATGCGGCAAGCGGCGCGAGATAGCGTTCGACGTAGCGCTCGCGGTCCATCACCGTGCGGCGTGAAGAGGTGCGGCCGCGACGGACGCGCCCGCGCGGGAGCCGCCGGCTTCGCGCGCAACGTCGATCAGCGCATCGTTCCATACGCCCGCCGGCGCATCGAACGGCAGCATCCGCACGCGGGGCCGGCCGGCAAGACGCTCGGGAAATGCGCCGATCGCCGCGGCGACAATCGGCGTGTCGGTGGCAAGCGCCACGGACAGCGTGTACGAATACGTCTCGGGGACCTGCGCCGGGAAGAAGAGCACGTCGGCGTGCTCGGCAGCGAGCAGCGTCGCCAGCCGGGCTTCGGCGTAGGAGCCGTGGAGCGTGAGCGGCACGTCGGGCGATTGCGCAATCGGCTGTGCCGTCGCGCCCAGCACGCGAAACGCCAGTGGCAAATCGCGAGCCTGCGCATCCTTCGCGCATTCGGCGACGACGTGCAAACCCTTCTCGGGCGAAAGTCCCCCCAGCGTGACGACGCGAACGATCCGTGGAGCGGTCGCGGCGTCGGGCTCGGGGTGCGGCCACACGGCGATCGGCAGCGCGGGGAAGTAGCGGTGGATGCGCGCTTTCACGTCGTGCGACGGCGCGATCACGCGCGCAGCCCCCGCGAGGAACTCGGCGAAGCGCGTACGCCACGCCTCGATGTCGAGCGGCCACTGCGCACGCCGGTGCACGAGGCACGTTGCGCAGCCCGCACGATCGGGCTCGCCGCAGTAACGGCCTTGCTCGTCGGCAAGGTGATATTGCGGGCAGATCGCGAAGTAATCGTGCAGCGTGCAGTCGTAGGCGATGCCGGTTGCGCCCGGCAGATCGAGGATCGACTGGGGCATACCGTGCACATGATGGAAGTGGAGGCGCGCAACGCCGATGCCGCGCAGCATGCCGGCCAGGGCCATCATCTCGTCCGGCAAGCGAAACCACGCGGCGAATGTCTCGCCGTTGCGCGGCCAGTGCAGCTTCACCGTGCCGCGCGCGGCGGGCTCGAGGTACAGGACGTCGGCGCGATCGCGCAGTAGCCCGGCAAGATCGTCCATGTAGCGACGGATGCCGCCGCCCCATGCGTGGGAAACGAACACGATGGCCGGTCGCGGCGATGCGGCGAGACGGCCGACGTCGATGCGCCGTGCGAGCGCCAAGGCACCGGTGACCGGCGCTGCCGATGCGGTGTCGTGGCGCGCGGACCGGGTCTGCGCAACGAAGACGTCGCCGGCGATCAGCGTTCGAAAGCCCGCACTCGCCGCGCGCGCGGACCAGTCGCGGGTCGCTGCCGCGTCGTCACCGGCGATGCCGATCGGCGCGCCGTGCGTTGCGCGCAGTGCCGCGCGGGTGACGTAACGGCACGGGCCATCGACGGCGTCGGCTTCGACCGAGCGACCGGCGTTCACGCGCGCGAACAGCGCGTCGAGCGACGCGGCGGTCTCGCCGTCGGGAAGCGCATCGGCTGCCACCGGGCCCGGATACGTGGCGTTTCCGACGTTGGAGAACGTGCCGACTGCACCAACCCGATCGCCGCGCGCATGCGACGCGAGCCGGTCGAGCCAGCCGCCGTGCACCTCGGCGCCCGATGCGACGAGCACGACGTCGCGATCGCGATGCAGTGCGAGCGCGCGCTCCAGCGTTTGCGTGTCGCTCGCGTCGCGCTCGGCGCGCAGTACGGTGATCTGCGCGCCGGCCGCGATGCCGCGCAGCGAAGCGTCCATCTCTTCATCCGACCCCGCCGCGCTGCCCGCGACGACGACGACGACGTGAAACGGCGTGGCGTCCCCCCCCGCGAGCACGCGTTCGACGGACCGGCGCAGCGCCTCGACGTTGCCTTCGAAGCGCAGGACGACGTCGACGGCAGCGCCGCCGCGTGCCGGCCGCGTGGCCGCACCGTTCATCGGGCGGAGCGCGGACGCGCCGTCACGCGAGCGTCAGGATGACCGGCTGATGGTCGGCCGCCTGCGTTTCTACGTCGACGCGAATGTCGCGCAAGCGCGCACGAAGCTCCTCGCCGATGAAGATGAAGTCGCAATGAAGCTCCGGCTCGTCGGGTCGCTTCTTCTCGTAGATCTTGAAGGTCGGCGGATGCGCCTCGCCGGGATGCAGCGCGCACCATGCGTCGACGAGCGCGGGCGTTCCATCGGGGAACGGAGCGAGCATTTGCCGGTGTTCGGGCGAATCGGGCTCGAAATTGCAGTCGCCGGTGATCACGGTGGCCCGCGGCCGGACGAACGTCTGGAACGGGCCGCCGTCCGTCATCGTCACCTGAGCGTCCCGCGCGTACGCATGGCCCTCGGCGTAGATGGCGCGAAGCGCATCGACCTGGTCCATGCGCTGCCGCGCCGAATAGTATTCGAGGTGCGTCGTGATCACGCGGATGGGATCCGCCTCGGCGGTCCCGGCGCCGATCACCGCCTCGATCGCCATGCGCGGCATCCCGGGCACACCCGGATCGCACGGATACGCCAGCAGATGCCGATACACCTGCCGCACGGGCAGGCGCGACAGGATCATGTTGCCGAAGCGACGCCGGCGCCCGCCGGCGCCGGGCTGGTCTACCGCAACGCCGGGCACCGCGGTGAACCCCGGGAGCAATTGCGCAAGACGCGAGAACTGGTCCGAGCCGTCGCTGCCCGCAAGCCGGGGATCGGGATAGTTGTCGGCGATTTCCTGCAGGCACAGCACGTCGAAATCGGCGAGCCTTCGCGCCTCGTCAACAATACGCGCCGGATCGACCACGCCGTCGACGCCGCGGCACCACTGCACGTTCCACGTAACGAGTTTCATCACCGTATGCCGGCCCGAATGAAGGACTGCACGAACTGCCGCTGGAAGAGCAGGAATGCGATCAGCAGCGGCCCGGTCGTCATCAGCGTCGCCGCGCTGATGATGGACCAGTCGATGCCCTGGTCGGTGGCCGAGAATACCTGCAGGCCGACCGTGACCGGCCGCGATTCCACCGAATTGGTGATGATGAGCGGCCACAGGAAG
>Ga0308174_10000372_pt1 | contig 18785 bp, 23 predicted proteins | sample PhyPR2_FD_203894 | JGI IMG/M metagenome (GOLD analysis project Ga0308174, IMG submission 203894) | Soil microbial communities from UC Gill Tract Community Farm, Albany, California, United States - DLSLS.P.R2 | ecosystem: Environmental > Terrestrial > Soil > Agricultural land | place: USA... | reverse complement strand
GGGCCAGGCGCTCCGCGTCGTCCGGCACGAACGGGAAGCGGTCGACCTTGCGCCGCAGCCCGATGTCCCCGGTCGGTGGCTGCAGCTCGAAGTCGACGGTGCGGAAATCCCGCACCCGCGCGTCGTACGTGCGCCGGTTGTCGTCGAAGGTGCCCTGGCGCAGCCGCTCCTGCCGCACCCGGTCGAGGTCGACGTCCACGACCGCGCGGCGCGGTCCGTCGGGGAAGCGGTCGCACTCGGCGAGCAGCTGCCCGCACTCGTAGACCAGCGTCTGGCCGTCCCAGCTCAGGTCGGTGGTCGACTCCCCCTGGCCGCCGGCGGCGAAGAGGTACGCCGCGCTGCACCGGGCGCTCGCGCTGCGGACCAGCAGCCGTCGGTCCTCGGCCCGGGCGACCGTGATCGGGCTGCCGGAGAGGTTGGCCAGCACGGTCGCACCGGCCAGCGCCGCCTCGGAGCTCGGGGGGATCGGCACCCACATGTCCTCGCAGACCTCGACGTGCAGGGTCAGTCCCGGCACGTCGTTCGCCGTGAACAGCAGGTCGGGACCGAACGGGACCTCGACACCCCCGACCCGGATCGCCGAGCCGCGTCGGTCGTCGCCGGGGGCGAACCAGCGCCGCTCGTAGAACTCCCGGTAGGTCGGCAGGTAGGACTTCGGCGAGACCCCCAGGACGCGTCCCCGGTGGATGACGACCGCGCAGTTCAGGACGCGGGTGCCGTGCACCAGCGGCGCCCCCACGACCAGGACGGGCAGCAGGTCGGCCGAGGCCGCCGCGATCTCGGCGATCGCCGTCTCGACGCCGCTCAGCAGGACGTCCTGCAGGTGCAGGTCCTCGATCGAGTAGCCCGCGAGCGTGAGCTCGGGAAAGATCGCCACCGCCACGCCGTCCTCGTGGCACGCGCGTGCCTGCTCGAGCACCGTGCGTGCGTTGGCGGCCGGGTCCGCGATCGCGATCGGGACCGTGCAGGCGGCGACACGCGCGAAGCCGTGGGCGTAGGCGGAGTAGAAGTCCACGACGCGAGTTTCGCACGTGAGCCTCGTCAGGCCCGGCCGGTCACCACCCAGGCGGTCGCAGAGATCTCGAAGGGACCGTCCGGCAGGTGCTCCGCGCAGGCAGTACGCACCCGCTCCCGCTCCCCGGGCTCGAGGCCTGCAACCCAGTCGCCGGCCGGTCCGACGCCCATCGTGTACGGCGTCCACCAGTCCTCGAAGTCCCGGTAGGGCACCCGCACCGTCAGCTCGCCGGGCTCGACGTCGCGCACCCCGGCGTCGGCGGCCAGCTCGGCCAGGTGGCCGTCGCGCGCTCCTGCCCCCGTGGCCTCGCCGCGGGCGCCCGGGCGCAGCTCGCGGATGACCTCCCAGAACGGCGACAGGGGGCCTCGGCCGCCGCCGTGGTCCCAGACGCAGGCCGCCACCACTCCCCCGAGCCTCGTCACGCGGGCCATCTCGCGCAGGCCGGCGACCGGGTCGGTCATGAAGTGCACGACCAGCTGGGCCAGCGTGGCGTCGAACGAGCCGTCGTCGTAGGGCAGCTGCTCGGCCGACCCCTGTCGTACCTCCACGCCGGGCAGCCGTTCCCGCACCGCGTCGACGAACGGCCGAGACGGGTCGATCGCCTCCACGGAGTCGGCGCCCAGGCGCTCGACGAGGACGGCGGTCAGGGCACCCGGCCCACAGCCGACGTCCAGCACCCGCTGGCCGAGGCGGATCCCGGCCAGGTCGGCGAGCTGCGGCGCCAGCGGGTCGGCGTACCGCCCCATGAAGCGGGCGTACGCGTTCGCGGGGACGTCGAAGGCCACCTGACGACTGTACGGCGGTCGCGGGCCGGCGGCACCGATGAAATCACCGCGGGCCGGCGGTCTCCACCCCACGAAGGCCCGGGCGCGACGGCCCCGGCCCGGAGCGAAGGAGCCAGCCATGACCTCGATCAGCCCGTGCCTGTGGTTCGACGACGACCTCGAGGAGGCGATGGCGTTCTACACCAAGATCTTCCCGGGCTCCTCGATCACCAGCGTCGCACGCTACGGCGAGGCCGGCCCGGGCGAGCCGGGGACCGTGATGGCCGGCGAGTGGGTGCTGGACGGGCAGTCCTTCCGCGGCATCAACGGCGGCCCCGTCCACGCGGGCTTCACCGAGACGGTGTCCTTCAGCGTCACCTGCGGCGACCAGTCGGAGGTCGACTACTACTGGGACAACCTGGTCGCCGGCGGCGAGGAGTCGATGTGCGGCTGGCTCAAGGACCGGTTCGGGCTCTCCTGGCAGATCGTGCCGACCCGGCTCGACGAGCTGCTGAGCGACGACGATCCCGCTCGCGCCCGGGCCGCGATGGAGGCCATGCTGGGCATGCGCAAGATCGTGGTCGCCGACCTCGAAGCCGCCGCTGACGCCGCCTGAGGAGGGCCATGTCCTTCGCCCCGACCCCGGATCCGCCGTACGTCGCCGTGGTGTTCACCTCCGTCCGCACCGCTCCGGCGCTGGATGCGCCGGACGCGCCGGACGCGTCGGACGGCGACCAGGGGTATGCGGTCATGTCCCGCCGGATGGAGGAGCTCGCCGCGGCCCAGCCGGGCTACCTGGGCATCGAGTCCGCCCGCGACGGCGACGGGCGCGGCATCACCGTCTCCTACTGGACCGACGAGGCCGCGGCCGCAGCCTGGAAGCAGGTGGCCGAGCACCTCGTCGCCCAGGAGCGCGGCCGCTCGGCCTGGTACGCCGGCTACCGGGTGCGCGTCGCCACGGTGACCCGCGACTACGGGATGGGCTGAGCGGACCGGACCCGGCGGACGACCTGGCCCTGGCCGGCCCGGTGGGGCTCGTCGAATGGTCAAGAACCCCATCCCCGACGCCCGGAATCTTGCGGTTGGTGACCATTCCGCACGCCCGCAGCCGGGAGCCGACCCCCACCACCGCCCAGCGGGCCGGCCGACCGCGCCGGGGGCTTCCACCTCGTCGATTGGTCACAAACCCCATCCCCGACGCCCGGAATCTTGCGGGTGGGGACCAATCCGCGCATCCCGGTAAGACCCACCCGCAGGTGGTGACCATCGACACAGCGCCACCGCCTGCCACCCGGACTAGCCTGACCAACGGTCCGTGGACTCCATCAGGGAGCTGCGAGACGACGCCGAGGGGAGCTCGCCATGAGCGACAGCAAAACCGAACAGCCCGCGCCGTACGGCTCCGGTCCGGCAGCCGCGAGCGCACCGCCGGTCAAGAGGGTCCGCACGCACCACCTGCGCGAGATGAAGCAGCGCGGGGAGAAGTTCACGATGCTCACCGCCTACGAGCAGTACGCCGCCCAGACCTTCGACGAGGCCGGTATCGACGTGCTGCTGGTCGGTGACTCCGCCAGCAACAACGTCTTCGGCAACGAGACGTCCCTGCCCGTCACCGTGGACGAGCTGATCCCGCTCGCCCGCGCGGTGAGCCGAAGCGCGCAACGTGCACTCGTGGTGGCCGACCTGCCCTTCGGCAGCTACCAGGCCTCGGCCGAGCAGGCGTACCTCACCGGCGTCCGGTTCATGAAGGAGGCGGGCGCGCACGCGGTGAAGCTCGAGGGCGGCCTGGCGATGGTGCCGCAGGTCCGCAAGCTGACCGAGGGCGGCATCCCGGTGATGGCCCACATCGGCTTCACGCCCCAGTCCGAGCACACGCTCGGCGGCTACCGGGTCCAGGGTCGAGGGGCCGCGGCCGACCGGGTGGTCGAGGAGGCGCAGGCGCTCGAGGCCGCGGGCGCCTTCGCGGTGGTGATGGAGATGGTCCCCGGCGACGTCGCCGGCGAGGTCACCAAGTCCGTCGGCATCCCCACCATCGGCATCGGTGCCGGAGTCGACTGCGACGGTCAGGTGCTGGTCTGGCAGGACGCGTTCGGGCTGCGCACCGGCCGGATGGCCAAGTTCGTCAAGCAGTACGCCGACGTCCACGGCGTGCTGCTCGAAGCCGCGCGGGAGTACGCCGCCGACGTCAAGGCGCAGACCTTTCCCGGCCCCGAGCACACCTTCTGAGGAGTCGCACAGGCCGGCAGCCCGGGCTGACATTTGTCATGCCCGGGTCGTGACCGCGGCACCGATCCAAGCGGCCCGCGGCGGGGCGCCGGTCGCGGCGATCGCGCAGCGGCTGTTCCTCTCCGAGGGCACCGTGCGCAACCACCTCTCGTCCGCGATCGGCAAGACCGGTGCGGTCAACCGGGCCGAGGCCGTGCTGGTCGCTGAGGGCAACGGCTGGCTCTGAGCGACCCGGGCGTCGGTCCTCAGTCCAGGCACAGGCAGAACGGGTGCCCCGCCGGGTCGAGGAACACCCGGAACCTCGTCCCGGGCTGGTGCTCGTGCTTGGTCGCACCTAGGCCGAGGACCGCGGCCTCCCCCACGTCGAGGTCGTCGACGACCACGTCGAGGTGCATCTGCTGCGGGACGTCCTGGCCCGGCCACACCGGCGGCCGGTAGTCGTCCACCCGCTGGAACGACAGGCACTGCCCGTAGTCGGCGCGCACATCAGCCCAGTCGGCGGTCACCTCGACCTTCCAGTCCAGCATCGCGGCGTAGAAGGTGGCGAGCACATCGGGGTCGGGACAGTCGAGGACGATGCTGGGGAAGCGTGCAATCGGCATGACACGCACGCTAGACGCAACAACGGACATCGCGCGTCCGGTTTCCACCGGCGTCCGGGCCCACCGCTGACGACACCCTTTTGCACGTCGGGCCTGCGGGTTGAAAGGCTCGTCCCATGACTCCCCTGCCCGACGACGTTGACGGCTCCCGCGCGACGACCGGCTGGACCACCACCCCGATCACCGCCGGCCTGCTGCGCGGCGCCCTCGAGCTCGAGCCCACCGCGCTGGGCCTGCTGCCCCACCGGCTGCCCGCCTGGGCACGGGCCCAGTGCGACGACGGGCAGCTGGCGATGGCGGAGGCCAAGCCCTCCGGCGTACGCCTCGTGCTCCGCACCCGCGCCACCGCCCTGGAGCTGGACACGCTGCGCACCACGACGGCGTACCGCGGCGTCCCGCCCCTGCCCGACGGCGTCTACGACCTGCTGGTCGACGGACGGCTCGCGGGCCAGGCGCACGGGACCGGCGGCCACGTCATGACGGTGGACATGGCCACCGGCACCACCGAGACCACGCCCGGTCCGGTGGGCACGGTCCGGTTCACGGGGATGCCCGACCGCCTCAAGGACGTCGAGGTCTGGCTCCCGTTCAACGAGGTGACCGAGCTGGTGGCGCTGCGCACCGACGCGCCCGTGGAGGCCGTCCCGACCGCGGACCGCACGGTGTGGCTCCACCACGGCAGCTCGATCAGCCACGGCTCCAACGCCGCCAGCGCCAGCACCACCTGGCCGGCGCTCGCCGCGAGCGGCGGCGGCGTCGACCTGGTCAACCTCGGGCTGGGCGGCAGCGCACTGCTCGACCCGTTCGTGGCGCGCACCCTCCGCGACACCCCCGCCGACCTCATCAGCGTCAAGATCGGCATCAACCTGGTCAACACCGACCTGATGCGACTGCGAGCGTTCACTCCGGCGGTGCACGGCTTCCTGGACACCATCCGTGAGGGCCACCCCACCACGCCGCTACTCGTCGTCTCCCCCATCCACTGCCCGATCCACGAGGACGCCCCCGGACCCAGCGCGCCGGACTTCAGCTCCGGGACGATGCAGTTCCGGGCCGCCGGCGATCCCGCGGAGGTGGCCGCCGGGAAGCTGACGCTGCGCGTCATCCGCGACGAGCTCGCCCGCATCACCGCTGCCCGCTCCGCCACCGACCCCCACCTGCACCACCTCGACGGGCGCGAGCTGTACGGCGAGGCCGACTTCGCCGAGCTGCCGCTGCCCGACCAGCTCCACCCCGACGCCGCCACCCACCGGCGGATGGGCGAACGCTTCGCCAAGCTCGTCTTCGGGCCGGGCGGCCCGTTCAGCGCCTCTGCACTCCGCGATGCCTGACCTGGCGGTTCTCCTACTTTCCGCACGTGTTGGTGGTGATGAGCCAGCCACGGCCGGAGGGCGCGCGAGCCACCTGCACGATCACGGCGTCGTGGGCGCCGCTGCCGCGAGCATTCAGCACCGCCAGCTCGATCCGGCCACTGCCCTGGTCGGGGCTGATCTGCGGCACGTCTCGCAGCGTGGTGCCGAACCGGTGGGCAAGGACGGCGCGGACCTGGTCGAGCGGCTTGCCGACGGTGTCCGGCGGGGGCGTGTGGGCGCAGTCGGACCGTGACTTGGCATGGACGACCGCCACGCCCACCGACAGGGCGACAAGCAGGACCGCACCGACGACCACGGCCTTGAACATTCGCCGCACGGTCCAGCGCGGCAAGCGGTGGCTGGGATCGGTCACCCTTCCGAGGGTGACGGTGTTCACCCGCCGCCCTCACCCTGCCGGCCCGAGGTCGTCGATATCGGGTAGGCCTGAGTCGGCACGGACAGTACCTGCGCGAATACCGACTCTGCGGCATCTGGGGGCGGATCCGGCAACCGTCGGCGTCGGGGACCGTAGCGTCGCAGCATGCTCATCCTCGGCATCCTGCTGTTCGGCATGCTCGTGGGCGCCGCGGCCCAGCTGCTGCTCGGCACCCGCGGCCACGGCATCAACTGGACGACCGCTCTGATCGCCGGGCTGGTCGGGTCGTTCGTCGGCGGCCTGCTCGTCAGCCTGCTCTCGGGCGACGGTCTCTCGCTGCGTGCGAGCGGCATCATCGGCTCGCTCCTGGGCGCGACCCTGGTGACCGCCGGCTGGGACTACTGGAAGAGCCGCCAGCACAAGACGACGTGACCGTGGTCGGAGCCCTCGTGTCCGGCAGCAGGACGTCGTACGGTGTCCGGCATGCGCTCACTCTCGGCAGCCCTGACCGCATCACTCGTCCTGGCTGCGGTGGGTCCCGCCGCAGCATCCGCCATGCCCTCCGCTGCGACGCACCGCGCCGACGCGGGCGGCGCACAGCAGGCCTCGGCGCGCGCGGTGCCGACGCTGCACGTACGCCGGCAGGTCACCGGGCTCGACCATCCGTGGGACGTCCAGCCGATCGGGCACGGCCGGCTGCTGTTCACCCAGCGTGACCGCGCGACCCTCTCGGTCTGGAAGAACGGCCACACCCGGACCGTGGACTTCCCGAGCAACCAGGTGTGGGTGTCCGGGGAGACCGGCCTCATGTCGCTCGCGGTCGACCCGAAGTTCGCGAGCAACGGCCGGATCTACACCTGCCAGGGCGGCAACACCCCGGGTGGTGGCCACGAGGTGCACGTCATCGCCTGGCGGCTCGACGACGCCGCGACCAGGGCGCGGAAGATCAAGGAGCTCGTCGGCGGCTTCCCGACCAGCAGCGGGCGCCACGGCGGCTGCCGGCTGCTGATCGCCCGCGACGGCTCGATGCTCGTGGGGACCGGGGACGCGGCCGTGGGCACCAACCCCGAGAACCTCAGGTCGCTGGGCGGCAAGACCCTCCGGCTGGACCGGCGTACCGGCGCGCCGTGGCCGAGCAACCCGTTCATCGGCGCCGAGAACCACAAGAAGCGCTACGTCCAGACCTACGGGCACCGCAACGTGCAGGGGCTCGCACAGCGCGCCGACGGAAGCCTCTGGTCGATCGAGCAGGGGACCTACCGTGACGACGAGGTGAACAAGCTCGTCAACGGCGGGGACTACGGCTACGACCCGGTGCCCGGCTACAACGAGGACGTGCCGATGACCGACCAGTCGTTGCCCGGCCACCAGGTCGAGGCGCGCTGGAGCTCCGGCGACCCGACCCTGGCGACCAGCGGAGGCACGTTCGTGCGCGGGGCGAAGTGGGGCTCGCTGCGCGGCGCGCTGGCGGTGGCCGCGCTCAAGGCCTGCAAGGTCGTGTTCCTCTCGTTCGACACCTCCGGGCACCTGACGAGGACCCGCGCCCCGAAGGCGCTGCAGGCATACGGCCGGCTGCGCTCGGTGACCGTCGCCCCCGACCACGACCTGCTGATCACCACCGACAACGGCAGCGGGAACGACGCCATCCTGCGGGTCAGCCCGCGCTGACCGCCGCCCGGGACGTCATGCAATCGGGGCCTCCGGGCCACAGAACGCATGACCTCCGGGCGTCCGGCGGTCGGTCAGGCGGTCCACCCCAGCCACGCTCCCCCGGCGTTCATCGCCGCGAACCACAGCACCACCGCGAGGACCGCGACGAGCGGCACCCGGTTCGGGTGGGGGGTCCACCAGCGCGTCGCGACGACGAGCAGCACCAGCCAGACCAGCAGCAGCACGACCACCGCCCACCACGGGGCGAGCAGACCGGACGCGGCGTACAGGAAGAACGCGCAGGCCATCCCGGCCATGCCGACGAACGGCCACGGGGAGACGGCGTTCGGGTTGTGGCGTCGTGCCCTGGTCACCGGCTCAGGGCTCGTCGTTCCAGTTGGGGTCGTTGTCCCAGTCCTCGTTGCGCTGCTCGGCCTTCTCGAGGGCGTGCTCTGCCTCCTCGTGCGAGTCGAAGGGGCCGAGCCTGTCGATGGGCGGGCAGCCGTCGGGGTCCTCGACCCGGTGGTGCTTGACGCAGTACCAGAAGGTGCTCATGTCGCCTGAAACTACACTCGTCCGCGTGACTCCCCTGGCTGCCGCAACGATCTCGCCGCGACGACCCGTCCCCGCCGAGATCCCCCGACCCGAGTACGTCGACAAGCCGGCGCCCGAGCGCTTCACCGGCAGCGAGGTCAAGGACGCCGAGACCATCGAACGGATGCGTGCCGCCTGCCGCCTCGCCGCGCGGGCCCGGGAGCTGGTGGGCTCACACGTGGAGCCCGGCGTGACCACCGACGAGCTGGACCGGATCGGGCACGAGTTCCTGTGCGACCACGGGGCGTACCCCTCGACCCTGGGCTACCGCGGCTTCCCCAAGTCCCTGTGCTCGAGCGTCAACGAGGTCATCTGCCACGGCATCCCCGACAGCCGCCGGATCGAGGACGGCGACATCGTCAACATCGACATCACCGCCTTCCTCGACGGCGTGCACGGCGACACCAACGCCACCTTCTTCGCCGGCACCGTCAACGAGGAGACCCGACTGCTGGTCCATCGCACCCGCGAGGCCCTCGACCGCGGCATCAAGGCCGTGAAGCCCGGCCGCCGGATCAGCGTCATCGGCCGCGTCATCGAGTCCTACGCGCGCCGGTTCGGGTACGGCGTGGTCCGGGAGTTCACCGGCCACGGCATCGGCACGGCGTTCCACTCCGGACTGATCGTCCCCCACTACGACACCCCGGAGTACGACGACCTGATCGAGGTCGGCATGACCTTCACCATCGAGCCGATGCTCAACCTCGGCACCCGCGAGTGGGAGATGTGGGACGACGACTGGACCGTGGTGACGCGTGACGGACGCCCCAGCGCCCAGTTCGAGCACACCCTGCTGGTCACCCCGACCGGCGCCGAGGTGCTCACCGTCCCCTGACCGGGTCGGGTCAGGTCAGGTCGTCGAACGACCTCTGGCCGGTCTCGGCGAGCCGCCGCTCGACCCGCAGCACTGCGAGCTCGTGCTCGGGGTCGCCGCTCATCGCGGCCGCGAGCCGCAGGTGTGGCAGCGCCTCGGTGAGGCGCGCCTGCCGTTCGAGGCTGCGGCCGAGCGCGTGGCGGGCCCAGTCGTCGTCCGGCTTCTCCTCCACCAGCGCGACCAGCTCGACCTCTGCCTTCTTCAGCTGGGCGCGCAGCAGGAAGGCCCACGCCCTCAGCGCCCGCAGCCCGGAGTTGCCGGGCTCCTGCTCCAGCGCCGGCTCGAGCACGTCGAGGGCCTCGCGCGGGGCCCGACGCGAGAGCAGGTCGTGGGCGGTGCGGTACGCCGTCTCCGGCCCACGCCCGGGGAAGATCAGAGGTGGCGCCTGCAGCTCGTCGTCGGTCATGTCGCTCCAACCCTCCCTCAGGGGACCGGATTCCCGGCCGGCCGGTCGTGCAGGATCCTCTGGAAGAGACGGTGGTCCTGCCAGCTCCCGGCGATGAACAGGTAGTCCTTCGCCTCGCCGTACTGCTCGAAGCCGCTGCGCGCGAGCACCCGTTGGGATGCCACGTTGTGGGCCAGCGTTCCCGCCTCGAGGCGGTGCAGCCCCAGCGCCTCGGCCCGCTCCACGGCGAAGTCGACGGCCGCCGTCGCCAGGCCGCGGCCCGTGTGGGCGTGGTCGACCCAGTAGCCGACCGAGGCGTTCTGGAAGACCCCGCGCACGATGTTGTTGAGGTTCACCCGGCCCACGACGTCGGTCCCGTGCATCACCAGCCACGGGACGACCAGCCCGTGGTGGGCCGCCACCAGCTTGGCCTCGATGTCCTCGCGCTGGCCGCGCTGGGTGAAGAAGGACTCCTCACGTCGCGGGTCCCAGGGGGCGAGGTGCTCCCGGTTGCGCTCGTACGCCGAGGCGAGCGAGGCCGCGTCGCCCTCGCCCAGCGGCCTGATCTCGTAACCCTGCGGCAGCACCCGGACAGGGTACGTCGCCGTGCCGACCGGGCACCGGACACAGTTGTCCCCTATCGTTGGGGCGCGGATGGGCTGGCCGGGCGACCGCGTCGTCTCCTCACGGAGGCGCCGAGGAAGGTCCGGGCTCCACAGGGCGAGGTGGTGGGTAACACCCACCCGAGGTGACTCGCGGGAAAGTGCCACAGAAAACAGACCGCCACCCGACTGCGCTTCGGCGGAGTCGGGCGGTAAGGGTGAAACGGTGGTGCAAGAGACCACCAGCGACCCGGGCGACCGGGTCGGCTCGGCAAACCCCACCTGGAGCAAGGTCAAGAAGTCCGGGGTCTTCGGACACCGGACGCGCGCACGTCTGAGGGCTGCCCGCCCGAGTGCGCGGGTAGACCGCTGGAGGCTGTCGGCAACGGCAGCCGTAGATGGATGGTCGCCCCCGGGACGCCCGCAAGGGCCCCCGGGACAGAACCCGGCCTACAGGCCAGCCCATCCGCACTCTCTCCAGGCGCGGTGTCAGCGCGTCCAGGCGGCTGGGGTTCACGCCTCCGCCGTGGAGCGGACTAGCACCAGCCCTGGCACGCCACCCGGTTCCACGTCGTACCGGGGTAGGACACGGCCACCATCCAGCCGGCGGTGGTGAAGTCCCAGGGGTGCTTGAGCGCCTCTCGGCGCTGCTTCGCCGTGATGACGGGAGTGAGCGTCAGCTGGTCGCCGTGGATGCTGAAGTCGAAAGTCGCGTCACCGATCATGAAGGAGTTCGCGTCGACGATCACATAGGTGCCGTCGTCGACCTGGTTCTGGAACTGATCGAGCGAACCGAACAGACCGGACGCGGTGAAGAAGTGGGAGTGGAGCTGGGGGATGGCTTCTGAGCAGATGTCCGGCTTCGCCGCGAGCTGCTCCGGAGTCTGGTTCGGGAAGTAGTCACCCACGACGCCGGGTGCAAGCGACCCGAGACCGAGTGCGTTCAACGCACTCACGAGCTGGTCGCAGGTGTGCGCCTGCTGCCATCGTCCGACGATCGACGTGGTCGCAGGACTTGCGGTGGCTTGAGCAGGGACCAGCGACGTGATCCCGGCGATGAATGAGGCAACGACAATGGTCAACAGCTTCCTGCCCATGGCCCCTCCTGGCCGTCTGCAGCGGCTCCCCCCTTCTTCACTGTGAACTCGGCCGAACGCAACCGCAACCCTGGCGAGCGATCCCGGAACCAGGCCCTGCAGGTCGGGCCACCGGGCAGCCACCGGCTTGACCCGAGTGCCGTTCGCGAGGACAACGGCGACGAGGCAGGCCCGGCGAGCTCAGTCCCCCACGACTGGACCGGGTCGACGACACTGGAGGCATGCCACGCCCTCGACCAGGCCCGTCCCCGTGCCACCTCGCTTCGTAGGCACCCAACCGGCGGGCCCGTCCGCCGGCGTGCTGCTCGGGGTCGTCCTGGGCGCCCTGGTGTGCACGGCGTGGGTCAACGACCTCCTCCTCGGGGTCGGGGTGGCGGGCATCGCCGCCGGCCTCGTGGTGTGCGCGCTGTGGGCGGCCCCGGACTGGCAGCGCTTCGGCGTCGGCCTGCTCGTCGGCACGGTCGTGGCGGTGGCCGCCTGGATCGTCCTGTCGTACGCCGCCGGCTGACCCCGGCAGCCCCGCACGACCCACCGCGCTCACCCAGTCTGGGGGACGTCGGGGACCGGTCGAGCGTGCCAGCGTTGGCCCATGACGAAGCGGGACCGGTCGCGCGACCCCTGGTGGCACCTGCGGTGGGGCGACGTCGGGCGCGCGGTCCTGGCCGTGCTGGGGGCGGCCATCGGGTTGGGGATCGCGTCCCTGGTCGTCCCGGAGTTCAACATCGGCGGCGCGGCGCGCGCGCTGGCCGCCGCGGTGCTGATCGCCGTCGTCGGCGCCGTCCTGCGGCCGGTCCTGGTGCGCCTCGCGGTCCTGCTGGGCTGGGTGGGTGCCGTCGTCGTCGGGCTGGCGGGCCAGGCCTTCATCATCTGGCTGGTCCTGTGGGACTTCACCGGCAAGACGGACAACCCGCCGTTCTGGTCGGTCTTCCTCGCCTCCTGGGTGGTCTCGGCGGTCTCGACCGCGTTCGTCTGGGTCGCGACGGCGGGGACGGACGATGCCGTCACCGCCGGCCTGCTGCGCAAGGGGCGTCGCTCGCGGCAGCCCGCGCTGGAGGACGCCGACCTGCCGGGCGTGGTGTTCATCCAGACCGACGGCGTGCCCTTCCCGGTGCTGGACTGGGGCGTGCGGGCCGGCACGTTGCCGACGCTGTCCCGCTGGATCCGCAGCGGGACGCACCACATGGCCGAGTGGCGGCCCAAGCTGCCCGCCACGACCCCGGCCAGCCAGATGGGCATCCTGCACGGCACCATCGACGGGATCCCCGCCTTCCGCTGGGTCGAGCGCGACACGGGCCGGGTCCTGGTCGCCAACAAGCCGGCCGACGCGGCGGTGATCGAGGCGATGCACTCCGACGGCCGCGGGCTGCTCGCCGATGACGGTGTCTCGGTCAGCAACCTGTTCACCGGCGACGCGCCCACGGCGTACGCCACGATGAGCGCGGTCCAGCGAACCCAGGAGACCCGGCACGCGCGCTACACCGTCTCCACCTTCCTGGCCCGGCCCGAGGGCCTGGCCCGCAGCCTGTCCCGGACGGTCAGCGAGATCGTCCGGGAACGGTTCCAGGCCGCGCGGGCGCGTCGCCGCGACGTGCATCCCCGGGTCGACCGGCCGTGGGCCTTCGCGTTCGAGCGCGCGGCCCTGTGCGGCGTGCTGCGCGACCTCAACACGACCCTCGTCGCCGATGCGATGCTCCAGGGTCACCGGTCGATCTACGTCGACTTCGTCGACTACGACGCCGTGGCCCACCACGCCGGGCTCATGCAGCCTGAGTCGCTGGCGGCCCTCGAGGGGATCGACGCCGTCATCGGACAGCTCGAGCGGGTGGCGGCCGTGGCGCCCCGGCCGTACCTCTTCGTCATCCTCTCCGACCACGGCCAGTCCCAGGGCGAGGTCTTCGCGTCGAGGTACGGCGAGGACCTCGCCACGCTGGTGCGCCGGCTCACCTCCTCGGACGTGCTGTCGGCCCAGGAGAACGCCGAGGGCACCGGCTCCCTGGCCTCGATGATGGCCTCGACCGGCGACACCGACACCGTCCTGGGGCGCTCCCTGCGACGAGCCTCCGACCGGCTGTCCGCCCACCGGCTCGAGATGCCGGCACCCGCGAGCACCGGCGAGGAGGCGGAGGCCGCCGCCGACAAGTGCCTGGTCTTCGGCTCCGGCAACCTCGGGCTCGTCTACGTCGCCGGCGAGCACGCTCGCCTCAACCTGGACCAGCTCACCGAGCGGTTCCCCGGCCTGGTGCCGGGCCTGGTCTCGCACCCCGGCGCCGGCTTCGTCGTGGTCGACACCGCGGACCACGGGCCGGTGGTCCTCGGGGCCGCCGGTGAGCACCGGCTCCGGGAGGGCGTCGTGGTCGGCACCGACCCGCTGGCGGCGTACGGACCGGACGCGGCGGCCTTCGTCCTCCGGGCGTCGACGATGGACGAGGCGCCCGACATCTACGTCAACAGCCTCGTCGACGACCTGGGCGAGGTGGCGGCGTTCGAGGGACTGGTCGGCTGCCACGGCGGGCTGGGAGGCTGGCAGGACCGGGCCGTGGTCATGTGGCCCGACGCGCTGCCGCCCCCGGAGTCGATGGTGGTCGGCGCCGACGCGATGCACCGGCTCCTCGTCGGCTGGCTCGAGCACCTCGGGCACCGGACCTCGCTGGCGCCCGTGGCGGCGGGTGCCGCACCATCAGGCGGCGCCTGATGCGCGCGGTCGCCCGCTCACGCGCCGAGCCCAACCGGTTCGCGCGGCAGCTCTTCAGCGGGCTCCCCCGCCGCTACGACGTGCTCGAGGACGTCTTGTCCTTCGGCCAGAACCGACGCTGGCGCACGGCCATGGTCGGTGCCGTCGTGGCCGGACGTCCGGTGCGCGTCCTCGACGTGGCGACCGGGACCGCAGGTGTCGCACTGGAGATCACCGACCGGACGACCGCCCGGGTCGTCGGCGTCGACCTCAGCGAGGAGATGCTGCGCGAGGGCCGGCGCCGGGTGCTCGCCCGGGGCCGGGCGGGCCGGGTCGCCCTCGCCGCCGCGCGGGCCGAGCAGCTGCCCTTCGCGGACGGGACCTTCGACGCGCTGACGTTCACCTACCTCCTGCGGTACGTCGCCGACCCGGCCGCCACCCTCGTAGAGCTCGCCCGGGTCGTGCGTCCCGGCGGGGTCGTCGCGAGCCTGGAGTTCGGGGTCCCGCCACCACCCGTGTGGCGACCGGCCTGGCGGCTGTACACGAGGGCCGTGCTGCCCGCCGCCGGGTTCGTGGGAGGCGGGCCGGCGTGGGCGCGCGTGGGGGCGTTCCTGGGGCCGTCGATCGAGCAGCACTACCGTGTGCACCCGGTCGAGGCGCACGTCGCGATGTGGACCGCCGCCGGGCTCGAGGACGTGCGGGTGAGACCGATGAGCCTCGGAGGCGGCCTGGTCATGTCCGGGCGCCGGGGCGATGGATGAGCCCGCCGCCCCGGCCTTCTACGCCCGCCGGGGCAGCGTCGTCTCGGACTGGTGGACGCTGCTCCACCCGCCCTACACGGCCTGGCACCTGAGCTACGTGGCGCTGGGGGCGGCGGTCGCGCCCACGCGGGACTGGACCGCTCTCGCGCTCAGCCTCCTCGCGTTCTTCCTCGCCGTCGGGCTCGCCGCCCACGCGCTCGACGAGCTCCGGGGCCGCCCGCTGCGTACGGAGATCAGCGCGTCCACCCTGTGGGCGGTCTCCGGGCTGGCGCTCGCCGGAGCGGTGGGCCTGGGGATCGCCGGTGCGTTCTTCCACCGCGGGCCCGACTGGGCCCTGGCACTTGCCATCCCGGTCGGCGCGACCCTGGTGGTCGGCTACAACCTCGAGCTGTTCGAGGGCCGCCTGCACAACAATCACGTGTTCGCGTGGGCCTGGGGTGGCTTCCCGGTCGCCGTCGGCTACCTCGCGCAGTCACCACCCCGCTCGCTCACCCTCGGGGTCGCCGCGGTGGCCATGACCGTGGGCGGCGTCGGCACGGCGTACGCCCAGAGGTTCCTGAGCACCCCCGCCCGGCAGCTGCGCCGGCGTACGACCTCGGTCTCGGGGACCCTCACCCCGACCGACGGCGCCCCCGTCGAGCTGGACCGGGACCTCCTGCTCGACCCGCTCGAGCGCGCGCTGCGCTCGCTGTCGTGGGCGCTGCCGGTGCTCGCGCTTGCTGCGCTGCTCGCAGGATCCGGTCGAACGGGCTAGGCACGGCGAACCGCCCGGCGCTCCCTCCGCCACAGCACCGGACGGCCGGCCCGTCCGCATCCCTCGTCCGGACGGACGACGCCCCTGTCGCCCTGCGTAAGTGCGACTCGAGGCGTCAGGTCACCGCTCCTCCCTCCTGCCCCGCCTCGTTGCAGGCGCCGCAGTTCGGACAGACCACGATGGCGTCGAGGATGGCGTCCACCGCGCGCGCACCCTTGATGAGCAGGAAGGTGCACGCCCCGCAGAGCAGGTTGATGTTGCCGAAGCTGAAGAACAGCGGACCCACCTGGCTGTCGTCCTCACGACGGATGACCGGTCGCTCCTCCAGCTTCGGGTCGCTCACCACCAACAAGGTCTCGACGATCACGTGACCACCTTCCCCCCGGCATCCCCAGATGTGGCTAGGGACCAATGGCCCGAAATAGTCACTTCCCGGGACCTTCGGCACTCGTTGCCCGGTCTTCCTTGCGCGCTCCCCCACCTGCCCTACTCTCGAAGTCCAACACATGCTCGGGGGGAGCGATGGTGGGGAGATGGGGAGTGTTGACACCCCTGCCGCTGGGGGGCGGCTGGAGGATCCGACGCTGAGCGAGCTCCTGCTCGCGAGGCTCGAGGACGACGAAGCGGTGACGCGCGCCTTCCTGGAGACCGAGGACCGCGAGCTGCTCAGCCCGACGATGTGGCACGCGCTGGCCGCGGCGCTCGACGCCTGTCGTGCGCGTCAGCGCCTGGTGACCGAGCACGTGGCCGCCGGCCACCGGGACTGCCGGTGCGCCACGCTCCGGATGCTCGCGGCCGGGCTCGGCCACGACGGGGGCGACCGCCGGGGCCTGCGCGCCTGATCCGGTACGGCGAGGGCCGCGCCGCTCACGCCAGGCGGAACTCCACCTTCCGCGCCGCGACGTCGGCACGGGTCAGCTCGACCCGCACGTCGGTGCCGAGCGGCAGCGGCCGGGCTCCGCGCACCGGCGCCTCGACCGCGGGGTCGCGGATCGTGACGACTCCCCTGGTCCGATCGCGCTGGTCGACCTCGACCACGACGGCCTCGAACTGCTCGCCCACCCGGTCCTTGAGGACCCCGGCCTCGACGAGGTCGAGGATCGCCGCCTCGTAGCGGTGCGCCCGGCGACCGGACTCCTGGAGCACCTCCGGCAGCGCGTGCAGCTCGCCCAGCACCCAGCCGGGGACCGGCCGGCCGGCGCACAGGGCCACGCAGACCTCCCCGGCGTACCGGTCACCGAGCCGGCGCAGCGGCGCGGTGACGTGGGCGTACTCCGAGGCGAGCGCCGAGTGCTCGGGGTCGGCCGGCACCTCGCCGTCGAAGGCGACGTACCCGCTTCCGCGCAGCAGCCGGGTGCACGCGGTGACCATCGCGGCGTGGTTGGGCCTCGAGGGGTCGAGCGAACGGATGAAGTCCGGGTAGGGCTGCTCGGCGGGCCACTCCACGTGGAGCGCGCGAGCCGTGTGGTGCAGGCGTTCGACGTCGTGCGGGTCCGGCGGCGGCAGCGTCCGCAGCAGGCCGGTCCGGGCACGGATCATCAACGAGGCAGCCCCGAAGCCGGTCAGCAGGGAGATCTGGGCGTTCCACTCCTCGACGGGCAGCTGGCTGCGGTACTCCAGCTCCCACACGTCGTCGGAGACGTCCACCTCCTGCTCGGGCAGCGGCAGCGAGACGCCTCCCCGGGCTGCTTCGCGCTCGAGCCGGAGCCGCCCCACCTCGGCGAGCAGCACCAACGACTCGCCGGCACTGCCGTCGTCGATCATCCGCTGGGCGCCCACGTAGTCGAGACGGGCGGTGGAGCGGACCAGTGCCCGTTCCACGCGGACGTCGGTGCCCTCGCCGGTGGCGTCGACCCGGATCGTCCACAGCAGCGCCGGACGCACCTGGTCGGGCAGGAGGGAGGCGGCGTCCTCGGACAGCGCGGTGGGATGCAGCGGGACCTTGGAGTCGGCGCCGTAGAGCGTCTCCCCCCGGCGGTGCGCCTCGAGGTCGACCGGGTCGCCGGCGGCCACGAAGGCCGCGACGTCGGCGATGGCGTAGTGCACGACGTAGCCCTCCCCGTCGCGCTCGAGGTGCAGCGCCTGGTCGAGGTCCATCGAGCCGGCGGGGTCGATGGTCACGAACGCGATGTCGGTGCGGTCCAGGTCGGGCAGCCTCGGCGCGGCCGCCGCCTTCCGCGCCGCCTCCTCGACGGCGGCCGGGAAGTCGGGCGAGACCTCCAGCTCCGCCTGGATCCCGGCGATCCCGGTGCGCAGGCTCTCGGCGGCCACTCCCTCGGCGGTCCGCAGGTGCACCACTCGGCTGCTCGGCATGACAGGCACCCTAGCCTTGACCCGTGCTGATCGTGCTGCCTCCGAGCGAGGGCAAGACCGTCCCGTCCCGCGGCAAGCCGCTCGACCTGCCCGAGCTGACCTTCCCCTCGCTGGGCCCCTTCCGGGAGGCCGTGCTCGACGCGCTGGTCGGGCTGTGCACGGACGACCCCGAGGGCGCCGCCCGTGTCCTCGGGCTCGGCGGCGCCCAGGCCGACCTGGTCGCGCTCGACGCCCGGCTGCGCACCGCCCCGACCGCACGTGCGGACCGCGTCTACTCCGGTGTCCTGTACGACGCCCTCGACGTCTCGACCCTCTCCCCGGCCGCCAAGCGGCGGGCGAGCTCCCGGCTCGCGGTGACCTCGTCGCTCTTCGGGCTGGTGCGACCGGCTGACCGGATCCCGGCGTACCGGCTCTCGGGCGACACCAGCCTCCCCGGCCTCGGTCCGGTGGCCGGAGTGTGGCGCGAGGCGCTCGGTCCCGCGGTCACCGAGTCGCTCGGCGGTGGCCTCCTCGTCGACCTGCGGTCCAGCATGTACGCCGCGTTCTGGCGGCCCCCAGCCGACCTCGCGCCGCACGTCGCGACGGTGCGGGTGCTGCACGAGGTCGACGGGCGGCGCCAGGTGGTCAGTCACTTCAACAAGGCCACCAAGGGCCGCATCGTCCGCGCGGTGCTCGAGGACGGCGGCGCCCCGCGCACCCCGGGCGAGCTGGCCGACCAGCTCGGCGACCTCGGCTGGAAGGTCGAGGTC